>Ga0123355_10014647_pt1 | contig 12277 bp, 6 predicted proteins | sample TergutEmb28metaG_3_FD_89872 | JGI IMG/M metagenome (GOLD analysis project Ga0123355, IMG submission 89872) | Embiratermes neotenicus P1 segment gut microbial communities from Petit-Saut dam, French Guiana - Emb289 P1 | ecosystem: Host-associated > Arthropoda: Insects > Digestive system > Gut ...
GGTCTGACAAATACCTGACGCTGTATGTGCAGTTTTGAGCTCCTGATGATGGACGGAAAAACCGTCTGAAACATGTAGAGCGTCTTACAGAAATAAATAAATTTTGAAACGTTGCATCTTGTTGTTTGCACTCTGCGAATACTTTAGTGATGCACGGATCTGTGAATGTTAAATTCTGCGACAGACCTGAAAATTCCATTTCCAGTCTGTAGAACTGAGCCCTGTTTCATAACTCAGACTCTGGGTCTTATAATGATATCCCGCCATCCGCTACAGACCCATGTTCAGTTTCAGTCTCTGACTGCAGAAGTGTATTACCAGCGTGTGCCACCATATCAGAGACCACGCATTCATTGTGAATTTACGCACTATAAATTCGTGCACGTTTCATGTCATGACAACCGGTCTGGAGATATTTGCGGGTGCAGTGATCTCCGTCACAAGCAGATATAGTAGTTTAGATATCCTTCCGACAAGCAGATTGAATAACAAAGCGTAGAAAGGGTCCCTCGGGATTCTCCAGAATAGCTTTGATGAGTAGCTATTGCATGAATAGACAATAAGAACAATCCTGCCAACCTAGTTATAGAGTATGTCTACCTGCGCTAAGGATGTAACCGGATTCATCTGGGACGCCTCTTCCTCGTCATGATAAAGGACTGACGGCTTTGCAAGCCAATTCCCATTGTCGCTCAATCACAGCGCCTCATTAAGTACACAACCTGCGTGTCTGCCACACACTCCGGAAATCTACTGTCCTTACTGTTTACTATTACTGTCTGTGCAAAATACAGAGTGATTCAAAAAGATGGACTCAATTGAAGAGTAAACGGCGCCTCAACACACGCCAGACAGTTGATTGCGGTATTCCAAGTTCTCTGCTCGCTCTACGGGTTGACTTGCGTGGGCTACGCTCAAAATTCTCTTAATTTCGTTTCACGTTCTCTTCTGATACACGTGGTCGGCCGGAGCTTTTGCCTTTACACAGACAGCCTATTTGCTCAAATTGATGTTTCCAACGACAAATGTTCTTCCTCGTTAGAGGCTGAATGTTGAAACGAAGACGAAACGCACGCTGCACAGCAGTCGCCAACTCAGTTTTAATGAACTCAAGAACGCAAAAAATCTTGTGCGGCATAGAACCCATTTTGCTCTCAACTGACGCTGCTGCACGGCTATGCGCTACGCGAGCGCTCTAGTAATGGTATTTGAAAACTTAGGATCCTTTCTTTCAAATGTTATGTAGATCATTCATATATAGTGTGTAGTTCAGAAAATAGAGGCGTACAAAATTGAGTCCATCTTTTTTAATCACGCTGTATATCAGCTCAACGCTTTAGGTAGATAAGCTTTATTTTGGAAAAAAAAAAGAAGCATTTCTCTCGACTATAATGTGAATGTAAATAAGCCAGTCGGAATTACGTAGAAGAAAGACAGAATAAGGAAAAGATTAGAAAATGCATAAGTAAGAACTGGACTTTAAAAATGCGAGGATGATAAAGCAAACAGCAATAATGAAAAGGCAGGAACAAGTAGTGCAGAAAAAGAAAACGAAAGTCAATGTAAACAAAGTTATTTTAACTCCTATCTCTATTGTCCACGAAACCATCTCTTAACAAAAACTAAAAGCTTCTACCGTAAATGTGTCTGAAATGTACGTGTAGTTAACAGAGAGATTTATATTTTATACGCTTCGTAGGGTGGAAGATGCACCGATGTGTAACTTCTACCACTTTATTGTACACCTCATCTGCCGGTTCTGCACAAGGTTTTCATACACAGTTATCTGGAAACACAGCCAATTCTACGTTAGCGTTACAGAACAACTGGTATTAGAACAACTGAATGATAATTATTTTAAGTTTCTTGCGCTTTCATATCCCTGTAGGCCACCTGCAAAAACAGCTGTATTGTTACACCTTTTTGTTCGTACGCATATAAAAAAATCGAGAAAGGGTGATCGGATTTTTATTAAATTTTGAATCGGAAAATTGAAAGAACCATGTTAAATCAATTAAATTATCATTTATATCGCACAATTTTATGAAACATCTTGCACACGTTTATGAGTTGTCGAGTGCCTGTTTACCGCTCTGCGCATGCGTGATTTCATCTCTGTGTCACATACATTGCCAGTAAGCATGCCTCTAATTATGCAGCGTCGAAAAGTACAATGATTAGTGAACCAACTTGGTTTTCGAAGAAAGCGGCCGTGGCCTAACCTACAGTAACATCGCATAATTGACCTGAAAGGGCCGAGATAAACGACGGAACTATTCACTCGCAATAGCCTGTCTGATGGACAAAGTTCGAACTAGGCGCCCCCCCCCCCTCCTCCCCAAATTCAAGTTGCCACTTCACAAAACTGCTCTACATATAAAAGTAAAACTTGTGGGTTTTTAAATACATATGTATTATAATTTGCAATGACAAGAGTTAAGTCAAAGCGGTAATCGAACAAGACTCGTTCGTTAAACACAAATGGAAATAGGCCTGCTGAGGAAAGGAATGAAACGCAACCAGGATAGGGCGCATTTTCATAGGAGTACGAAATCAACACATATTGCTATAAGCAAAGTGTGAAGCCGCGAAGCGAAATCTACAGACTAGGTCGTTATTTTGTCATGTTTAGGCCTAACATTGTGTAAACATATTTGTCGTTCCGAATTATTTCTCTGAGCCGCTCTCTAGTTCCTTATGTTGATACTACTGCTCGCATGACATTGTACAAAAGACACTAGGCCCGTAAACAATTAAAATTGATTTTGATGTTTTGCTGACCGTGCATCTCAGTATATTTATCTTAGTAATTAACCAACTTGATGCACAAAATGTTTTTTACAATAAGTTTATTTCATGCCTCTATATGTTTCGAGCACCATGTGCTCATCACCAGGAGGTCAAAATTGTATTATACAGCATCTGGTATCATCACACCTGTAGGTGGCCGTGCCATGCACAGGTTGAGAGAATCCTCTCTTAAAACTGGTTACGCTGCCTGTTAGTGTTGTACAAACGTAGGAACCGTGACAGCATCGAAAGCCCTTCTGTTGATTGTACTTTCAGTTATTCAAAACCACTGGTGGAATATAACTCTGTTCTTTGGTCAGAACTGTACTTGAAATCCATCTAGATTAAAATTGCTTTCGTTATTGCGTTAGGGGGTAAGGGGGGGGAGCTCAAAGGTTTTTTTTTTATTTCCTTTTGCTTTTATGAGAAATGTAAGTTAGGAGATTACGGAATATCCCCGCACTAGGCCAGCAGTGCATTCCCGCCCTCTGTATCTCCCACAGGAACAAAGCGCCGTTCCAACTTTGGTTGCCAGGCTCCCCTGGGGTGCATGAGGGGTCAGTCTGCTGCACTACACTGTGGAACTTCAGCAACCGCTACACCCTTGAACTGCTGTCGTGCTGACGCCAGAATTCGCAGCATCAACTTGCCTAATCTTTACTGATAACGACTTCTGACTGCCTTTCACATGCCCATGAACAAGTCGCCTCTCCCAGCCCAATGAATACTGTACGTAAGTTAGGGACAACTTTCACTTAACAGCCAATACTGCTGTTTTCTCTCCCTCAGCATTTCATCGTCACTTCAGTATCTAATTCGTCTTCATCAATCACAAGAAACACTGTTTACATAATGCGGTAAAATTCTGTGCTACTTGTCGCGGACCATGTGCTTTAATTAGGACTCCACAGAACAGGTCGCACTACCTCAGCTAGTCTTTTGACACGATCACAGCTTACAATGACCCCGAACTAACAATACAGTATAAATAAGCGTTGACAAACACAATTTCCGATTGAAATTTTACATTATCAGAGTGAATACGAAAATTTTATTACCGAAACTCATCTTAAAAATACGATGTGATGTAGATTGCTTGCTTCTAGTTTGGGATAAAGACCGTTGATGATATTCTCAAATTGCAGTAATAACACTCCATTACCACGAAATGTGACCAATTTCTTCAAATCTGGGTGCTAATTGGCTTGTATAAAGACTATGTTCCATGTAGAACATGTTACCGTCAATGTTAAAAATTTAGTAGCTAACACACATCCAGGATATACATCACCATAACCTGATAATGGGATACATTATTTTCATACACAAAACAGTAGAATGACCAGCATTAATTACTGTTACAATTTTCTTCTTTAAGGATATCGAATATCAATATATGATATCTCGTGCTCTTCCCACAGCTAAAGGATATTGTTGAAAATATATAAAGTGCGAGATGAAAACCACACAGTAAGGGGGAGCAAAATAAACTGCAAATAATGAAAAGCCCTGTAATTAACGAAGCCTGAAACAAGAGAGCAGCTGCAAACCACCAGACAGTAATACTGCATGTGTATACCGATCAGATTCCTGAGGGACCCAGCCAAATGAAACTGAACTAATTACCCAGAGACCCAAAACGCTAACGCGTTAGAATGAAATACCACAAGGCAACAGAATTCATGAAGTTGTAGTATTCTACCGGACATGTGTGCAGATGATCGTATTACTGAACACCAGTAAAACTTGAATATTAGCATATATTCTTAATGCAATAAAAAGCAGACTCATCACGCCACCATGCGTTCTGTGTGTGGGCTACTCATTAAAACACCTTGACCTAACTGACCGATTTTAGCGATATCTAGAATGTGTTTCACTGAACGATACCCCGGTCCCTTACATTTTAAATATTTGTTAGTACTGACAATGAGGCGAATCATGAAGATGAATTAGTCTGTTGGTATTAAATGACTGCTTCACCTGAGTTTTGAAATGACGGCATGTTCAGATTCTCCATACAGTCTAAATAATGTTGTATTTCAAGAATATAATCTGTATATTGCCATAGAAATATAGCCTAATAAAAGAGTGGGGTCCATTCACAACTATTTAGAACAATTTATCTTAGTAATTAACCAACTTGATGCACAAACTTTCTATTACAATAAGTTTATTTCATGCCTCTACATGTTTCGAGCACATGTGCTCATCATCAGGAGGTCAATATTGTATTATACAGCCTCTGGTATCATCACAACTATAGGTGTGATGATACCAGAGGCTGTATAGTACAATATTGACCTCCTGATGATGAGCACATGTGCTCGAAACATGTAGAGACAAGAAATAAACTTATTGTAAAACAAATTTTGTGCATCAAGTTGGTTAATTACTACGATAAATATACTGAAATGCACGGTCAGTAAAACACCAAAAAATATTTAGAACAATTATTTCCGGGCCTTAGGCCCGCTTGTAAAAATCTACTGTCCTGCTGTCGAAGGCTTCTAGTCTTACAGAGGTTAATATTTTTATTACTTCACGTTATTCGAGAGAGCAATTTATTAAATAAGCACAGATTCTCTGTACTTTAATATGATGCACGTAACGTTAAAGTATGAGGGGTGCTGATAAGTCCTTAGACCGACCTACTTCCCCATGTCGTAGGACGGAATCGATAGTGTCGTTGGAAAGAGGGGTCTTTTCATGTGCCGAATTTCAAGGCTTATCTTGTTACAGAGGCTGAAAAGAAGCATGTCAGGCGATGCACGCGATTTCAACAACATGGAGACGCGAGCTCTCATCAAGTTTTTTTTTTCTTCAAGGCAAGGCGCCGAAGGAAATTCACGCCATTCTGATAGAAACATTAGGGGAACATGCACCATCGTATGCCATCGCCAAAAACTGGGTGGACCAGTTTAAACGTGGTGATTTTTCCACCTGTGATGCTCTTCGTCCTGGACGACCCAAAACAGTGACCACTCGGAGATTATTGATCAAATTAACGAGCTAATCTTGAAAGACCGCCGGATTTCAGCTAAATCAATAGCTGAGCAACTGAGCATCTCACTTGATTGGGTTGGGTCCATCATTCATGAAGATCTGGACATGCGGAAGCTCTCTGCGAAGTGGGTCCCGAAATGCCTGAACGCGCATAAAAAACGTCAACGCTGCTAGTCGTCTGAGCAAATTTTGGAATTTTTAGGCGCGATCCAAATGATTTCCTGTCGCGATTGGTGATCATGGACGAAACATTGTTATATCCCTATGACTCGGAGACAGAGCAACAATCAATGGAGTGGCAGCATAGCGGCTCACCCCACCCCAAAAAATTCCGAGTGCAATAATCCGCTGTAAAATTTCTCGCCTCGATTTTTTGGGATCAAGACGGCATCCTCTTCACTGCTTATCTTCCAAAGGGCCAAACTATCAACGCGGAATATTAGCATCTCTGCTGGTGCAACTGAAGGACATTTTGAAGGAAACACGCCGCGGGAAGTTCACCAAGGGGGTCTTGTTCTTGCAATACAATGCCCCGGCTCACCGAGCACTTGCAACCCAGAAGAAACTGGCCTACCTGGGCTTCCAATTTCTTGATCGCCCATCCTATTCTCCGGATCTGGAGCCGTCGGACTACCACCTGTTCCCTGGACTGAAAAAAAAAGAATTGAAATTTCGCCATTTTTCGTCCGACGCGGAGGTCATTGCTGCCGCGGAGACCTGGTTGGACGGACAACGTTCTGAATTTTTTTGAGTGGTTTGCGAAAGTTAAAGCAACGGGCTAAAAAGTGTATTGAGCGTCGTGGGGAGTATGTTGAATAAATCCCGAGTTTGGTCGCTGTAGCTTGTTTCCTTCTTGGTCGGGCTAAGGACTTATCAGCACCGCCTCGTACGGTCCTTTAACTCTGCTTGTAATTGTCGACTTACAAATTTTCTTGTATAATATATAAGTATGTTTTAAAAATGTCTCTGATCCACATTTATTACGCCAATCCTTAAAAATTCATTACTTGCCATAAAACCAAACACAGAAAAAATCTTTATAGTTTGAAGTAAATCCTGAGATGACGAAGGTCGAACACTCCCCACTTATCCTATTGATTGGCAAGCCCAACACGTACATCTTACTGACTGCAGGACATTAATCCTTTTCAGTCCAATGTCGAGGTAACCTCGACAGCTTTTCCCACTGTACCAGATCCAAAGTCGAGCCCAAATCAACACGTTATCTTACAGTGTTTTATGATGGCTTTCCCTAAGGTCCTCTTAGCTAGCGGCTGCTTTTGAACCCCGAATATTAGGGATTTTCTGGAAAATTAATTTGGGCCAGACCGTTGGAATTCACAAGAATAATTTGGACTGCAAAGAGTTAAAGTATGACGTTGGGTGCATTAGAATCACACCTGGTACAAGAGTTGGAAGAGGGAAAGAAACCAACACAGGCAGTATGGTGATAACATGAGATTACGTTCTGTCCTTACGTAAGAAAATGAGTTTAGAGCCAAGAATGGGAAGTGTAAAGTTCTCCGTAAGATACAGCAAACGCATCGCATTTTATCGTGATATCGACGCCGCGCGGCGCACTCAATGACGATGTATCTGATGTGTGTCTGTAATCAGACGCAATATCTGATTGAACACTTTGGTTTCAGAATGTACACTCTATACATCATTATTAATTACGTAACAGCTAACTGCTTTGTACCACTGCCATTGAAGAATCAGCGATGTAATGCCCACTCGCACTTTAATTAAACAATTTCCTCCATTGTTTTATCTTCTGCAGATAACAGCTGGTGCTGTCACCAGAGCGCACTGTCTGTGATGTATCGAGCATTGAAGAATTGTCAAGGGGAAACCCCTAGATTCTCGGCCACATAAAGGAAGAATTATTTCAATGTCTGTACACTTTAATGGCCGTTTCTAGTCTAGAATTACCCCGCAAAACACTTTCGACTTTTCTCACGACCTGGGTATATTTTTAACAACGCCTGCAAAAGGCAGATTTAGACAGATCAGGATTCCCTGCTACACTATCGACACGAATAGAACTCACCTCTATACAAGCCAGTTATAAACAAATGTATACCAGATAAAAAGAGATTAACTTTGGTCTTAAAGTTGGCTAAGACACAGTCAGGTTATCAGAGAATAAATGACATTTGAAAGCTATATAAAATTTATAACAAAACCAACAAATTCACTTGAGTGTACGAACGAATGTGAGTTTATTAAACATGTAAACACCGACAATTTTCTGCCATTCATGTCGCCATCTTTATGGTGGCCAGAACAAGAACACAGCTCTAGTATAATGTTCTTAGGCCTATTTGACGTTCATAGGGCCGTACAACCTAATATTATTTCTATAGTAAAACCAACTAGAAGCACCAATGTATCAAATTTATTTTATTTTGGAATGACATTCTACATGTTTCGGACGGTCTTTCCGTCCATCATCAGGAGTTCAAGACTGTACATACAGCAGTATCTGTTTGACAAATGCCTAATGCTGTATGTACAGTCTTGAACCCCTGATGATGGGCGGAAAGACCGTCCGAAACATGTAGTGTTTCATTCCAAAATAAAATAAATTCGATACATTGGTGCATCTAGTTGGTTTAGTATAGAAATATCCTTAAGCCTTTTGCAGTTTATTTTACTTCATACACTTTCAATGTATTTTTATTGTACTAAGGTGATAATTTCCCACCTCACCATACATAGTTTCTGTCGATATTCACTTTCCTTCAGAATTTGCCTGATGATGACCTATATGTGGTCGAAACTAGCAACCAGACAATAAATCGATCGCAAGGAGTGTTGTGTGTGATTATAAATATCGATACACATGAATGTTACACCAATAGGGATGATCCATACAAAGAATACAGTTGTAATTGTAAGGTGTCGGGATCAATCCACATTTTAAAAATTCATATAACTGTGTTTAAATTTACAGTTTAAATAGTATCCTATAGATAGGTATAATATATTAGAAGATGGAAGATTGTTGCACATTGATTAAAGTTTTGTGGGTGAAATACTTAGAAGATACGTGTAGTGAATCATGATTCATGTCGGTGAGCGATGAAGCAGAAAGCACAGTAACCACCCGGTCGGTCGTTACTATATAATCAATTTACATTCCTACACTCAAGTGCGTTTGTTGGTCTTTTTAAAAACGTTATATATGTGATCAGTGCATGGAACACTGAATATATACAAAACATTTGAAGGACACTTTATTTTGAGATTTGGGACTTAACGTGTTTAATTTCGTGAGGTCGAAAAAAAGGATTATACTATAAATATTACAGCCCTTCTATAACGTGGACAAACAAGTCGCTGTAAATAATCCAGCAAATCGGCCTGATCTTCCCTTGCAAAATATGGGTCAGGCAGTTGTTTCCGTGCCAGTGATTATGAAACTTAATAAACAAATCTCCATACTCTGCCATATGTCTGTGACACCGCTTTGCCTTCCATATTCTAATAAAGTGGAAAATTCTACAGAAAATTTTCCACTTCTGTGAACTACGTCGACCGACGTCGACGTAGCACACACCTTAACTGTGGCCTGCAGCATGCAGTGGTCATTCAAACAATTCGGTACTCTAGTAACTGGTCAGGCGAACAGGCCTCACGCTACGCTGAGCCGGCCTCCGTGCACACCAGCGAACACCACATAACAGCAATACAGGCTCAACTTGACCTGAAAACCACGTGGAGTTACTGCCTACAAAGAATACTTTCTGGCATTAAAGCGAAGTACAACATACAAACATTAAAATGACACAGTGACGTCACGCTGGATTTTAGACTAAACGGTGTCTTCGTTCCGTTGTCTAAGCACCTCTAGATAAAGAAACAACGAAAGAGACAAACAAGAAAGGAAAACACAGGATAGGAAGAAAAAGAGAAAACAAATAAAAGGCCGAAGAAAATATGTGAAATAAAACAACAGAAAGACGGAAGACAAATAAATAAACAAATCCTAAAACCAAAGAAAGAATCTTGAGTAAAATATTGTATACTTTTACAGAGCTGAAAAATAAACATTACAGCAATACGCAGGCAAAATAATCCATGCGTACTGAAGAGTGAACAAATTGTGTCGCATAGCCGCAATGGGACATAGGCAAATTCAGTTCGAATCTGGATCCAGCTATAAGCAATTCTAACTAAGTTACTTCATGTTATTCTTGCTATGTCCGAAAGATTCTTAACCTCCTTTGTGGTAAATTTTGAATGTTTAGCTACTGAATTGTTTCTTTCAATAACCTCTCCACAGTACACTATATAATACACAACACAATAAAATAGTGTTACTATGTCTGTACATGTTTCAGCAAATCGTGGCCACCCTCAGGAAAACTATTTTATTTTATTTTATATACTTTGCAAAATGTTGGTTTTATCACAATAAATAACAGACTTACGATAATCCTCACTTCTCAGAAAGCATCTTAAGAACAGCACAAAGCTAAATAATGTTTCATATTTAAAACCTTTTCCTGTGGATTCGTTATTTACGAGTCTTGATGTTTTCGCGACTGTGTTAGTGAGGACCCAGTTCCTGCGGTATACGTGTATAAAGCCGCGTCACTTAGTGATGGGTTCCCAGACAGAAGACCTTTGAAGAGGAAGGCACTCTGTTCGTTTGAAAGGTCAGGAACCGATTACCCAGTGAATCGACAGGTCTGAGAGAAACGAACTCTTCGATCACTTCCTTCTAGAGGTGGAATTAAGAAAGGCTATCGCCCAGCCAGTCATCAGCGAATATACCCTTTTATGGAACCCGAAGGTTTATTGCCACATTCATTTGTCCGTATCCTGAACCAGTTGCAGCCATTCGACACCTTCCGTCCATACACTCTCTTTTAACATTGTCCTTCTATTTGCTGGCACGTTTTCTGAGATACAGCCCGTCGCTTTATGTTTTCGGAAGAAGGGGCATATTCTTTTCTAATCTGCATGTCTCTACATTTTAACATCCTGACAACCTTTGGTAAAATGTTACACAAAAAAATATGTCCATGTGTTTAATATCAGAACGCCAGTCTATCTTATCTGCATATGTATATGCTTCGTTATACGTCTGTGCCGTTTCTGTGTCTAAATACACAAAACAAGGATCCCCCCCCCCCGGCGCTGCGGCCCAACACGGACCATGGCCTCCTCATTCTTGAGGTTTCTAGATCACACACTCACACACAACGACGCACCGCTATCGGTAGGACACCTCAGGACGCGTGATCAGCGCGTCGCAGACGCATTGATATATATATGTTGTTATCGTTTTGCAGGCAAAATACGTAAGGTCATTCACCAAACTTGTGCAGTAGCAAGTGTCAGTGGTGGCAGCCAACATATTCATACAATACAGGATAAAAAATTCTCCAGTAATTTACAAGCTTATTGTCTCCTAGGGGTTAGACTAGGCCTGAAACAGGCAGCACTACTGGGCACTGCCACATACAACAGGAAGCCATTTACATCTAACTGTGCAGCACGTAACAGTTTACTGCGTTTCTAATGTTGTCGCCAGTTTCCTTCTGCAGTCGCTTAGGCGGGTGAAAGAGTTAAACGTCCTTCTTGTCCTATCGGATAGATATATAGATATATATATATATATATATACATAAATGTGCTTCGCGATTTAGCTATTTAGGAAAACCCGTGTTTTAGTATTGAATGGACAGTTTATCGCTTCCATGACTCTTGCTGCTGAAACTTATGAGATGACTCAACGGCTATAGCAGGTTACGTCTATTGGTTGTACGGCGCCCAGAGCGCAGATAAATCAGACTCTAATCTTAGTGCATGTCTTTACGCCAGAATATAAATTTCACAAAAGAGAGATTGCCTAGAGGCTGGACGTCCGACGTCTTGTCCATACCAGTCGTGGGAACTGAAGTAAGGCAAGGGGAAGACATCCTGGCGGATGTTCAAGCGCAAAGAAAGAGACGCCGCCATTTCCTTGCAATGACATAGGTTACCATCACTAGAACCCAGCATTTAATGCGTTCGCACAGTTGTCATATCAAATTTCTTCACAGAATATCCGTACATTACCTAGCTGCAGACTAATTTTCATGTCGTTCGAGCAACTGCGCTTTACAGCCACGTTTGTATGTGAAAAATGAGTAATTTATAAGAACCAAAATGTTATGGTGCAGTATCCCGTTGTGTTGTGTGAGTAGGCAGATAAAACTATGAACCGTTAATCACAATCATTTCTTAGACAAATGTCTAGATGTCAGCAAATGCTTTCTTAGTAACCTACACACATCTGCACAAAATGTCGATATCAGTCGAACTGCACAGGTCAGTGCGGTACTCGCCCTTCTGTATTCTATTCTATTTTATTCAGTTCCAACCTATACACATAACGGTACAAAAGTCAACAGACACTCAGCTTTTAACCTGTTGCCTTATTGGGTTTTGCGCCGCTCAGTAAAAAAAAAAAAAAAAAAAAAAA
>Ga0123355_10014649_pt1 | contig 12275 bp, 12 predicted proteins | sample TergutEmb28metaG_3_FD_89872 | JGI IMG/M metagenome (GOLD analysis project Ga0123355, IMG submission 89872) | Embiratermes neotenicus P1 segment gut microbial communities from Petit-Saut dam, French Guiana - Emb289 P1 | ecosystem: Host-associated > Arthropoda: Insects > Digestive system > Gut ...
ATGTTAACTCTTTTCAAAAAAAAAAAAAGAAAGAAAGGGGAACCACACTTAAAAGAGCTATAGTTTAATTTTTCCTTCAAAACCAAAAACTGGCCCCAACCAAGCTAATGACCACTATTTCTGAAGTAAAAATTGGGGGGGGGGGGGCATGGAGGGAAGGGGAATTCCAATTTACCCATCTGATTTACACAGAATTTCACACACACATACTTTTCATAGTTCATTAACAATTCTGACACCTACAGTAAAACTATGTTAATGCAAATTGTCCCACTATTCATTCAGATGTACATTTACCTGTTTGAACATGATGCTCAGTGGGCCCCAGAGTGGCAATGGACATTTTGGAGAAGAGATAAATCTCTTGCACCTGCGTGGATTTGAACCCCAGAATCGTAGGCCATAGCATAGTCACTATTGTGATTAAACCATCCCAGCTTCTTAAGATAAACTGTAAGTTTATCATTTCCACAACTCATCAAGTTGTGGGCTGGGTAGCTCAGTCAGTACAGTGACTGACTACGGGATGGACGGTCCGGGATCAAATCCCAATGGGGACAAGATTTTCCACCCATCCAGACCGGCCCGGGGGCCCACCCAGCCTCCTGTAAAATGGGTAGTGGGTCTTTCCCGGGGGTAAAACGCAGCTGGGGTGTGCTGCTGACCGCTCACCCCCTTCTAGTGCCGCTGTCTTGGAAGAGTAGAGCTAGGCCACACCGGGTCTGTAATGGGATCACTTTACCTTTTTTAACTCCTCAAGTTACAAGACAGGAGCTCTTAATGGAGACATTTTTTCCATGATACTTGGCTGAACATTACGAGCAAGACATATCAAGAAAGAAATATACCTTCATGTCCCCATCTCCACCAATGGCTACACCAATTTCACCCAGGTCTTTTAAGAGATTAGTTAGCATTTCATTTATTCGTTTTCGTTGGTGTGTTGACATGTCCTTCAACTGCTGCAGTTCAGATGAGGTAGAATTCAGGTCAGTCTGAAAAAGAAAAAGAATAAGAGTACTAATGCAAAAGAATCAGACAATGACTCAGAATACAGATTTCAATTATTTTAAAAGGCATATCAATACTAAAGGAACTGCCAAATTTGTAAAATTCAACATTGTTTAACTATAACTTTGGCTTTGGTGACTGTATGGATATAGTACAGATTATTTAAAGACACATGAACTGCAGCAATAATTTCGTACCAACTGATAGGTGAGGGAAGCTGTGTCTGATGAATTCTAAGGAATCATATCCTAATACAGTATGCAGAGACCCAGGAAAATCACACAAAAAAATGTTAGGACAAACTGTACCCTAACCACAATTTGAACCAGGTATTTCTGCTGCAAGTTCTGTACATATCACCAAATGCAATAAACTACATCAGCTAAAGGACAAAGGAAGTAGGATGTAAAAAAGTACAGCTTAAAGTAGACACTTTGTTGTAGCAAGCATATTCATATCTACCCGATTTAACTACATAATATCCAGTAATATTAATCATTTGTAATGAGAGTATTTTTTCAAAGTTTCTCTTAAAACAACTAATTTTCTCCCATTTCTTAATCAGCATAAATGTCTGGCAACTCACTTGACCTAGGTACAAAACTGGGAACACAGAGAGGACTTACTGATATACTTAGGGATTGGAATTTCTCTAATCTACAGAAAATGTAATGAGTATTTCACACCTGTTTCTGCATAAGTTCTTCAGTAAGGGTCTCATATTCTTTGTTCTTTGTCTCTACTTCTTGAGATTTCTGATCATAATTAACAGCCAATTCCTCCAGAGCTTGTAGCACCTCCTTCACTTCCTCCTTGGCACTTTCGTTCTCCTGCTGGATCCTGTTCATCTCCTGCTGCAGCATTTCATAGTCACGCCTTGTTGACGCAATTAACTGGAATGTGACAGAACCATATTATACCCAGGGGCCACAACTTGTTCTCCGTTCAGTACTTAATTTTAAATACAGTCTCATTAGCACTGTCGTACTGCTTTCTTACCAAACGTTTAATCATTTCTTGTTTTTATTATGTGTATTACATGTCTAGCCAATTTAATGCTCCGCAACATCAGTGGTGTTGCCAGCATGCGCTATGCAGATCTTGCTGTCACACACTTAATTCAAAATAACATTAATACATTAACAAAGTTAGTTCTATAAACACATTTTATTTACATGTGAAACAGTCAGAAAAACTTTGCTGTTTATTGTTCACATCTAGCATTCCTCAACTGTAATAATCTGGTTCATCCTGATGATACTACTACACAAGCATTTCAAAACAGTCTCGATGTACACTTCTTTTTAACCCAAGTATATTTACATTATTCAGCTTCATGTATCTATAAAAACTTGATAACCTGAAGATAGCAGCCATAGATACAATACCTCTTCTTGTTCCAGCACCTGGTCCTTGAGTTTCTCCACATACTGGCTCTGCTGGTTGATTTCCTCATCTTTCTCATCCAGCTGCTGATATAATCTTTCCCGCTCCTCTTCTAGTTTCTGCCGCTCCTCGTTGGACAGGGAGCCCATCATGATGCCACCACCCGGAGTAGCAGGCATTGGCCCAAGCACCACATCCTTCTTAATTTCAGGAGGTTGGGTAACAGGTGTGACAGCTTCCAGAGGCTCCTAACAGAAACAGTCTCACTCTACATAAATGTAGTATGCACAACTACATTACGGACATTAGTCACAGACTTTTGCCATTATGGGAGCTGCAAAATTCATGACATGGATAGAAAGTTACCCTTCCAAAAATCCAGCTTAAATATTAAGATTCTAATAACACAAAAAGACAAACAACAAATTCAGCAAAAAAACAACTTTTTATTTCAATAAATGATGATCAGTTAGAGACCCGAGCCTGCCATTTGTACCTGCATTAGTCATGTAACAAATCCCTTCAGTGATGCATATATGCGGGATTTGTTACAGCTGTGATGACAAAATACATGGGCTAATATATACTCTGACCATAATTCTTGCAAGACAGAAGATGCATTAACCAGGATATCTTACCTCTAACCTTTCTTTACCAGCCACATGTTGTATTAATGCCAGGGTGCTTGTCTGTGGTCTAGCTGGTCAAGTGTTGTAATTCAACAAAACTAACATTATTACCAAAGTTAAAATATGATTGCCAGCCACTATCAAAGAGACATTTTCTGCTTGCAGGCATTTACTGACAACATACATTGCATAAAGACACACATGTACACCAGCAGTTACTAAAATGTGGTACAGAAACATCCCACAGCAGGTCAAAAATATGTAGCTGAAGATTTTGTCAGTTAATGTTTTACAACAAATACACACACCAATGACATGACTGTGGTTACCAAACTGTTTGTTTTTTACAAAAGCAATAACATTCTGACATCTGTTCTTACTGTATAACTGAGACACACAGTTACAGTAACTTTCATCCCTCTGAGGAAGGAAAAGATTTTTAACACACCATCCAGGAAATAACTTGGATGAGCATAGGTATTCTTGAGGAAACAATTCTTGGCAAATCAAATCAAATACATAATACTCCCTCTACAGCTCTACAACAGCTGGCATTAGCGACCATTAATGAAATATACCCTCCAGAAGAATACCTGAGGATTTACATTGACAGATCGTTGTCAAAAATAGATGGAAAAGCAGGAGCAGGAAGCCACTCCAAACTATTCTCCCACTATATTTCAGTAGGAAGCAACAGAACTAGTTTTGATGGAGAAATAACAGCAATAGCCATGGCACTGCAACAACTACTCCTCCGACCAACGGCTTTCAAAAAGGCCTCCTCCTTGTGGACTCTAAATCTGCCATCCAAACTGTTGCTTCAAACAAACAGGCCACAACCCAAACAGTATAAGAAGCAAGAAGAACAATAAAACTCCTCAACAGACAGGGCAATACAGTTGCCTTTCAGTGGGTCCCCTCACACGTAGGAATACACGGCAATGAAACAGCCGACCTACTGGCAAAAAAAGAAACCACACTTCAAAACAAACAAACACCACTTAACTTTGAAACAATCAAGAGACTCATAAAACAAAAATCACAAGAAAAACTCTCCCAGGAAGCCAATGCCTCATCCTACAAGACACAATGGCAAAACATTAAAACTACATGGGAAAACAACAAAAACAAACCCAGAAAACAGGCAGTCGCAAATTTCCGGCTTAACACAGGTCACGACTGTCTCGCAGCACACCTCCACTGCATCAAAATCTTCAGCTATTACTACTGCACAATACGCAAACTGAAGAACACAATAATGGACAAGATCACCTCCTTGTGTGCCCATAACTGGACCATACTTCTAAAGAATTACCAAAGCTGTATTGGGAAGCCAGAAGATTAATGGAATAAATCCAAGATCTGCCATTAGACAACAGCAACAACAAATCAAATACATTTTAGATGGAGGAGGTCCTAATTATTATAATTACCTGAATAACAGTCAACACAATTAAGTGTACATGTATTTTATTGGTGCAATATGTTTCCGCCTTTTAGCAAGTCATTATCAGTGAAATCTTATCTTAATGAGGCTAAAATATATGTGTGTATAAGACATTAAAAGGGATAACATGACCTGCTTTTTAGAAGTGAGATTATAATTTTTACAAATTTCTGTTTTCCATATTGCACTGCAAGTGTCAGTTACATTAATAGACAAAATCAACCGTTAAATGGTTTTTTAAAACAGTGCCAATGATGGTGATTTAGACAATTTTGTCTGTTGTTTTCTCACTTTTGATTCAGTTTCAAGGCCGTTCCCAGCAGGAAAAGACATTTTTTACTATGGCTGAGTTAAGCCATAGTGTTTTAGCCAGTACCATTAGGTAATATACTTTGAGTAATAATGTTTCAGACCAGAGATTTTACACACTTGCTGCAGTATGATATCGGAACCTAAACATTCTTCCTCACCTGCAAATTAACCTGTTCTTCGACATTCACCGTTTCTCCAGACCTCCACCTGCTCAGTTCCAATTCCAACTTTTCCAGCTTTCCCTTCATTCGACCCACTTTCTCTTTCTCCTTTTCATAGCGACACTTCCATTCTTCTGCTGTCAACTCTTCATTCACACACACAACATTCTTGATAGTTTTTGCACTACAGAAAACAGACACACACAGAACTAAAACATGAGTGCTTAAAAACAGTCATAAAAAAGGTTCCAGGAACACAACTTCATTCTACTACGCACCGTAACGTACACTTCAACCCACTTTCAACATATACTTCACACTGATAATTTCATACTAGTTTCTGGTAACTAACTTGTAACAAAGGACTAGTGTATTTCTGAATCTATAACAAGTGAAATAACTAGGTGAAAAATGCTACTATCTGATATTCCTGCAACTGGGAACCTTGTATGCACAATGTAAGTAATAAATCACAATTACATTAAAACTGTGATATTACCGTTTGCCAAATTCAAGGGTTGACTTAGTCTCGGCCTCGTTGAAGCTCGCAGGAGAGCAGCATATTATGATGGTAGTGCGAGCATTTCCACCAAGAGACTCTTGCAGAATTCGGGTGAGTTTTGAATCTCTGTATGGAATGTGTGTCTTGTTTCCATCAGCAAGGGCTGAAATGACGTTCCCAAGCGCTGAGAGTGACTTGTTGATGTTCTTCGCTTCATCCAATACTGTTCCTTCTGCTCCAGTCTTACTAACCTGCAACAACGTGTACATGTTTCTCATACTAAGCTGAAGTTCCACTTAATGCAACACCACATGTATAATCATTGTAAATACACTGTAAATACATGTCATGCTCTAATCCGCAAATTCTTCTTATGTAGGAACATTTAATAGTAAATGACAACTAACTGAAGCAATGTTATTTATTAGCCAAGTGATCCAACTGGCATATAATTTGATTTCATCTATTCAAAGTAGCTACATAAAATTAAAGATTACAAAATAATGTCTGAAAGATTAATGCCTGTTTTTGAAGAGCTATTCTACATGTTTGGATGTCAACTTCCAGCCAGTGACACTGTAATAAATGAAGACGATAACATCAAACAAAAAACAGCAGTGATGTATTTAAGCCAACATGTATATGTAAGATTATGTATTTTCCAACAACCAAACACATATTTAATATTATTCATTCTGCGCACTGCTTCTATAATGATTCATTTAGACCAACAAATGCGTGTAACAGAAATTAAAAGTCATTTATAATCACTGAAAAATGCAGATGGGTACAAGTTTATGTGTGACTTTTAATTTCTGTTACGTGCATATGTTGTTATAAACAATAACAAAATATGTAATTCAATAAATAAGAATTTAAGAAACAAGTCAGTATATAATTAACATACCTTTTCACTACCAGCCAAGTCTACAAGATAAAGTTTACCAGACAATTTCTTCTGATTTTCCAAATTTTCTTGTTTCACATTGATCAGAAACACACTGTGAGACCGAGAACTATGTTCATTCATATCTGGAAATGAAATACATGGAATAAACATTAGAACCTTCATGTAATCCTGGAAGTTTACTTAAGAACAAATTTTACTTTGAGGTACTTCAAACAACAGTTACCCAGCTTTTCTCACTCATATACCTGTCAAATGGCAGAGAGTTTTTAGACAACTGCTAACCTACCCATCTCAGATTGCACAGCACTAGTACAGTACATGAATTTCATTACAGGTGGCACCAATAAAGGGGTGCATGTATGACCTAACATTTAACATGTTTATGTATTAAAAGTGAATGGATATCATGACCTCCTACAATGAGCATACAAAACTGAAAAGTATGAGGAACGGCATTCAAAGTAATTATCCCTTTCACACCGGAAGTAAATGCCTTTAGTGATCTGCAGAAAATCAGAAATTAAATGGGGAATGCACAAGACAGCTGCATAGCATTACATAGATTAAGATGAAGTTTGACATTTTGAGCACCACGTTGTGCATTACATGTGTATAACATTCAACACCAATCAGGTCACCATACACATTTGTATCTGAATGATACAATGTTTTTAAAATGGTAAAGTTGTTCTCTTCACCATTCCTGGGAGATGCAGTAACTCTCCCTGAACTCCACATTCTCCGCAACACTGTATCAATCAAAAGGTACTGGAAACAAAGCAGTTATGTTCAACAAATATTTAAACAATCAAAGGATATAAAAAGCAACAGGCCATGGGCCAGTAGCAGTCCACAGTTTCAAGAGAATTCATGCTAACCCAAACTACGCCAGGCAACTAAATATTCAAGCAAATAATAACCAGACAACAAAATGCTAAAAATTCTAATAATTTTATGAACAACATGGAAACTATAGTGTAACCAACAAATATATATGAGATATATAGAACACACACACTTCAATGTTATGACAACTTCGTTAAAGGTTGTAAAAAATGTGACAGCTTACAAATTTCAAAACATCTACATGCACATTTACTTATTTTTTAAATCATGTATTTTACTGCCTGATGAGGTGCCTGGAGGACCGAAACATGTAGCAGTTATTGATGATATTATTAAAAGGTTGCTGTGTTTCACAGTAACATATATTATAGATATATATTAATACAGTAACATATATTATATATATATATATAAAATATATATTAAATGTCCATGCACTTTTTTTTTGCTCAGCACTGTTTCTGTCTGATACAAGTAAGGGGCAAAATGTTTTGAATCAATGAGTATATTTATATCATTTTTATGTAATGGGATAAACAGACATTTAATTCACATGACAAATAAAAACACTACTTGTTTGGTGCTTATACATCTTACATCTTACAATAAAACTGGACCTTTATGCATAACGTGAAACATGTATTTTTTTTTTTTCCATTTCTCAGCCTCCAAATATGACAAAGAGATATTCTTTTTTTTTTCTTTCTTTCTTATATTTTCAAAATGGTGAACACAAATACATCGGTTTAAGAACTTTACATATTTTAACTTTTTAGACACAATTTGTATAATACATTTTACAAGACAAATGATTCAATTTTATGTATCCCACTGTTGTAAACACAATTTGCACGTCACGCCCTTTGAGACAAATGATCTAATTTGATGTATTCCATGGATGTAAACTCGATGGGATCCCAAAGTGTGCATAGCATCTTGAGACTCAATTGACAAAAATAGGCCTGAAGATGATTAATCTATAGTCGAAACATGTAGCCTTATAATTACCTTGAGTAATAAAGTGGTTGTGCTGACATACACTATTTAATATTATATGACGAGATAATCACATTTGTTGCCCACTATTACTTTTTAGACTGTTTTTTGAAATGCATCATTCTTTACATAAAATTACTGTAACCTGTGAACTAAAATATTTGTATCACACTAAGAGCTGCAACATGACACCAGGCCACAGCTTCATGCCATAATCTCCACATAATTCGGAGACATTTGAACAGCACTCACTTGTAACAGCAATATGTCGATTGGCCTTTCCTTCTTCAATAACTTCAAAGACTTCCTCTGGACTTGAAACAAATCGTTCAGTAGCGCCCTTCACAAATGGAACCCGATTTTTGTCTTCATGTACACTGAGGTTCACTTTTGACACTGAAACAACACATATTCACAACTACAGTATGAAAGATGGATAAATAAGTGCAGCATACAAAAATAAAGCTACAAAACTACCCTCCAAACATTCAGACTGCACTCTCAAACTGGAACATATTGTTTTCTTCAATATAGTTCCTGCTACTCCTTAGAAGTGTGTAGTAAAAAATTATATGATCAGATTTTTTAATGGCAAACCACATGCTTCCATCTGGGTAAATAACTAAACACCATCCCAAATGCATCAGCAATGGTAAATCATTAACAGATCGTAAAACTTACTCAACTGGTGCTACAGCTCAAGCAGTTAGTCACTGGCCCATTCAAGACATCATAAATTGAGAATAAATGGCAATACCATACACTTTTTTTTACAAGGTGTTTTTGAAAAGCTGTGATAAGCAACAATTACTGTGATTTCATTACAATTAAATGTTCATGCTATCTAAGTTCTCTTTGCCACTTTGTGTTTTCCTTTGTCACCATATTACTGAACTTTACTACTACTGTGTAGATTGTTCATTTACACAGAAGTGTAAAACTTGGACATACATAGTGAAAATTCAGTGACAATCTGGTAAAATCAGGTTGTTTTGACTGAAGAGAAGTGCACTACACAAGTGCTGGCAACACTCTCGATGCCACCACTGTAAAACCAACATACAAACAACAAACTGTCCCATAAAATTCACTCCATGATGAATGTTTTACAAAAATCCTGTACTCAAAAAAAGAATTCACTTGACCACTGCAGTAAACAACACCGTTCAATACAACTGTCGGCTACACTGTGAACTGTCAGTTATAGCAGAAGAAAGATTTCAGCTAACAATGCCAGTTACATCAATATATGGTCACACTAATTAGGGCATTTATAAAAACAACAACAAAAAAATGGTCACCTCTTGGTGCCATCTCACTAGATAAAATCATCTCCGAAACTATGTCCTGGCCTGCAAAGAAATCTAGCATTGGGAGGTTTAAGCAGCTTACACTAAAGGGTGTCTGAGTTGAGGGGGGGGAAACATGTTGAATACTAAAATTTGTTGTGGGGTCTTTCAGACTGGGTTCCTTCTTCTGACAGCCAGTAGTATCCTTGTTCAGGTACAAGATCTTGGAGTAAACAGTAAATCTGCTAATAATTATAGGGGGAGGGGTCAACCACTTACTTGCACCACTGGTCAAGTTTTATTCTGATCCACAATGATCCACAATAACCCACTGTTTACACACTGTCACATTGCTGTTCATCCCGTTATACAAACAAGGCCATACAAAACATCAGGACAATATAAGACCTGACATCACTGAGAACTATCAACTTTTATTGGTTTATATGTCACATCTCTATTGCAGTATGAGGAAAAACAATTCATATCTTCATTCTTTAAATTCTCTCTACAGCTTATTACTTCTGCCAAAAATACATTTATATCTGCAATAAATAAATAAATAAATAAATAAATGTAGGATGCAAAGTCACACAGTCCTGGAATAACAGTTAACCCTCAATTTAAGGTTCACTAAATACAACAAAATCTTAAACTGAGAACATTTACGATGGAATATCTGACTTGAGAGCACACATATTGAACATTAAACAAGGAAAATGCCTAAAATAACTACTTTCTTTTTTACTGTGCCATCTCTGGTCCATGCAATAACCTCAGCACTTCAACCCAAACAGCCAAAACAGGCATTCTTCTTTGTGCATAAGACGACAAATTGCGTGGCCCCGAGGCTTATTATATGAGGAATACGATAAAAGAATTTGAAGTGAATGGTTTTGGCAGGCATTCCCCACATTTAATCTTCCCCTCACAATATCATGAAACATACAAAACCAGAGAATATATCTGAACCAGTAAAGTAACTAAGTTTGTTCAGCAAAATTAGCACTTCACTTCAAAAATTCAGTATTTGTAACCAAAAATTTATTTCTGTATGACCCACTGCAATTCACTCATTTCTAACACTTCCGGATTTCTGCAAGAACTTATAGCTCTGCACATCATTCTGCAACAATAGCCACTTCAATTCTGAAATATATGCAGTTCAAACAAACGATATCTACCATCTAAGAGATCCCTGATTTTATCCATATAGATCTCGAAGTAAGACACCTTGATGTGGAACTCCAAATTCTCTTCCATTGCATAGATGTGGTTGAAGATGTCATTTACTATCCTTGGAATTATACCCTGTTTCACAGGGTCACCAATCACACCTTCCATCGTGTGTGTTTTGCCTGATGATGTCTGCCCATATGCGAAGATGGTGCCATTGAAACCAGACAATACATCTGTAACAAGTAATTACAATTAGTAAGCCCTCTGTACACACCCTTCTCATTGGCTACCTTTGCCTGAAACTCATCATCATTTTTATGATCACCAAACCAGATTTACTCAAAACCAACTTATGTATTAAATGTTACGAAAAAAAAAGTGAAAATTTTTCAAGCCATGTTATTTTTCTCCAACAGTGGTTGCATCCCATTGTTGCAATATTATTACACAGTGCGCAGTAACTAACATAAGAGTTCACCCCTTAGTACACCAATTAATTTTTCTACTCAAAATACTTATATAAATTTAAACATTTTTAAATCAGTGCCCCAAAATTATTACAAAACTCACACATAACGTGATTCTTAATTATGTAAAAAACAAATGTACGGACTGTGTTCTACTGGAACACCAAGCCAATCAGTTCCTACAAACCTATGTTAGCAGCAACCCTGTTAGCAACAGCATGCAGCATTAGAAAATCAGGTGAGACAAGCAACATATTTCAGACTTAACCATACCACCGTTAGAATGTTGCCTTAAATCTCTTTAAGAGTTCCCATAAGACGCTCACCACTACTCTTAATGTATATCAGCCCCAATACGCCAAGAACTCATGTTAGTCTTGGCTGAAAAAATTACAGGTGTGTGCTGTTGGCTCTGTTTGAATTAACAATGTCATTTGAATATCCCCAGCAGTAGCAATCAGCAGGGATGAAATCAGGTGATCACAGAGGCCACAAAACTGGTCCACTTCATCCTATCCACCAGTCTGGGTAGTATGTACAGAAACTGTTCAGTGACACAGCTAAACTAAGCAGGAGCCTCATCATGCATAAACTGCGGTCTGTTATGTCATCACGGTGCATCCTCTAGCAGCTGGGGCAATTCTTCTGCCGTCATGTCACAACATGATAAAAAAAACAGTTACAATCACATGATCGTATAAACTTCATGGCTTCATTTTAAGAGTATAATGTGATCCTCATATTTACTGTACGTGATTAAGAACTTCAGAGTCTTTAACTACGTGTGTTGTCCAGCAAGTCAACTATCTGACTTTCACAGACTCTGAACGCCATCATCAAAGCATAGCAATCAACTAAAATGGTTACAGTGAGACCCAATGGCACTGTGGCAGACAACATAAAATAATAATAATAATAATAATAATAATAATAATAATAATAATAACAACTAACTACAATTGGGTTGTCACCTGGTGGCAGTGGTTATTTTATATGTATACAAAACATGAAATTGGTCACTACTAAATTTAAGTTGGGAGGGCTACATGCGAAGCATATAGTGGCAACTTGGAATCTTGGGAACCATCTCAGCGTTTGCTTTTAGGCACAGGGAAGCCAAGAAAAACCTGTGTCAAGATG
>Ga0123355_10014650_pt1 | contig 12275 bp, 6 predicted proteins | sample TergutEmb28metaG_3_FD_89872 | JGI IMG/M metagenome (GOLD analysis project Ga0123355, IMG submission 89872) | Embiratermes neotenicus P1 segment gut microbial communities from Petit-Saut dam, French Guiana - Emb289 P1 | ecosystem: Host-associated > Arthropoda: Insects > Digestive system > Gut ...
CTGCGTCGGGATTTCACTTGCGTGCCTCTAGCACGCGGCGCGAAACCCTCCTTGATTGGCGAAAAAATCGCACGGAAATTCAACATGCGAGAGATATTAAACAGGCTTTAAGAATTGCCCCGCTTTAGAAATACGGACGGATTTCTTTTTTCTGGCACTTTCGTTGTTTACAGGGGCAAGTCCCGCCTAGGAAGCAAGGTGTTTTTCAGATTCGAAAACATCCATATCAACGCCAATTCCCGAAATAATTAAATGCCGCCGACAATTGTGAAATACCAAGAGGCTGATTGCTGAGATGCTCTACATGGTGGTAATGCGGCTGTATGCGGGTGTAAAGTTCCACTTCGATTCGCAAAACAGCTTGTTCCAAGTAATCTATGTGGGCTGCCGCTCCATTCATCTTGAAGCGTTGGTCTGACTCAATCCAAGAACCGCGAATAGATGCTTGAACAGGTCAGAAATCCATTTGGAATCCTTCTTGTCGGTTTTCTTGCCCTTAATTGCTCTAACGGACTTCGGATGGGTTAGCAGAACTTTGATGCCAGTCTCTTCAAGGATATTGAACACAGGAATCGGAATCCAATACTTGCCTGTGGATTCCATGCAGATGTTAAAGCACCGATGCTCCAACAGCCATGTGCGAAAGCGGTAAAGGTCGGCATTTATTGGCGAAAACGATTCTGTAATGTAGTGCGTAATGTTGTTTGTGTCCGTGAGTGCGAGGGTTGCCACTATAATTCTTTTGTGAACGTCCACGCCGCAACAGACAGAGTACACAATTTTCATAGGCTTTAGCCCCTTTGCCATAATATTGAAACAGCGGCAGTGACTGCCGCCTAAGCCAAAACTTATGACTTTGTTTTTCAAACATAAGTGTACGGGCTCTTAGTCCCAATTATTTGTGATTGTATAGGCTGCGGCACATATAGTTATTCGGGTTGTCGCTTACGCCACTCACTCTCTCGTGCTCCGCTGTTTACCGCTGTCTCGCTTGCAGTTTACCACATTCCGATTGCGGGTTGTCCGCTTTCATAAAATATTTGTGCCGCCGCTGGCGGCGGAATGGGCGTAGTTATGGAAGTTCCTGCTGAACAAATGATTCGAGTTTCAGAAATTTTAGACGATTGGGGCAACGCTGACCTAGGAGACAAACGCGAAGTAGTCGATAACTTGATTATCAAGGTTAGTGCTGTTTCTGAAAATATTGAGATTCAGTGGAAATTTCAAGTAAAAGACAGGGAAAAAGCCATACGCATTTTATTGTTACCCATTGTTGCGTATGGCTCAGAAAAGGTTCTCCCACAAGGTCTTAAATCTTTTGAACTTAAAAATCTCTTGACCTTAACTCTTAACAAATTTTAATTCGTCTTTTAGTTCCTGCGGTACTTCCATTCCTGTCTGGTTTAGCTTTTGGATTAGACGGGATAGATGGTGTTCGCGCTGTTGGTTTTTGAAGTTGAAGCGTTTTAGAGGTTCGGCGTATTGTGGGTTTTGCGCAAGACCTTGGCGAATGCTTAATGCGAAGGGGCTGTATGTCATTAGTAAGCGGCGCGCAAATCTGTTTATGCGTGGCGAACCGTTGGCCTCGAATAGTACCCACTCGGTATAGTTTTGTACGAATACGTTTTTGTAGTTGTTTCTGGCGCGTGTGAGTTCTTGTTTTACAGTGGCTTTTATTTCGGTGGAAAGGTCACGATTGTGTTTGTAGAACTGTAGATAATCGCAGTATTCGCTAGTTAGAGATGGTTCTGTTACGTCCTGCCAGCGAGAGCCTTGTACGCGCTTGCACATTTCCCAGCGAAACTCGCCTGTTAAGCGAACAAGGAGCGGCTTTAGGTCAACAAGAAGGAATAACGGTGCGAACATGCGCGCAGGCGTGGTACGTTTGCGGCCTTCAATGTCCTGCCACATTATGCCGCGCACGCCCACGTTAGGCATCAGAATAACTTCGGGCATAACCTCAACGTGTACTGTTTCACGGGGAACACCTATTTCCGCATTGGAGAACATGGTTTCGCGATAAAACGCGGAGAAGTCCACGGCTGTGATTTCTCCAAAAGTTTGACGAATTAAATCTGGCGTAATTAGCGAAGCCTCAAGGCCGCGTTGCACGTTGTTGTCAGAGAAAATTGGGCAGAAGGTGGTAATACGCCCAAAAGTAAGTTTATTAACAACAGGGAAGATATTGTCGATTTCAAACATTAGTTTGTTTTCGCAGTCTGCAAGAAGGCGTTCTTCTTCCTTCTTGTCGAAGCGTTTTTGTTGCTTTAGTTCGGCGATATACGCAGGGTAGTCTTGGTCGAACTCGTTGCGGCAAGGCTCTTTTTGACCTCTGTAGATTGCCTTTAACCATTCGGCAGCTGTGTAAACTCCGCGTTCTGGGTCGCCCGTCATGGAGTCGGCTATGGAGTAGAGATAATCAGCATTTTCGTAACCTGCTAATGCGGCATCCATATACCCGAAGTTTAGGAACATTTTTATCACGGTGGGAACCGCGGTGTCGTTCAAGCTGTTGATGAGGGCTTTTTTGTAGATTTCGTTGAACATGTTTGTTAGTTCGCGGCGCATACGGTGAACAACGTCATCAGAACTTCCGCGGTCGGGCATTTTTGTGTAGTCGATTATTAGGCGTGCGAATTTGTTTGATTGGTCTTCGGGATAGCCCGCGTATTTTAGGATTGTGCCAACGGAATCTGCTAGGTTTTTCTTTTCCTGTGGAGCAGCAGTGCCGTCTGCTGATACAGGAGCGGAACGCCCGCCACGTTTTGCCAAACCTTCTTTATAGGCGGCTTGGCGATTTTTGAAATTGTTTTGGTCTACATAAACAGAGTTTGACAGGAATGCTGTCATTGGATTCATAAGGGTATCAATGGCCGCGTCTGCACCACCGATTCCTGCTGATTCCATATGCAATTCGGAGATAAGCGAGTAAAGGTCAAAACCTGTGGGGCTTAGGATTACTTTGGAATTGATTTCGATGTATTTCTGATAATTGCTGCTTGCGTCCAGAATACGCACGATTTCTTCCGAGCAACCAAGAATAAAGCCCATTGCAATTCCTTTTTTCGCAAAGAAGCCCTTTTGTATTGCGGGGTCTAGGTCTTTGATTCCGTAGTAGTACTCTTGAACCCAATCGGGTACGTTGTCGATTTCGGCGGGGGAAGTCACGCCTGCCACTGCTGGTAATTTTTTGGCGGTAAATGCGAAACGATTACACAATTTTTCGTACAGTGGATACGCTTGAGAAATGATTCCATATGCGCGTGTGGCTTCGGTTTTTAATGTTGCCCTGTATTGCAGGAACATTACCATTTGCCTACACATCGAGTTTAAAACCATGTTGGAAATTTCTTCGTTCTCGCGTAAAAGGGTTTCCAATGTGGAAATGTCTTCATACGGGTGCGTGAACACTGATACGTCTTCCGAAGCCGCAGTGTATGTAAGACCGTGGCTTCCTGTTGTAATTGCGTCTAAGCCCAGCAGGTCGCCCTGCCCAAAGCGGTACATATGCCCGCCCAAATTGGCTTCAATCGTTCCCTTTCTGACAATCAGCAGTTGACGAAGTGGCTCGCCCTTACTGCATATGACTGTGTTTTGTGCAAAATCAGATGTAGCCATGAAAACACTCCTTTGTTGGTAATTTTTATATTTTAACAGTTGGCGGTAAAAACACAAGCTTTTCTTTGCGGTTTTTGTAGCTTTCGGCAGCGCGACGATGGTGTTCTAGTTGCGAATGCACCGCCGCCTGCCCTCTACGACTGGGTTTGCGGTATGTTCCGTCAGATGCGGCAATGCGACGTTTTATATTATCGCTTAACGAAATCTCCATGATGGAAATTATTTCTTGCTGTAAAGCTTCGTCTTCTATGGGGAACATTACTTCTACTCGACGGTCTAGGTTGCGGCTCATTAGGTCTGCGCTGGATAGGAAAACCCGTGGTCGTCCGCCATTTTCAAATATGAAAACGCGGCTGTGTTCCAGATAGCGGTCTATTATGCTGGAAACGGAAATGTTTTCGCTAATGCCAGCAATGCCTGCTTTAAGGCAACAAATTCCGCGCACAAGAAGACGGATTTTTACCCCTGCCTGTGATGCGCGATAAAGTTCTTGAATTAACTCAATATCGGAAAGCGAGTTCATTCGCGCTGTGATTGATGCTGGTTTGCCCTCCTCGGCGTTTTTCCGCTCAATGTCGATATGGCGAAGTAGCGCGGAACGCAAAACTATAGGCGCGACAGAGAATTTCTGCCAATCAGAAGTTTTTGAATAGCCAGTTAGCACGTTAAACAAAACGGAACAATCCTGCCCAAATGTCTCGCGGCAAGTGAAAAGCCCCAAGTCTGTGTATATTTTTGCAGTGGATTCATTGTAATTACCCGTACTTAGATGCATATATCTGCGGATTGCATCATCTTCGCGGCGTACTACTAGGCATACTTTGCAGTGGGTTTTTAATCCTATTAGCCCATATATTACATGGATTCCCGATTTTTCCATTAGCTTTGCCCAGTGGATATTGTTTTCTTCGTCGAAACGGGCTTTTAGTTCCACTAGAACACTTACTTGCTTGCCATTCTCAGCGGCCTTGATTAGCGCATTGGTGATTGGCGATTTCCCGCTTACACGGTACAGAGTTTGTTTGATTGCCAAAACTCGCGGGTCAACGGCCGCTTCCTGCACGAACCTCACCACGCAGTCGAACGACATATACGGGTGATGCACAAGAACGTCATTTTTGCGAATTACGTCAAACATATTTGGCTCGTCAAGAAACGCTGGTGCGGGGTGCGGTTTCATAGGCTTGTTCCGCAAATGCGCAAACTCCGACGATGATGCAAAACTCAGCCATGCAGAAAGGTCTAATGGCCCACTGATTTCGTAAATCTCGCTAGAGGATAGCCCTATTGATTTCTCTAGTAATTTGGTTGCTGCTTTGCCCATTCCTTTTGATTTTTCTATTCGCACAGGTTCGCCCCATCTTCGCCCTTTTATGGAACGCGCCATTTCGTCCAAAAGGTCTTCGACTTCTTCCTCTGCTATATCTATATCGGAATTTCTGGTAACGCGCAATAGAGCAGTTCGAGTTACAGTATGCCCAAGAAAAAGCTTGTGTATGTGTGCCAGAATTATATTCTCCAATAAAATGTAATCTCTGTTTTCAACCTCTGTGTACAGAACTTCCGAATATAAATTTTCTGCGGGAATTTGAACAATTCGCGGTACTATGGTTGGAACTTGCACTATTGCGTATTTTCTGCCAACTGGGCGTTCTTCGGTGATTTCCCATCGGCTTTTTGTTTCGTTCCATTCTACGCCGCGCACAAATGGCGCGTCCTTATCCACCGCAAGTTCTATGAAGATATTTACCGTGCGGTTGTTCATTGTTGGAAACGGACGGCTTTGGTCTATCGCCATTGGCGTTAGCACTTGATATAAAACATCATTGAAATATGTGTCAACATGGTCTTTTTGGGTGGCGTTTAAATCTTCGTAGGTTAGAAAACGGATTCCTTCCTTCTCCATTGCTGGCAGAAGGCTTCGCGTAAAACATGAATACTGCTTCGTTATCATTTCCTGCACGCGCCGTGATATTGCCGACAACTGCATCTCTGGGGTCATTCCTGATGCATCAGCAATTGGGTTATCAATAAGATTCTTACTACGCAGAAGCGACGACACTCGCACCATAAAAAATTCATCAAGATTAGATGCCGAAATTGCCAAAAATTTCAACCGCTCCATTAACGGATTAGTTTTGTCTGTAGCTTCCTCCAGCACTCGTTCGTTAAACTCCAGCCAACTTAACTCCCGATTCACATACAAACTTGGGTCTTGTAAATTAGTCATAGGCATTCTCCTTTGTTCATATGCGATTATATCATTTTTTTTAGACCTTGGGGGAGAAACTTTTGTAAACGTATATTTCTCCATCAAGACCCCTTTCAAAAAATTTTGTCATGTTAAGAATTAACTTCTGTGGTGTAGCGTATGTTTGCGTATCTTTCGGATAGGACGGATAAATCTTCTGTTTGAATGCGTTTTGTCATGTCTGCGGGGGTGTCGGAAGGGTTTATTGTTACGCCAGCTTTTATGTGGCGGGTTATTGTTTCGCGAAATAATCGGCGAATGGGATGTTCCTTTTGGGAACGTGGCGCAGGTTTTTCTTTCTTGCGGCGCGGTAGAATGAACTCGCGTTCGTCTTGGGCATTGGTGTCGTTGAAATCGGATGAGTAGAATTTCCTACGGTTCAGCCAACCAAAAAACGCCGTGAACACCTTGTAAAGTATATATACTCCACAAGCCGCCGCAACGGCTATTAGTATATTCAGTAGCGGGCCAACATTGGTGATTTCCTCGTCACTTCTATATGGTGATAGCCCAAAATCCCATTCACGACTTTGCTGATAATCAAAATCGCTTTCAGTGACTGCTGTTTCTACTGGTGAATCATCTCTGTCTCGTTCCTGTGATTCAGAGAACAGCCCCGCAATAAACCCAAATAACGGTGCTGTCACCAAGAAAAAAACAATTAACGTAAGAATCAAAATTCCAGCGGCAAGCCCAGCAACCAATTTGTAATTAAACGAAATAATCCGCCGAACGGGTTGCGCCGAAGATAATTGCATTGCATCAAGCGAAATATCCATTTGCACCATATGCAATAAAACTATACACCCAATCGTGGAAATAACCAATAACACTGTATACAACGCAACCAACGGCCAATGAAAACCACTAGCCGCCCAAACCGACAGCACAATAAAAATTGCCGCACAAAGAAAAACAAACCCAGCCCCAACAGCAACGCCTCGTTTAAAATAATGCCCAAGCGAAATAAGCGCGACAAGAATCATAGCCCCAAGCCAAACCGCCTGCAAAAACACTCCAGAAACAAAAATCACCGCCACAACAGGAAAAATCAAATGCAACGGCAAAGCCAACCATATATTCTTAACAAACCACCGAATAACAAAACAAAGCGCGAACGGCACAATCAAAAAACTAAGCCGCAATAAATCCATAGCATCGTAACGATACAAGTACATAGGCACGGCAAGCGAACCATATAACAATGTGAGATATACAATGTTCTCTACAATTTCGACTACTAGCTTTCGAGTGGAGGGCATGGCGTTTCTCCTTCTTGGCGATTTGTATAGGTTAAATTATGGCACGCCATAGCGAAGATTTCAAGACATAAACTATTGAAACATGATTACGTAAATCAATTTTGTGAATACCATATTGCACCACACATTTATTCTGTGGTATTGGCAAAAATAAGGCTTCATGCCTTGTTTTTCTGCCTTTTATTGGTTCGCTTCCATTTTTCAGATGTTAAAGTGGTGTGGTGAATTATAAATTATGTTTGGGGTGCTTTACATTTGTTGTGGACGAGGATATAGTATTGGAAATTGTCAGAAACCTATGTTGATTGGGGCTGGCTTTAACAGGTTTTTAGACTAGGAAAGAGAGGAATAGAAATGAAAAAGATTAAAAGATTTATTGCTATCGTTATCGCATTTACGATGATGCTATCTATTATTGCTATGCCCACGGTTGTTTTGGCCGACCCACTGCTGGACACACCTGTGGTGACATTGGCTAACGCTGAAATTTCGTGGTTAGGCGTTGTGGATGCAGACCACTATGTTATAACCGCCCATAATTCGGCTGGAGTTCTTGTTCGCACTGCAACTGTTCCTAGTACAGTTACTTCATTTAACTTGCAAACAGACTTCAACTTGCCCACACCACGGCAAGCAGTGATTCGCGTACAGGCGATTTCGGACGACCCCCTTGTGCTAGATTCGGAGCTTAGTGTACCTACAGCACCTTTCAGCCCTACTGGGAATGTTGTTTCAAGCCCAAATACTGTCGTAAATCGTTCCGCACCAAGCCCCGATGGGTTAGATGCTCTAAGGATTGATGCTGGCGGCAACTTCATCATTATTGATGCCCGCTTAACAACTGATTTCACAACAGCGCATGTACCCAATGCTATACATTTTTCAAATTTCCCCGCTGCGCCTTATGTCGCGGCAGGTACTGTCCCAGATGCATTTTCCCAAAGAGCATTAGCAGAGATACGCGTACTTCCTGCGTACAGTGGCCCAAACACTCTCATTTTCACTTACTGCGCGGGTGGGAATAGAAGCATACCAAGCGCGAACTGGCTTGCGTCGCAAGGTTTTACAAATGTTATTGATGGCGGTACACCTGCTAATTTAGCTACGGCGTTTGGCGCAACTATACAGCCATTAGCGCAACCTGTTGTTTCGGCAACGGGTACTAATCTTTCGTGGACGGCAGTTCCTAATGCTACTGGGTATATGGTTTTTGCATTTGAGGCCGACTTGACGATTGGTACTCCTCCTCGCGCTGTTACAGAGTTTGTCCCGTCTAGTAATACTGCGTTGGCGCAGTTACATGCGGCGGATTACACCACAATAACAGGTACTACTTTTGATGTAAGCACGCTTAATTTGGTTGAGGGTGATGATTATGTAATTCGTGTACAAGCGATAGCAGGCACAGGAAATTCTAATTCATTGCTAAGTGCTTTTGTTGCGGTTACGCCGCCAATTACTTCGCTTGCAGTGCCTACGGTTACGTTGAACAACGCTATTGTTTCGTGGCCAGCGGTTACAGGGGCAGACCGTTATGTTGTGCGTGCTTACACTAACAACAACGGAAGCCCTGATGTTATGGTAAGAGAAACAGAAACTACAAGCACAACTTTCAACCTGCAAACGGATTCCAATTTGCCTACACCACGGCAAGCATTGATTCGCGTGCAGGCAGTTTCTGACGACACCAATATTACTAATTCGGCTTTTAGCGTGCCTACAGCACCTTTCAGCCCTACTGGGAATGTTGGTTCTGATGCGGCTAATATAAATCGCTCCGCGCCTAGCCCTGCCGCAATTGAGGCTTTAGTAGCCGACGCGGGCGGCAACTATATTATAATTGATTCTCGTATGACAACAAACTTTATTGCGGGGCATGTTCCCAACGCATTACACTTTGCAAGCATACCAGGTGCCGCGCCATACGCCAACCAAAATGACACTGTTGGTGCTGTTCCAACTGGATTTTCTCAACGCGCTTTGGCGGAAATCAGTGCGCTTTCTGCGTATAGCGGTTTTGATACTCTCATTTTCACCTACTGCGTGGGTGGTAACAGAAGCGTATCAAGTGCGAACTGGTTTGCGTTGCAAGGTTTTACAAATGTCTTTGACGGCGGAACTCCTGCCAATTTGGCGCAAGCATTTGGCGCGACTGTAGTGCCATTGGCACAGCCAACCGTTACAGCAACAGAAGACACGCTTTCATGGGACGCAAACCCACTTGCCAGTGAGTTTATTGTGTTCGCATTCGATTTGGACTTGTTAATTAATTCTCGTCCTGTTGCGGAGTTTGACCCTTCAAATAACACCGCTTTGGCGCAATCATACGCCGTGGATTATGCCACTACTACGGGTAATACTTTTGATGTTAGTGGGCTTAATCTTCCAGCGGGTGGCGATTTTGTATTCCGTGTACAAGCAATTGCGGGTGCTGGAAATTCAAATTCGTTGCTTAGTGAAGTGGTCGCGCTTGTTCCCGACACAGGTGCAACAACACTGGCTACACCAGTTGTGACACAAGATAACGCCGTTATTACGTGGAATGCTGTCACAAACGCAGACCGCTATATCGTGGTGGCCTACACCAACGACGGCGGAAGCCTTGGTGTTAGAGTACGTGAAGCGGAATTGACGGGTACTGTCTTCAACTTGCAAACAGGTTTCAACTTGCCCACACCACGTCAAGCATTGATTCGTGTGCAAGCAGTTTCGGACGATGCTAATGTTACTGATTCAGCTTTCAGCGCGCCAACCGCGCCTTTCAGCCCTGTTGGAAATGTTGGCTCTAGCCCAAATGATATTGTAAATCGTTCCGCGCCAAGTCCTGATGGAATACAGGCGTTAGTGGCTCAAGCGGGTGGCAACTATGTAATAATTGACTCTCGCATGACAGCAAACTTTACTGCGGGGCATGTTCCCAACGCATTGCATTTTGCAAGCGTACCTGGTGCCGCGCCATACGCTAATCAGAATGATACTGTTGGTGCTGTTCCTGCTGGGTTTTCGCAACGGGCGTTAGCGGAAATTCGCGTACTTGCTGCATATGGTGGTTACGATACTCTTATCTTCACCTACTGTGTTGGCGGTAACAGAAGCGTATCAACCGCGAACTGGTTTGCATTACAAGGCTTTATAAATGTATTTGATGGCGGAACTCCTGCCAATTTGGCTACAGCGTTTGGCGCGACTGTAGTTCCATTGGAACAGCCAGTCGTCACGCAAACAGGCGACACGCTTTCATGGGACGCAAACCCATTAGCCGCCGAATTTATGGTATTCGCATTTGATTTAGACTTGTTGATAGATTCTCGCCCTGTTGCAGAATTTAACCCATCAAACAATACTGCGTTAGCGCAATTATACGCAGTGGATTACACCACAACTACGGGTAACACCTTTGATGTTAGTGGAATGAATCTGCCAGCAGGTGGCGATTTTGTATTCCGTGTGCAAGCAATCGCGGGTGCAGGAAATTCAAATTCGTTACTAAGCGCGCTTCCAGCACCAGCGACGGGAGAATACTTCACAGTCACCTTTGACCTCGCAGGCGGAAATATCGCAGGCGACACTGCAAACGTAGTTCGCGAAAACATTGCAAGCGGCGCGAACGCAACACCTCCCGCTAATCCGACACGTTCGGGCTTTAACTTTGCAGGTTGGAGTCCAGCAGGTGGATACAACAATGTTACAGCAGATACCACCATCACTGCGCAATGGACAGCGGAATCAGCGGAATACTTCACAGTCACCTTTGACCTCGCAGGAGGAAATATCGCAGGCAACACAGCAAACGTAGTTCGCGAAAACATTGCAAGCGGCGCGAACGCAACACCTCCCGCTAATCCGACGCGTTCGGGCTTTAACTTTGCAGGTTGGAGTCCCGCAGGTGGGTACAACAATGTTACAGCAGATACAACCATCACTGCGCAATGGACATCAGTGCAACAAGGCGGCGGTGGCGGAGGGCAACAAGGTCAGCAACAAGAGCCAACCGCTCAACAACCAAGTATCAGTTCTCAACCGCAAGGCGGAACTGTAGCGCAAGGCGGAGCATTCACCCTGTCCGTGGCAACACATGTAACTGATGGCGGTGTGCTTACCTTCCAATGGTACAGCAACACTCAAAACAGAAACTGGGGCGGCACAAGAATAACAGGGGCAACAGGAAGCACTTTCACTCCACCAACCAATGTAGCAGGAACAAATTACTTCTATGTAGTAATAACCAACACAGCCGACGGCAGAGTTTCCGCAAGAGCTTCCAACGCAGTTGCGGTAACAGTAACAGCTCATGCAACCGCACAACCTCCCATCTCAGACAATGACGCACTTCCGCCAAATGAAGAAGAAGATGCATTTCCACCAACGCCACCAATAATACCCGACCCAGTGCCAGTGTTTACAGATGTAAGCCCACATGCGTGGTATTACAATGCAGTTAGGGTGGTTTTGGCAGAGGGACTTTTCCAAGGCACAGCACCACAAACATTCAGCCCTCATGGTAACATGACCCGCGCAATGTTCGTGCAGGTGCTTGCAAACCTAGAGGGCGTGAATCTAGCGGCATACAGCACACGCACAGGAACATTCGGCGATACCGATTCAACAGCTTGGTATTTCGCGGCAGTAGAGTGGGCGGCAGGACAGGGATTAGCCAGTGGCGTAGGCGAAGGAAATTTCGCACCAAACGCACACATTACACGCGAAGAGATGGCAGTTCTACTCCACCGCTATATAGTAAGCCGTGGCATACTTCTACCCCAGAACGAAACAACTCATTTCACAGACAGCACCGAAATTTCTCCATGGGCCGTCGAAGGAATAGCCGCCGCACAACAAGCGGGCTTAATAACAGGCCGTCCAGAAGGAAACTTCGCTCCCCGCGACACAGCAACCCGCGCAGAGGTAGCAACGATATTCGCTAGGTTGCTGGCGTATTCGCAGGGTTAAGGTTAAAAGATTTAAGGTCAAGAGATTTTTTGGGTTTTAATTTGAAAAATCCGTGCTTAACTTTGCGCGGATTTTTTGATATGCTAGGAAACTGCTATAAAATGGGAATAGGTGTCACTTGTAAGTATGTACACAAAAAAGCCCTCGGATATTCAACAGCAAGAGAACAGCAAGAGAAAAACAAGATTATATTA
>Ga0123355_10014651_pt1 | contig 12275 bp, 6 predicted proteins | sample TergutEmb28metaG_3_FD_89872 | JGI IMG/M metagenome (GOLD analysis project Ga0123355, IMG submission 89872) | Embiratermes neotenicus P1 segment gut microbial communities from Petit-Saut dam, French Guiana - Emb289 P1 | ecosystem: Host-associated > Arthropoda: Insects > Digestive system > Gut ...
AAAAATAAATTAGTTTTTTTTATTTAAAAATAAAAAAAATTATTTGTTTTTTTTTTGATCTTTTTTTTTTTTTTTTTTTTTTTTTCAGATTTCGTGAATAATTCAAATTTCGAGAGGCCAGAAAGGTGTCATGAAGCAAGGTCCATTCTGAGGAACCACAGTTATTAGACTCCACCTTACAACGTTCAGGTGCCTGGGCGACCTGACCCCCTGTACAGATCATTTTGCCGGTACATAACGGAAGTAATCATGATCTAATTTGCTGCAATATCCCGGGATTTACATTATTGTAAAGCATAAGTTTCCTTTGTGCACATGGCGTAGGCCCGTTTGGAAGAGTGGATTTATAGCTCAGCTCATTCTGAACATAGGAAATAAATGAAGGTCGACAGTCAGCTTCCCGACTCGGCCACTTTACCTCCAAGGAACCTCCACTCCTTCCCAAATATCCTTTGAATATAAGACTGGGTAGGCATCAGGGCCGGTTTGGTGTCTTTGGAGAAAACAAAGATTTTACCACTGCTGGGAAACGAGAAAAAACTCATTCGTTGTCCTGTCCGTGGACAAGACATTAAACTAAATTCCGTACCCCGATACCTATAATAGATGATGAAAACCACGAAACCTGTAATCATTGTGTCCGGTGTCAGGACTGAGATTTGAAGCCGCAAACTCCCCTAGTAGGAGATGGGCCAAACACCAGATGACGACGTCTCTTCGCATCGTCTCTTTTCGTTGTATAAGAAGTTTTGAGAACTATTTTTGCCTTGCCATATGACGAAAATGGAAAGTCAGTCACCGCAACTTCGCTTCTTGTATTTGTCCAACTTAATCTAATTCAGGTCTTATCAAAAGCGATTTAAGTAAATATTGGCATTTTGTGAGCGCTTTCAAGTCAAGCTGCAGAAATATGCCCATTATATTCGCCAAGTCTCTCCGTCATTCTGTTTCATGATATTTGATGCTGAATCTGTAACTAAAATTTGACCACCTATTGCATTTTAAAATGGGATAAGAGTCGCAAGCAGTACACATAATTACCCCCATGTCTTTCCTCGCACGTACGGAGCATAAACCCTAAGAAGTCTAATTACTGTACACGATCGGATTTCTAAAGAAATATTCTTATAATAATACCAACTAGACGCACTAATTTCTCAAATTTATTTTTGGAATAAAACTCTACGTGTTTCGGACAGTTCCTCTGTCCACCATAAGGAGTTTTTCACTGTAAACACAGCAATGGTATACCACGTATGTCATACAAGTTTTCCTGACAGCTAGCGACCAGGATCCTGCTCGCAAGCTGTCAGCAAACCCTATATGACATATACCATTGCTGTGTGTACAGTGAAAAACTCCTGATGTTGGACAGAGTAACTGTCCGAAACACGTAGAGTTTTATTCCAAAAATAAATTTGAGAAATTAGTGCATCTTGTTGGTTTTATTATAAGAATATATCACGATTCACGGCCCTCTGAATGTCAGATTCTAAAGAAATGTGAATCTCGTTGTGTTATAATTATACTCCTATGCTCACACCGTGGCTTGCATTCGTGAAAGATCCGCTTTAAATTTCGCCCATGATAGGGACTATTTTTAAAAAATGGCATTCATTCTTTTCCTCAGTTACTTCTGGTAAATTTCGGGATAGTAACAGTAAGGCAAAAGCGACCGACACCGTTCATATCCTTTCCGATTCATGATTGCCTATCATCCAATCATTCGGCTGTATATACATGCTCTGAGTTACAGAGAACGTCATTAAATAACCAGTGATTAGGGCTCAGGAAGTTTTTTTTTTAATTCGTATAATTTTCGAGGTAATTACCCACAAGGAGCGACAGCACCAGAATTTGTTCGTTAAGTTACGTGTAGGTCCTATTTGTTTATTTATAACTTAACTTAGCCGTTCTTTTGGAGAATCTTCTCTTCGTGACCTAGGTTACTTATTAAACATGTGACCAAACAATAAGAATATTGTCGGAGCATGAAACAGGTAACGAACTACGAAGAGCAAATTTGCAGAACCCTTGTGAGTCACAAAACAATTAAAAATAAAAACATATTTCTTCGTTTTGTAAAACGTCGCGGATCGCATGCAATGTGCGAAAGTTGGCAGAACTTCCTGTTGCGGTTCACAGATGGTTGATTAAGAATAATGGGTCGCGAAGTGTTTCTGAAGCAAATCCTTGAAATTGTTGCATGGCGGCTTAAGCAAAGCCGTAGATACACCCTCAAAATTATATCACATCACATCATATAACACACGAACATGACGGGAATACAAGTAATGCACTGGCGAATGACTTATTCTGCAGTACAAAATGAAAAATTCATGGCTCATTTTTATATAAATTATTCACTGTGCTATTTTCTCTTTCTTTATTGTTTCGTTGTGATATATTTATTTTCTTAAACGGAATGACTCGTTTGGCTTAGACCTATGTCATACGAACAAAGCATCGCAGGCACAAACTATGGTAATAATATTGGCAGTCACCAGCTGAGAAAGCCGCTGAAGTGGCTCCGCGGGCCAGCTAGTGATATCTCCGTTGATCAAGAATGGTTAAATGCATTGTGCAGGTTTGTATTTAAATTTTAATTATGTGTGTACGTTTTCCATTCTGCGTAGGAGGGAATAAAATTTAATAAACCACTTCAGCTTTGGGAATATCAGTTTTATCGTCTGTGGCAGGACAGAGTTTGCACATCCCATAACACATGCCTATTTATCATGTTCCTTTAATCTAAATCCTCTACCTTTAACTAAAAATCTGGAACTGGTAGTTAATAGCAGCTATCTTTCTGACCCCGTCCACTTCTCTCCTATATTTGCTGTAAGGCTACAGAACCTTTCAGCTTTAGCGCATAAAACGATTGTTTCGGTAATTGTAAGACACACCACCTTGCTGGGTCATGGAGACAAATACAAGAGAGAAAATGTGTCATGTTTCTTATTTTCTTGTGTGGTAAAATGAAGACTAACGAGCTGCGTGTTCTTCGCTGAGCAGTCTTCCACGAAGCAATTCAGAAATGAGATCCGTGTTATTGTTCAAATTCTTAACGGGATTGATTACACTGGCCTTCACACGATTACTGTAACATATGTAAAAGTACAAACACTTGGTAATGGTTTGTGAAAGGCTTATATTACATTCTTCCGTACAAGAATATAGTTATTTTGTTGCGGTTTGTTTTAAAAAGACCCTGGGCGAATATTACGCCTTCAGGTTAGATTAGAATTTCAAAATGACAATTGAATTAATTCGTAATGGAATGGAAAGTGAAGAAAATACAGTCTTTGCGAGTTAATCTTAGTAATTAACCAGCTTAATACACAAAATGTTTTATAATAAGTTTATTATATGCCTCTACATGTTTCGAGCACTATGTGCCCATCATCAGGAGGTCGAACTTGTATTATACAGCATCTTGTATCATCACACTGAAACAAGTGAGTGGTGATGATACCAGATGCTGTATAATAAAATTTTGACCTCCTGATGATGAGCACATAATGCTCGAAACATGTAGAATCATATAATAAACTTATTATAAAACAATCTGTGCATTAATTTGATTAATTGCTAGGATTATACTGATACGCACGGTCAGCGAAACATCCAAATCTTTGCGAGATTTCGTTCCTCAACACAGTGTGACCGAAGAGTGAAGTCTTCTGAATGGTACGATTTGTCGACTGGCAAATAGTTACCGACGTTTCGAAGCTTACGAATTTCGACTGCTTGATCGTATGATAAAGGCTCTGCGATCGTTCCTATACCAGTGGACGTAGCGTAACATTTCAGAAGATATGAAACTTGAGGATCACATATTTTCACATAAATCGTGTTCTTGTGTGTTGTGTCTGACTGTACGTGCTAACCACATTCCACAAACCAGGACCTCTCTCTGTTTGAGTTCCCCAATTTCTACGTTCTTAATGACCGCTCTTTTCCCTTCCTGTTATAGGTATCTAACCTATAAGGGAATCGATTCTCTTCGTAGTTCGAATACGCAAGATACTTATTAGAGTCTGACGTTCGATTTTTCTTATGTCTTCTGCTTGCTGGAACCGCCGCATTCTTGATATCCTACAGCAGACATGACCGCTACAGGCAAGGCTGATTCGCAAACTCCTGACTGAAATAGTGATGGTTATGTGGCTCAGGGCGGCTGTGTGTATGGACATGGCACGTGGAGTACGTTAATAGTGCTACAGAATTCAGGAAGCTGGGATTCTTGCTCGGATAAACACACATGTGCCGGTCCCAGTGGACGCGCGGTCTAAGGCGTAGGTCTGCGGCCGCTCGCCTGCTGAGATCGTGGGTTCGAATCCCACCGGAGACGTGGATGTTTGTCTGTTGTGAGTGTTGTGTGTTGTCAGGTAGAGATTTCTGCGATGAACTGATCACTCGTCCAGAGGAATCCTACCGATTGTGATGCGTCGTTGTGTGTGATCTAGAAACCTCAGGAATGGGGAGGTCATAGTCCGCGTTGAGCCGCAGCGCCACAAAAAAAAACACACACACACACATTTACGGAATTTACATGGTAATAATGATGACACCGAATTTATTATCGGGAAATTGAGTTGATAAAACAACCGTAGAAAAGTTTCCTTCTATTACCTCCGTAACGTTTGTAGTATTGGTTAAAAATTGTGTTACGAAATGAAATTAAAATCCCTGTTAAAAAAAAAAATAGAACGCCAATCTATGATTAGAAAACTGAGCGTAAACAAAACGAAAGGCAAATATGACACAATGTGGCGGTTATTATCGTGTACGTAAACATTAGCGTATAGTTTAAGAACAAAATAAAATGGAAGATTCTGCACGGTGGAAACGGAAATTCTTTGGTTGCAAGGAATGGGGAGAGTAATGGAAGTAGTGATATGCCAGTTTGCTCTTCTCCTAAACGTCCAAACCAGTTCTAGTCTCTACCCCAGGGGTTCTGTCTCTTGGGAAAAGCAGACTGGGCGTGAATTATGCCACTGACTTTCATCTAGTGCCGAGATTAAGAATGAATAGGGGGTGAAATTTTGCTTTCCCAGTACGATTTCGTGTTCAAGGACGAATTTAAGGGTATGTTGCAGAATTTGGACTCTGAAAATCAAGACAAATTGAAATCGCTCAAGTTAGAACTTTTCGTTAGGATTTCCACCTTCATATCACACGGAACTTTTCGGTGTTTTGCAACCCTCGTTAAAAAATTATTATTTTTTAAAATAAATTGGCCTAATTCTAATAAGTTTTCCTTTTCTTTGTACATATTCACCTGAATAACAGAAGTAAAGGAAACTATTTAAGACAACTTAAGTGGTAAAGTTATTCAAATCATTGGTGTAAGTCTGTAACACTGTTTGCGTGTGTATGTGTTCGAGTGTGTGTGTGTGTGTGTGTGTTTGTGTTTGTGTGTGTGTGTGTGTGTGTGTTTTGGTGGCTGTATTGCCGTCTTTGAAACTGATTGCCTCAAAATACGAGTGGGCGTTTTGAAGTAATTTGAGGAAATGACACTTATTAAAGTGAAATTGTAATCCGTAGTACTTGTTGAGAAAGAGGCTCTGTACTAAGGGACACGTCAGTTCAAAATTAATGACAAATATTTGCATAGGGGGTGTATTAGAAACAACCTACTTTGTCATGTTCTGCACGTTCTGTGTCACTATTTGCACCACATAATAAATTTCGATTCTTACAATGAGCTTGTTTGGAACTTTGACAGACTACATAATGAGCTTTGCATAATAATATTTGATCCATCAGGCTGACAGTGGGGACGATTGACGAGTTCTTGCGAATATGGTTACGAATATTCGAGTGCCACAAAAGGCAGAAAACATATCTTGATCAACTAATTGAAGATTTTTTAAAATCAGGGGTGCGCATATTTTCCCGAAATATATGAGCCACTTAGAAATCGAAGGTACCAGAAGGGTGATACGGGGAACGTTTCTTGCTGATTTAGGCGTCAGAGAAAAAATTTGTTCTCCATGGTGACCTGGGGCAAGGTATTTGTCCACCCCTGTTCTAAATGACTGCGACCTATTTACTTAATTTAAAAAAAAAGAAATACGTAGATACCTTTTAAAGGGGCGGCACTTTTGCCTGTAGATAATTCTGTTGTAGAACTATGTCACCGATGCTTATACAGTTTCCTAATTTTATCTAACAACTGTCATGTTCTAACTCCCGCTGCTACTCGGCCTTGCGTATGAAACAGTTAACTGAATGGGTTACTTGAATATGGTAAAGGGATCGAAAGAAAGTGGCAACCGATAGTTTTAAATTAAAATAATATCTCAATAAGTTTCAAATGCGAGCAGTCTATTGGCAGTATAGCTCTTTGCTCCAGTGAACCTTCTTCTCCGCTATCTTGCAACCCACTTGAAAACTTCTAAAGTCTTACGCGTTCGGAATACGTCTTATTTGTACCACACGTACATATACGAGGTAAAGTATATGAAGCATCCGATTGATATGGTCAGTTTTAGAAAATATGCGCATGGATATTGACATAATAACTTGCACATTATAAACTCACATTATGGTCTTCTGTGTTCTGACTGAGTTTAATTTCAATAGCGGACACAAACTTTTCGGACAAACCTTCTGATTTCATCTTCAGTCTTGAAATGGACGGAAAAAAATTGCTGTGAGATTGTGTAGGAATACATCACGCAAACCCGTGTCCACCTTGAATATTGCTTGTCCTTCTTCCATGGATCTAAAGACTACCATCCATATACCTTCGTATAAGAACCTCAGATTTCCTCATTTCATTCACGTCAAAACCGAAAATTGAGGCAAAATAATTCTCCGAAACATAATATTTTGATGTGACTGTACGGTGCCTTAAGACCGAAATCTGAAAAAAAGACGATTTGGGAACTTCAAATAGACACAAATATTGGGATATTTCTGAATTAAAATTAAACTATAATATAAACAGCATAGAGAAAAAAGTTGGAATAAAGCTAGACCTACCACATTTTGGAGGGGTGAAAAAACTGTGCCCTTGTTGGTGACGTAGAACTCATGAGAGAAAATTCATCGACTAAGTTTTCGTCTTCTAATCTTCTCTCTTCCGCACAGAAATCAATTTGAAGCTTGAAAAGGAGCTCTGTTTTTTTTTCCTTAAGAAACAATTACAAGAAAGGGAATGGAGGAGACTTTCACAGAGATTAAGCAAAAAATATATTATATTGTCATGTTATAAAATACCATATGTTCATCTAAATGCTACGTGTGACATTATCCATTTACTATTCTCACGTCTGTATGTAATCAGCGAAATTATTTTAAAACTTCGAAAAAAGAAACTTTGATAAGGAAAATGATTGATAGGCATACAAAACCCACGAAATTGTATGCCACTTACATGTATGAAAACTATCTAGGGCCTAAAGAAATATTGTTGGCCTAGCCTTCGCGGGAAACTCTGTTACCTTTATGATGTAAATTAATGACAGATGTAGCTCTGTCACTTTCTTCTTTCCCTTCAGTGGCATTAGAGCCCAAATCGGGCTTAACCGACCTTTTTTTTTAGTTTTAGTTTTAGTTTTAGTTTTTGTTTTCTGGATGACACACAGATAGAGAAACCCGGTAGTACTCCTCCAAGCAAACGATCAGCTCGTTGCAGAGACCGCTATGTAAGTAACGTACAACACACTTAACAGATGAACATCCGTGCCCTCAGTAGGACTCCAACCTTTCCATCCGAACAGTCAAACGGCCGCAGACCTACACCTTTGACCGCACTGCAACCGGCATCGACAGCTCTGTTAACCCTTTGGCCCTGGAGCTGGACATTTACAGTTTAGCACACCATTTCTGTACAATGTGAATATTTTTATGAACCAAGAAGGGTAACATTAGAAAATTCACGACATTTTTTGTGGGGGAATGAACGAAGATGGTGAAAGTCTAAAAAAATAATTAAATAATATATTTGTTGACTAAATATATAAAAAGCGCACTCTGGGGACTAGCAGTACGCCTGTCCTATATATAGGATGCATGGTGCCTAAAGGTTAATAAGCATTCTGAATTGAAGTAGGTGTAGTGATATTAATGCGTAATAGTTAACTGTTGTAATATGGAAAGAGAGTGTGGCAGTTTTCACATCTAACTAATTAACTTTGATTAATTTATTATGGGAAGGTGCATGGCAAGTAAAATTAGTTACTTGCAATCTGGACCGTCTCAACCCCTAAGGGCCGAAGAAACTTCTTGTGCTATATGACCTTGAAGACAAAGGCTGTACAGTCCTTCGAAATATCTGAAGCCGTTTTCCAATCGACAAGACCTGAACCCCAGAAGTTAGGAATGTTCATCAAGACCGCTGTGAGAAGCTCAAAATTTTGCATCTCAGCAACTGTTTCCAGACAAAGGAAAAAACAGGAACATAGTGTTGCTATGGTGGGTCTCAGGAGCTTCCGAATAAATACTAATTTCTACCATGTACCATAGAATTAACATTGCGTGTAGTGAGATGCAGTGACTAACAGTTTTGTTCCTCACACAATCTCTCCTCGTCCTCGACTTCTATCTACCACTGACGGTTCTTGGTAATAACGTTCTTAATTTTCTAACTATACACATGAAAAAATTATTATTATTATTATTATTATTATTATTATTATTAACTGTGCTTGACTGCTTGTTATTTAAGATTTTTCCGGTCTAGAAAAAAGGTTTGACTTCGTCCAGGCTACTATGACGTGCAATTTGCAAGAATATTCCGGATGACCCGGTCGCCTGCCTTTACTAATCTACACGGCCTCATAGTCTAGAAGGAACTTATGCTTAAACGTAGTTTTATCTTCATATTTTTAAGTTCTGTGCGTTAATTATTTTTTGTCTTATGGCGTGCAGGATTTCATCGCCTTGGGAAGTTGTGTTCTCGTTTATACAGCAGGAACCCTCATGCCGATATTGACATTTTTAGAAACCTTAATTCTAGCTAGGCGATCGCCTTCTCCTGTTCTTCATTTGCAGGTAAATGATATTGCGATTCTAGCGTCACCTGCCTACAAATATAACGCACAATAAAATAGATGAATGAAATTTTAAATTGGCGTACTGAAGCAAGAAATGTTGTCTAGATTTTATTTTATTTGTTATAGAGTACATTTTGAATTTCATTCTGTGCCAAGCGTTCCAGTGACGATTTGGTTCAATGGATTTAAAATAATCTTAGCGATTCCCCAGGCGTAATAAGTAGGCTGCTACACATGGCATATATATATATATATATATGAATATATATAGGTATATCTATTCGCGTCATTTATTCCCAACGGGCTTAGAACCAGTACTTACACATGTTGTGTGTATAGGGCACAGTGTATGCCTAGATAAAGAATGGCCACGTTGCATAACACTTTGCATTATCTTCCTGAACTTTCAACAACACCCTTCCCTCATTCTTCTAGCTGTTGCCACGTTTCTAAACAAATACTTCTTCATTCAGTTTATTTTTCGCAAACACTTTTGCAAGAAGCAGGCAGCAGCAACTTCTTTCTCTCTACCACCCGTTACTTCACAACCACTCTCCAGTCCCCTCCTAGTTCGACTAAAATCCAAACCCACCCTCTTCCAGACACCCACATACCCCTTAAGCCCCTAGTCACTCGCTAGCTCGTATATTTAATATTCGACATTTCAGAGTCGTGATGACAATTCTCTTTTCGCTAAGATTAATGATCAGAACCCTTTCTCTCTCTCGCTTCCCCTCTTAACAGTAGCCTCATGCTGGAAACTTCAAGAGCCTTCAATGTTCTTTTATCAACATGAGCCCGCTTGGGCTTAAGAATGGTGGTACTTTCAATACGACAATGAAGGAACTTTAGTGGGAAGAGAGCACACAAGGTCTGCTAGGGTCTCAACACTGTAGAGCAAAGTGAGAGGAAAATGACATTCTTCAAAACCAGCAAATTTTAAAGAGCATTGTACTAAAAGTGCATATTCGATCCCCTAAAATCAAAATTCATTTTAAGAACAATATAAACGCGAAACAACTGTGACATATTTCCACAAAAACGGTGAATTCAGAGAGTTCGAAACAGTATGTAATTATTGCTGGTCAAAACCTTAAAGTAGTGCTACATAAACTGCAATATGAAACATAAAGACTACAGCGAGTGACAGCCTGTTCTGGGACACGACGCATTTCAACTGTGGATATAAAAATAAGTTTCCGAAACGTCGATAAATTTCTGCCAACTGCCCAGCGACACGTCCTAGAAGACGGTATTCTTTATCATAACCGCTTAGATAACTATGTATCGCAGAGAGAACAGAGATATTTGGACGCTGCAGAGTTTGGTTTCGTGAATTTTATGAGGATGGCAGCGATAAGAAAGACGCGAGGTTTGTGAAGGAATAATGCTGCAGAAATTTTGCAGATTTTAATCGTAACTGGTTCCAAAGTTGGGAGTCACATATCCTAAACGAAGAGAATTCCGTTTGTGATAAAAAGTGTGTATATATATGCAAGTTTAGAGGTTTTCGCAGCAGTGCCATCGAGAATTCAGGTCTTAATCGATGTGACTCTGCATTGCTGGATGCTTCCCGATGATTCTAATGAACGTGTCGCCCTGTGGCCGCGGCTGTTTTGGAGGCACAACCGACACAAAACAACAGTCTGGACTGACTCCAGAAAAGGAAGCAGAAAACAACCACGATGCCATTCATACCAGCGGCTACACTTAAAACGACTCGACTGGCATGTTGTCCTCCAAAAACTCCTGTCTGTCCCAACAATCTGTCCAGACACCTACTGCAGTTCACGTAGAATTCGAGTATTGATGCAGTGGACAAAACGTATCTGATAGAACTTGTCAGAGATGTGCCGCCTCCTTGGGACCAAAGAGAATAAAGGACCACAACAGATGTCTCAAGCCGAAATTTTGGAACGAAATACAAAAGAAATTGAACTGTAAGGTTAAGTACTGAAATAATGACACCAAGGAACTAAAAAAATTACTAGCCTTCAGAAAAAATTAGTATTCGTCAGCAAAAATTCGTCCCATCCATCATCAGACGCGTACATCATGTAGTGTTCACATCACCTGCAGTAGACAAACAGAGTAATTGTTTTGTGGGTAAAGTCCGGACATACATGTCTGATTAAAATTAGCTCCTGGAGATCTGTGTCCAGACATATGTTGGTTTGCTCTGTTGTGTCAGTTCTGGCTTCAGTATAGTCGTATCCTTAATCTTTAGGGTTTTAAGTCCATAAACAATAAAGGTGCATGTAGAACTTGTGCACTTTCACAACTTTCCGTACAAGCTTTTAAAATATACCAGGAAAAGTCAGTTTATGCAGGGTCTAACCTAGAGTGCACAAACTTTCCAAAACTCTTGAAGCCACTTCAGAATTCTAGGCACAAGAATGGTGACATGATGCAAGTTCCATAGTTAGGACCCACAGGTATTAATCGCCACCGTAAAGAGACTAATCGCCACGGCGACCTGGCGACCTGTATTTTTGCAACCCTGTTCTGCACTACATGTTCCGGATGCGGAAATTCTATCCACGTTTATTCGTTGAATTTTCCCGATCCTAAATTTAACTAACCCCTCCTGAACTGGCGGACGTTCTTCAATCGTGAAATTGTGACAGTGACTAAACTGTTAAAGTTGCGTCGTACACCGACTGCAGCTGTTAGTGACTGAGAGAAAGACGGTGCGATAATGCTAAGCGTTGATTGGTAGTTAGTTATCGACATTTCGGAACAGCCTATCGGTCCTATATTCAAGGGTCAAGCAGTCATCCGCTGCGCAATATCCCATAAGAACGAATACTTCATTTACACAGCTGGGTGAAGCCTAATATTACCCAACGATGTAGTTCTCTGCCGAATGCTGATTTAATCCAATGACCCCTACCCCCTTAAGAGGGACAGGAAGGACACAGGTCTTCGAGTTCTTCAGATTACATGGTAAGCCACATAAACTCATGCTACACTACAATTATTAACCAACAAATGCACCTATATAACTTTCACTTAAAACACTATAAAACACATAAAACTACTCCCACATGTTTCGATTTTTTCAGATCATCATCAGGGAGTTTCGTATTCCCTTGCTAAAGTTGTTAAATATTCACGATTTGGTTCGTTTTTGTAAGCAAGGTTTTGTGGCAGCATATCATGTTGTGTAGGAATCTGTTGTAGAGAGTGTAGTTGGCTAGGTTTGCGACGCACACCTAGCCAACTACACTCTCTACAACAGATTCCTACACAACATGATATGCTGCC
>Ga0123355_10014652_pt1 | contig 12275 bp, 7 predicted proteins | sample TergutEmb28metaG_3_FD_89872 | JGI IMG/M metagenome (GOLD analysis project Ga0123355, IMG submission 89872) | Embiratermes neotenicus P1 segment gut microbial communities from Petit-Saut dam, French Guiana - Emb289 P1 | ecosystem: Host-associated > Arthropoda: Insects > Digestive system > Gut ...
CAAGAACAATACGACCAATTTGGTAATTCAACAGAATAGTCGCAAGCTCCTGATGATGGATATATTAATGCCCGAAACATGTTGAGCACATAAGAAGTGAAATAAAATAGCAAGTGACATCAAGTTGGTTTTTATTCTTCAACTATCACAATGGTGCACGGTCCAATAAACATAAGAAAAAAAAAAGCAGTGTGTATTTCATACCGCATTATTGCTGAACACTTCGTACTGTACAGAGACACAGCACACTGTCCAATACAGCTGTGCAGGTGCCACTGTAAACAGCTACTTACTTTTTTGTATTTATTTTTTACGCATCTTGTTTTATATTCTCCAGACGTTGCTGTTTCGCACCATGTGCGTCACAATAATTCGGCGTCTTTAATTGAGCAGTGACACATTTGTCACAGATACTTGGACCTTGCTGTTGTTCTGTCGACGGTGCGGCGTTTATGGAAACGGAGTGCCTCACAAGGTTTTGAAGTTGCGTTACAGTGTGCGAGCCTAATTGTATTACGTGTAATAGAGAGAAGTGTTTTTTTAACGACCCTGCTGTTATTTTTAAGAGTATACAGCATCGGCAGTATATGAATGAACATGGAGAACTGATGGGTAAAACTGAAGTACTCGGAGAAAACTTGTACCATTCATAGACTGGCCTGGGATCGAACTTATGCCTCCGGGGTAAGAGGCCGTCGACTAGCCCGCATGAACCATATACGTGACGATAAGCATATATGTTGTTAGGTTAGGTTAGCAGCCGGTCTTGTCATCTGTAGACTGTACTAAAAGCGAGACGTCTGCTGTATAAACTTCAGATTTTGGTAAGATAAATCCATTTCGAACAGATTACATTACTAACTTGGGAAGAAAAAGATAGGAATGACAGAATACACTTAAGCAATGTAAACAGTGGCTCCCGGGTAAACATTTTAAAACTTGGAATCCACCTGCCCGGACTTACTTGTTGCTATGTAATGGAACGAGCCAGGAACGTGGTGGCACAAAGCACACAGTTAATGCGGCACTATCCGACCAGACACTCTGGTCTTTGTTCTTTGTTCTTTAGTTTTCGGAAGATACAATGACGGAGTCTGAATTAGGAAGGAACCCCATTTGTAACTTTGTGTCACGTCTCGTAATCGGCTAGTTACTGGATGGATTACGGTCCCGTGGCCAAGCTCACAATGGAAGAAGACTCCTGTGTTGGCTGTCCTCGATTGCTCTTTCACTATAGCAGCAGCTAGCCTGCATGTGTGTCTTTGAACTCCATAACGAGAAGCCTTCTTCGCAACTTGCTCTCACCCTCATACTGTTAAGGCCATTAAATCAAGGGAAGCGAGGTGGGCGGCACACGTAGCACGAACGCTAAGCCGGGAAGGGACCACATTTATTTTGCCTATGGGTGAATGGGAGGATAATATTGAAATTGATCTTAGAGAAACAGACTCTGAATGGTGGACCAAACTGAGCTCGCTCGCGGGTAGTTGCACCATCAAGTTGTGTTTATCATGTGCTGTTTTTTCATTTCGTTTATCTGTATTGGTTTGATATTAATGAGGGCAGTTGTGTCGAATCCAGGACCTCTTTGTACTGTGGTAATATGCGGATAAACTTTATAATTTTCTGCCAAATTCGATCATAAAATGGCAGCTATAATTTAGACTGATTTCAAAATACATAAGACAGGCGATTTACAGAGTATGGTAACCTTGGGGCGCGTTCGCCAAACTGTTGTTGCCTTGGAAAAGAAATAAGTATTACATATTCTGATTTTGTCTCTGTAGTCTAAGTCATCCAGCATGCAGTGCGCATGCGCCATATTATATTGTAATCTGTGGCCTGTCCAGCTCTGCCACTTTTTTCCCCACGTTATCTCATAAGCGGCACGAGTTTCGGGGGGGGAGTTGTTGAACATAAAATGTGTGTTTTGATTTTCTCCACAACATTTCTCATTCTAAGAAGGATTCAGCGAGATATAAAAAAAGTATGTCGGTCTTCTGGTAAAGTACCGATTTTATTGAAACTTTAATATTCTGGACAGATTTTCGAAAAATACTCAATTTCATGAAAATTCGTCCAGTGGGGAGCCGAGTTGTTCCATGCTGGCGGACGGACAGACAGACTTGACGAAGCTTATAGTGGCTTTTCGCTATTCCGCGAACGCACCTAACAATGTAGTAAGCCTGTCAGTGTCATTGCAACCAGTCAACTGAAGGTGGAAGCTGATACGTCGATGTGCAAAACCATATATGCAAGAGGATGTAAGTAAGTATCAAATGCTTTGTTGTCCAACTAGTGCACTGAATTATATAAAATCGTTATTCTGTTAAAACCGATTAAACTTATAACAGCCGCTTCAACATGTTTCGATTCACGCAGAACCATCATCAGGGAGCCACGACCAGTACTTTGCTAAAATTACAAGTTTTGTTCAACTGTGCGTGTTGGTGCAGACGTCATTGTTATGGCGGCATATGCATATTTGTAATTTTAGCTAAGTACTGGTCGTGGCTCCCTGATGATGGTTCCTACGTGAAACGAAACATGTTGGAGCGGCTGGTATAAGTTTAATTGGTTTTAAGAGTTCAACGATTTTACATAATTCAGTGCATTAGTTGGACAATAAAGCATTTGATTTCATTGATGCACGCTGTAGCCATAAATAGTGCAGTAAGTATGTTATAGTAAATACCTTTGTGAGCCTAATACCGATCTAAGTAGTCTGCTGCATGGAGCTGGTTGGCAGGTCATTCTTCGAGACACACCTGCCGAATTGCTGACGGATTGAGCCTGCTTTCCGGAACAGCTGACACATGCCGTGGTGTGACGTGTCGTGGTCCTTTGTCTTTCCACGCAGGCTTTCTGAAGTACATCAGAGTGCAACTGCTCGTCCGCTTCCGTTAAGAAACGAAAGGGAGTAATAAATAAGGTACACTAAGAAGAATAAGTGAGGACGAAGAAAAGAAAGCAAGCGATGTCATTGAATGCAAGTTGTCAGAAATTCCGCAACTTGGTGGCACATTCTGTCGATCACTTCCAACCGCTGACTGCGTGTGCAGATATTCGGCTGTGTTGCGTGATAGTGGAGGGCGCGATCAGCTGTACTGGGTAGGGAGTAAGGAGAGAGAGGTTTTCGGTTGAGAAGCCATCCAATTTAGAATCCTCCGTTAATTCGTTCTTTAAGTTTCAATTATGTCCACGTTATTTGAAAAGTGAGTATTCGGGTTTATATCCAGTCACGAATTTCGCAAAAAAATTAAACGAATGGATTGTGTAATCCAGAATGTCAAAAGTAGATTTAATATGCAATTAGACTCTGCGCCTTAAACTTAAGTCTCTTTTTACATACGTTCGTCCAAGTTAAACGAATATGAACCTTAATCGTCGATTATAAAATTATTTTGTTCTAACCAGTAAGTAGATTGCTGTGACAGTTCAAGCCACTTTCAATGTGAGCGTCATATAGTTTAGTAAACCTGCTTAACGTTCTGCCGAAACCAGCGTCGGAGGAGGGGGTGGGGTGGGGGTTGAATTTCATGGCAAGGAAGTGTGGCAGAGCAGACGAATGACGACCTCGTGCAAACATGATGAAAGTGTAGCGACGTACAAAATTATGCTGCTAATTCAGAATCGTAGAACAGTTCATGTGTGGCCCGAGATAGAACAGTCGGTATAGCGACTCGCTACGCGCTGGATGGTAGGGGATCGAATCCCGGTGGGGGGCGAGTTTTTTTTCGCATTCGTCCAGACCGGCCGTTGGGCGCATCCGACCCCCTGTACAATGGGTACCGGGTCATTCCCGCGGGTAAAGCAGCCGGGGAGTGGCGTTGACCACCCACTCCTGTGTAGCGCAGAGATTAAAGAATGAGTAAAGCTATACTTCTCCCTCTCTGGACCTTTGTGGCCTTTACCTTCTAACTTTAGCACAGTTCATCCATGCACATTCCGTTGAATGTTCACCACGTATAGTGTTTGTCGAGAAGGCAGCTACGAAGATAAAGCAGCAAACTTGTATTCGTGTTTTTTTTTTTTTGACGTTTTGCTGACCGTGCAGCTCAATATATTTATCTTAGTAATTAACCAACTTGATGCACAAAATTTTTGTTTTACAATAAGTGCCGTCCCGTGCACAGGTTGTGCACGGGACGGCCACCTATAGGTGTGATGATGTCAGAGGCTGTATAATACAATTTTGACCTCCTGATGATGAGCACATGGTGCTCCAAACATGTAGAGGCATGAAATAAACTTATTGCAAAACAAAAATTCTGTGCATCAAGTTGGTTAATTACTAAGATAAGTTGTATTCATGTGTTACGGGTTCGGATCTCAGCCAATTTAGAGAAGGAAGCGACAGTCGTTTGGTCGTGTTTCTGGGATCCATGAATTAGAAGAAACCGCTGCGGCATTAGCAGGAATAGTACTTATGTGCTTAGAGATGAAAACGATAGAAAAGGGGAGGAATGTCTGAGGACAAGAAACATATGTACGTGCTATTTGTTGACCTTACCTTTGCTTGTTTTTTCGCTTCTTATAGTTACACGGCCAACGACCGAAAGCTTGACTCAGACACAAGGCTGTATGCTACGTCTTCTTACCGTGTGGCATTCGCAAGTGTTTTTCTATTCCTCTCCATACTGTTGATTTATATAATCACAGGTTTCACAGTCCCTATAAATGATGCCATATTTACCAAGTCAGTTTAATAAGTTTCGACATTATCTTAAGCTTGTGTTCTTCATATCTGTCATGTCCAAGCTTAATTGCTAATTAAATGTGCCACTGGCCACGGATACGTAGTAAATGTACTGCATTAACAGTCAGCCTTCCACACGTTCGACCATGAATGGAAGGATATGAGATGTAAAATAAAAAAGTTGAATTTTAGGTGAATTAACTTCACTTTTAAAAAGTAATAAAAAAAATGCTGTTAGACAACACAACACAACAGACAGTGGCACTTTGTGCCCTCAGTTTCATACCACGCTACGTTTTGCTGATGGGCTTATCGTTCTTGGTTTTGTTGATTTGGTAGCAGCTTTTCATCTGGTATTGTAACCACCCGGGACGGCTATTTGTGAATTGTGAAGTGGAAGTAATGTCGAACGCAAACCCATAGTCACGGAGGTCGTGGCCACAGCATCTAGGGTACGAACCCGGGAATTTTCGAATACGAAACTGCAATATTAACCACTTCACTCTGAAATTCACTTTGGAGGATTGTGGTAAATTTCGTTACTGTAGTGAGGACTGAGGAAACACTTTACAAACCTCACTGAGTAAAGTCTACCTCCGGCGCAGAAAATGAGCTAAGACCCCCAGAATAAAAGGGCGTAGTAAGAAATAGAGTTCATATCCTGTTCTGTCATTTTTCTTTGTTTTCCATCATCTTCTGCTCTTTATCTCTTAATCCTGTACTCATTTTTTCTTTTCCTTTTGTGTGTCTTTACCGGCAGAATTGTGTGTCAGGCTTATAATGTGAACTTTATACTGATAGTTTCAAAAAGCTTCCGGAATTCGCTGGCATAATTTACAGGAATTGCTGCACGGGGAAAATTTCTATCTCATAAGTGGGATTTTATTTACTTAGGATTGCGGTCAAAAGGAAACGCTCCGAAAAATGGAGAACCAAGAGCTGGGGTCTCCTTCACGACGATGCTCCAGCACACAGGTCTGTTTTGGTCAGGGAAATCTTAGCTGAGAACAATGTCAAAACACTCCAGTATCCCCTATACTGTCCTGACCTGGCTGCAGGTGATTTTTATTTGTTTCCCCGAATGAAATTGATATTAAAGGGACGGCACTTTTGTGATGTTACTCGCATAATTAGGAAGGCGTGGAAAAGTTGAATAGTTTTTCATAAAATAGCATCAAGGAATCTATCCACCATCTTTAAAGTCGCTGGCAGAAGTGTGTAGTTGCACACGCGGTCTGTTTTGAAGGAAATATAGCTTAAATGGTTGTACTGTTTTGTATTTATCAGAAATAAAGCGATTCCGGGAACATTTAAAGCTTCCGCGTACGTCTAAGGAAGGCTGCAGTTTATGTAATGTCGTACAGTGGTATTTGCCGTTTTTGAGGAATTTTGTATAGATGAAGTTGAAAGTGCGTTACTGAATTGCCTGTTGGAATGTTTCGTACTACGTGGCGTTACTGCAGCAATTTGCCTTGTTCCGATGTCTTGCAGTCACTACTCCAGTCCACTTACAGCGTTCATTTGCATGTATCAGCATATTGCGATAGACATCAGTAAAGCAGCGTGTGTCTACACATTGCTGTACTCGTGGAGGGCCTGACATTCATGCTTGGGGCAGAACCCAAAATTAGAATTCCAGAAAGTGCACTATTTAAAGCTGGAGCCTTGTAAGATAAACCCTGGTCTCTTGTGAGTGAATGTGTGTGTTCCGGTGATTTTCAAGCTGCTGTCCGCAGAACTTCGTACAGCCCCCCCCACCCGTCTTGATTTCAGGCTTCCGATGCGGTGAAAACGAGATTTCCGCTTTTCGGGGATGTTACGCAGCGTTTAATGGTAGTTTGTTACCGACGTTTCGGAACAAGCTATCAGTCCCATCTTCGATGGTCAAACAGTCTTTCCTTGCTAGAAGAGCGCAGACCTTCTTCATTCTTGCAAAATGTGTCTCAGGATATGTAGATAGAAACAAACATGTGATATCACAGCAGTTACTATGAACAGTACTGTTGTATGTCACACTGTACGTGTGTTATTTTCTGTGGAATGCTACACCAGGTGTAGCTTCTTCATCAAAAGTGGTGAGATGTAATTACTTTTTTTTTTTTTTCTGTGACAGCCAAATACCGACACTCTTAGCTCTTTCCATAAGTAAAAGCAGTGATATTGCTCAAAAGCTGACCAGAAATTGAACCAACCAAGATCAATATTTGAGTTGCCTCGGACTGTGCGCGGGTAAAGAGGTGTACCATCACTGATATCGGATTTGGTCACACCTGCCGGTCTGCTGTGTGCCAGTCAGTACAGGTACAGTACCTCTTTTGTATTTACCGTCTTCCAGGCAGCGAAGCTGCTTGAAAGGACTGTGGTGGCAGGTTGTCACAGTTTTTGTACAAGGCCGTAGTTGCGTAAGGCCGTGGGTATACAAGATGTTAACGCGTGCTTCAGGCCGCATCATTGGCCGTATCATGAAGGTTACTCGGGACAAAGACTGGGTGTCAGACGGCGAACTGAAACTGGCAATGCCAGGTGTGGAAAAAGTTGCAGAATTAACCTTTTAAAGCCTACTGGTTACGTGATGCACCAACAGGTTTAACAATCAACAATAGTAAGTTCTGGCCACATTGTATTTATGTGTTTTGTATTTATCTCGGAACAAACAGCAACTTGTGCCACTTGCAACATAAATTGGTTTTTATAACTGAGATGAAAAGTGTTTACTGCGTGGTACGAGCTGGGTCTTTAAATAAAGTAGTTTCATTAAGCAAAGAAATTAAAGAAAATAAGGGGAGGAAAAGGAAGGAGGAGGAAGGTATGAGAGTGAGGTCGGAATATGGAAAGGGAAAGAATAAGTGGAAGTACATAGAAATAAACAAGAAGAAATAGGACTGTTACCTACAAACAGTTTTACATTGTAGGGTTTTATTAATTTTTATTATGGTCTCCTGGATTTGGACACTGTGTGATCTGGTACATGCATTGTAACGTCCAGTAGGAACGTGCTGCCTCCATGTTCAGCTTTGAAGTGTTAGATCCAAGGTTAGCACTAAACTTATTAGGCTCCAACAGACCTAACAATAAGCTGCGTAAGGCTGTACGAAACAAATGTTTGGAAAGTACAAACAGTGCCTCATGTGCTGTAACAAAGGTTTGTTAGTCTTGGTGTGTTCATAATACGTTCCGTTTGCCCTAGTGAGAACAAGCTCCCACATAGCAGTTATTCGTTTTGGAACAAACTTTGGCTAGACTTACGGCTGGGGGCTGAATACAGAAGGTTTGTGACGGCATTGGATGAAGGCTTTTGCGTTTGAGAGGAAATCACTTTGGCCGAAGGTCTGTGTAGTTAAGCGAAAACGGGAGGTGCACCTTTTTAAAACTGTATTCCTCCATTTGCCTGCGCCTCAAGAAAATCACGGAGAACTAAGGTTAACAGGGAAACTGGACACTCAGAATTAGGGGAAGGGAGAGAGTGGATATATCCCGATCCGCGGGAATAGGAATGTTGATACGGACTTGTGAGGAAACAGGACAAAGTTACTCCATGCGTCTAGTGTCACAACAGGAAGCTGCTTATAGCCGGTGGAGCAATCGCTGAACGTTGCATACAGTCGAGAATGAGTGCGTTATATTTCAGTAGTGTAATCTTGCGACCCCACGTGCATGACAAAACAAACGAAAACTTTTTGCTGGAAGTTCTGGTTGTTAAAATACGGTATTTGCCAAATTTCCGGAACGTACACAGCAAAGACGGCCACAGCTTTTAAAGATGCAAGAAACGCACCGCACTGTTCAAATGTTACTTTGCTTCGTTACAAAAGGAAGACGTTTTCCTCTAAATACCGAAGTCGGTTTGGCGCTGTAAGATACCGTCCTTCTGAGAAGGCTGCATGGAGGTAATTACCTATTGTATCAAGAATCCGATTACGTTGTTCGTAGGATCCATTACGGATATTAGATGTTAATGTCATACAGGAATCCCTTCGTTCAGATTACTATGTTCGTCAAGATGCTGCAGGAACACTTCGTGACTGTGCTGCACGATTTGACTCATTCTAAGTCCAGGCAAGCGGCGAGGTTCCTTGAATGAGTCCTCACTGCCACAAGGACTATACTTTGGGGGCGGGAGAACTTGGAGTAAATGTCTATGTCCCGAGTGAGGCTCCCCATTCAGTGATCTTGATGTTCGAGGAGTTCAGTATTTTCCGCTGCTTACAGCGCGACCACCACTGTTGTCACTTCTCACATTGATACATTAATGGCTGACAGTTGGATAGAAGGCCTGAGTATGCCATACATATTGCGTCTTAGCTGGTCAGTCTTTCTTTTCGTCGTACTCGATTTTATTTTATTGTATTTTTTGCATGTTGTTTGTTTCAGCTTTGAATTACTGTACAGCGTGATAATGGATGTATGAAAAGTGGAAACTTGTAGCTGAGTTTTTAAAATACGTAAATAAACTCGACTGCTATTGTTATTGTTCTTCCTCTTTTTTCTTCCTTCCGTAGTTCATTCTCTTTCTTCCGTTCTGTCTTGTCTAGTTTTTAATTATTATTCTTGTTCTCATCTGTGTAGCCAATTCCAGCAGCTTTGTAGTACTTGGGAAGGAATTGACTGGTCGGATTATCTATGAAAGTGCAGTTTTGTCGCAGAGAAATCGTAACGGTGGCAGAGCCAGGCCCTCTTTTGTCTAAACCATGCATTTATTTTCATCAAGAGTAGTGTACGAAATGTGTTCTGTGCTGTTTCGGACGTGTGGTTCATCTTGATATCAGATATTGAAAGCTTCGCACACTTCGTAATGTCAGACAGTACCAGCATTTCAACATACTGTCTTGCAAAACGTTTTAAATAAAAGCTGTACATCTCTGTATCGTACGCATTTTTATATCGTGTGACATGAGTTTTATACGATGAGCACATTTGAGAATTAGACGACCCTTGCGAGGTAAATGTCAAGTAGGCGTGGTGTTTCACCGTTCGAACTGAAATTAAATTCGGCCGAGAATTTTTGGTGTGGAGTCTCCGTCCTTACTGCTGCACGTGCTGTAATTTAATTACCTATTTTCAGAGATGAGTCATGGGGTCGAGCGGTGAAACGCGATCTCCAAATTATGCCTTAATTTTCTGCACTGCATGCAGAGAAGAGCGCGTGGTTTGCAGTCAGTGTCTTCCATATGTTGGGGAGCATCCTAGACACCAAGGTTTATTTTGTCTGGAGACAGTAGCTGCTTTGTCTTGTTTATCTTATACGTCCTTGACACGCTGGATGATGCAAGTTAACAAACAAGCGAAAGTTATGTCGAATGGTGACGTCATGGGTCGCGGCCCCACAAATGAAGTGTCGCGCCAAATTGCACTTTCTCACATCAAGATACATCTGCGTCAGACAGCCGGAGGACACGCGTGTGGAACGCGCTACTTGTTCGGTCTGTGCAAGAAGTATTTAATGTCATTCGCCCGACGAACTTATTATGGGCAGGGAAATCACTGAGCGGATTGCTGCGAGGGTCGGTATTTTTCGAGAGTTGTCGAGTGAATTTGGTTTTGGTTCGTATCGGTCGAGTATTGGATGTTAAGTAAGGTGAACGGTATCGAAGTTAAAGAACACTACGAAGTGAACATCGTGACATGTTTGTAAGGCGTGGGTGATTTGAAAATGAATAGAGCTTCGGAGGGTACAGGGAGGGAGTCATCTTGATCGGTCAGTGGTTTAACGAAGAGGGCTCTAAATTTTTAAATCAAAGGAAGCAAGCGGAATTTTAGTGCGTGCGGAATCCAAATCGAACGAATGGAAATAATTTGAACATTATAAGACGTAAAAGTATTGGAGGTTACGCAAACAAACCTGGAATATCTGAAACAGGTAGTAAGAACAATATGTAACGCATATAGAGGTATGAATGGATTTAAGGGAGGCTACAGACCTAGACGTAAGTTGGTAGATTCCAACACTGGAGATCGTATATGACGTAGCTGTTAAATATAAATGGTGACAGAATTTCTCGTGCATGCAGCTGTGCCAAGTTTAACCGAGGTCGTAATTTTGTGACAAGCTGTGAAGCTGCTGTACAGGTTTCCACGTGTTGATGAAAGTTTGCGAGGATTGTCGGTGTTATCAACTGCATGATAGTTTACCTGCAATATTCTGTCACAGCTAGCTGTGTACAGACCTTTCTGATTACGACGTAGCAAACGAACTGCCGATCAGCTGTTCTGCGTTTGTGATATTGATATAAAAATGAGATTTCAGTGGGCCAGTCCCTCAGTTACTTGCAGATTTCAACAAGACAGACAGTGTACGTGTAACGTAGCGTTGTGGTGCGTTTACGTAACCATTGTTGCAGTGGAAAAGCAGCAGTGCCTTCGGTGTGCATTTTTTAACTACTTGCAGTGTCAACAATATAAAGATATCGAGTGTTTGCACACAGATACTTTTATTGACATGTTTATATTTCCGGCAACATTAAGACCTGCTTAGGCCTACAAGTAAAATGACGGATATTTTTGTGCGATTTTAACACATTTGGAACTTCTCGTCAGATTCTCATAAACTCCCCCAGTATCAAATTTCACCGAAATCCATCCAGTAAGAGCCGCGCTAACACATGCGGGCAGAAGGACGGATGGACATGACGAATCTAATGGGTGTTTTTCGCGGCTATGCGAGCATGCCTAAAACCCTGTATTTCAGTTGCGAGCGGGACGTTTTGAGCCACATTCGGTATACCGATGCATCTGTGAGGCTGAATGTAGCGTGTTTAAATGATATACATTGCATATTTGTAAATGTTTGTCTGATGCAAGTCCTATACAAAATGGGCTTGGGGGGGGGGGAAGAAAATCCCTGCCGCTATTGCTTTTCCACTTTGGTTTCGAATATACTACTGCGAAAGTGCAAGAAGACAATGCAAACTGTAAAGATAAACTTGGTGTGTATTGGACCGTGCATCATCTTGATAAATGAAGAATAAAATCCAACTAAATGTCACTTCTTACTTTATTATGCTTATGTTAGGCTCAACATGTTTCGGGCACCATTATGTCCATCATCAGGAGCTTACGACGATAGCGTTGGTTACCACATAGGCCGTCTGGTTCTCGAGTTGCTGCTGGTTGGAGGTTAAGTGCAGGCGGGATCCCTGCACTTAACCTCCTGATGGGTATAATAGTGCCCGAAACATGTTGAGCCTAACATAAGCATAATAAAGTAATAAGTGGCATCTAGTTGGATGTTATTCTTCATTTGTAAAGAGAAACGTTAGGTAGCTCGACGCTATCTAGATATTAACGAAGAGAGAACTGCACTAGTGGTAGGTGTATCAGGTAATGTCGCACATTCCGTCAGGTGGGTATCTTTTAGTTTTCCAAATCGTGTATAAAATTTAAGTGTATTAAATATTACTTGTGAAATTAAATGTAGAACTGCTATGGCTAAAGCTGCATTTAACAAGAAGAGGGCTCTTTTCACTAGCACATTGAACTTGGAATTGAGGAAGAAGCTTGTGAAGTGCTACATTTGGAGCATAGCTTTATATGGTGCTTAAACTTGGACGCTTCGGGCAGTAGATCAGAAACACCTGGA
>Ga0123355_10014654_pt1 | contig 12275 bp, 13 predicted proteins | sample TergutEmb28metaG_3_FD_89872 | JGI IMG/M metagenome (GOLD analysis project Ga0123355, IMG submission 89872) | Embiratermes neotenicus P1 segment gut microbial communities from Petit-Saut dam, French Guiana - Emb289 P1 | ecosystem: Host-associated > Arthropoda: Insects > Digestive system > Gut ...
CTGTCAAAACGGCCTGGCCTCAAGAGTGCTGGATCCAAAATGTCTGGACGATTGGTTGCAGCTATAACAATTACACCCTCGTTTACAGCAAAACCGTCCATTTCGACTAGCAATTGGTTTAGGGTCTGCTCTCTTTCGTCGTGGCCTCCACCCAAACCAGCACCTCTACGACGACCTACCGCGTCAACTTCGTCGATAATAATAAGACTTGGAGCAGTACGTTTGGCTTGCTCGAAAAGATCACGGACGCGGGACGCACCTACACCAACATAGAGTTCTACAAAATCAGAACCAGAAATGCTATAAAACGGTACATTGGCTTCCCCTGCTACTGCTCTTGCGAGAAAGGTTTTGCCTGTGCCTGGAGGGCCCACCAAAAGCACACCCTTTGGGATGCGTGCGCCAATATCGTTGTATTTTTGTGGTGCCTTTAAGAAGTTGACGATCTCTGTCATTTCTTCTTTTTCTTCGTCAAGGCCGGCTATTTGGCTAAATGTAACCTTGCGTTTGTCAAGAAAACTTACCCTTGCTCTACTGCGTCCAAAACTTGGGCCCCTGTTGCCCATACCTCCGCCTTGCATATGCCTAAGTACCAGCATCAAAACGATTAGCGATCCGCCAAATACCAGTACAAATGGCAGCACGGTAATCCATATACTTGGGCGCCTTGGAGGATTAAAATAGATGCCAAGTTCTGGCTGGTCTTCCCATACCTGGCGCAAAAACTCTTCAAAGCCTGTAATATTGGGGATATCTACTTCATGAGGCTCCCGTATTCCCCTGAGTTTTACCTCTGCTTCACCTACGTTTGTAACCTCCATAGATGGGGTAAGAGTAACACTTTCTACTTCACCATCTTCAAGTGCTTGTAAAAGATGAGCGTATGTGAAAGGCTCCTCATCGTTTTGGTTGTTTGCCATATTTCTTAGCATACTAAACATCAGCAATATAGCTACAAGCAAGAAGAAGATGCTGATATTTTTTGCGTGTCTGTTCTTTGCCACAATTACACCGCTTTCCATAGCTTTGGTTTTATTAATAACTGCGGAACCACATCACATGATTCCACAAATTGGATATCATTACATATCTTCAAAAATCAATTCCCCAATAAAAGGTAGATTGCGATAACGCTGATTATAGTCCAAGCCATATCCTACAACAAATGCATCCGGTATTTCAAAGCCAATATATTCGCTTGGCGGCAGTACCGCTTCGCGGCGGTCGGGCTTGTCCAATAGCGCACACACTTTCAAACTTGCAGGATTTTTACCTTCTAAGTATCGCCGTAGATAGGCTAGAGTATGACCAGTATCAACAATGTCTTCAACTAATAAGACATGCTTGTCGGCTAGCTCTATAGAAGGCTTTTGTTCAAATGCGACTTGTGAAATTGGAGAAGTAGAATCACCGTAGCTGGACACCTTGAGGCAGTCAATCTCTGTAGGTGCGGTTAGTTTACGGCTCAAGTCAGCCATAAAGATATAGGCACCTTTTAAAGTCCCCATAAGGATAATACTCTTTCCTGCATAGTCTTTGTTGATTTGGTCAGCCAATTCTGTCACGCGAGCCTCGATTAGCTCTGCTGTTAACATTGGTTCGATACGCTCTTTTTTGGTCATATTATATTTCATGCCTCCTTCGTCGGCGGAACAAAAATGTTGGTATGAAAATCCGCTTCGCGGATGTTTCACACTTTATCCCCTTTATTTACGATAACCCAACAGGCTTTTTGTCCTTCTTCCACCTGATAGGCTACATTTATGCGGTTGTTTTTATCCATTATCCACAAAATATCGCTGCCATGAGCTAATAACAGCGTTGTATCCCGCTTAGACCTAGACGTTTTTGTATCTATAAAATAATCCTTTAATTTTTTTGTGCCACCTTTTAAAGTGATTTTGTCACCTTTACGACGGGTACGAATTTCTAAGGGCATGTTTACCTTATCATAATTGAATGAATGAGTACAGTGCGATATATCAATTGGTGCATCAAAGGACATTGTCACTGTTATGTCAGAAATATTAACAGGCGAGTCTGGAGAAAGAACATGAAAGTACTCTTGATTTTCTTGCTTTATACACAAGATTAAATCCCCGTATTCGCGCCGAGCTATAAAACCAGGAAGCGATGCTTCACGACCTGTACGTCCGCGAGCAATGTCGATAATAGATTCTATATGGGATGCAGTTATATCTTCGAGTGCTTTAACTCCGCGTAAACCTGATATTGCATTACGGATCACTCGCCGTACAATAGAAACATGTTGAGATAATATAAATTCTACAGAAAGAACTTTTTTTGAAGGAAATTGGTATGACACCATACCGCTTTTTTTTTCAGAAAAATCCTGCAAAAAATCCTCGTCATGCCGCATTAATAATGCGTTTTTGGCAATTACGGACTCAGTCTTATTTCCGAAATGTGTGTGTATCAGTGGCATCAGTACATTTCGTATCACATTGCGGTTATAATCAAGCGAATTGTTAGTTTCGTCTGTTGCAAATACTAATTTGTGTTTATTCACATAATCTTCTATCTCTTGGCGGCTAACTTCTAGTAGCGGTCTGATAACTGCTCCCATTGCAGGAGAAATACCACATAGCCCCCTTAGTCCTGTACCACGAAACAGATTGAGCATTACAGTCTCTGCATTGTCGTTTTGGTTATGCCCTACTGCTATTTTTTTCGCACCTAGCTCAGACATTGTTTGATGCAAGTATTGATAACGGAGTTTACGTCCTGCTTCTTCTATGCCGATTTTATGCTTATGGGAATAATCCATAACGTCGGCTTGATAAATAAAAAGAGGCACGTCAAAACTTTTGCATAAAGTCTCGACAAGCCTCTCATCATTTTTTGATGCTTCTCCCCTGAGGTTATGATTAATATGAACTGCATAAATTGATAGATCATATTCTGGCTTTAAAGTACATAAAGCAGATAGTAGCGAAACAGAGTCCATACCGCCTGATAACCCTATTACTACCCCATCCTTGGGACTAAGCATGTTGTACTGCTCAATCGTCTTACGCACAATAGAAAGCATGGGGATTTCCTCCCTAGTCGAATGTGTTATATAGTGAATATTATACAATTACAAAGCTAGTAAGCAAAGGAGTCCATAGATATTACAAAAACCTATATGTGATTTGAAACGATGAGAGGCCAGGCTGCAATTGACAACTCTATTTATATTGCCTATAATTTCAATCGTAACAAAATATAAATGGCGCCATGGCCAAGTGGTAAGGCAGAGGTTTGCAAAACCTTTATTCGCCAGTTCGAATCTGGCTGGTGCCTTAGATAGTCCTAAAAAAACGAGAGCAGGCATAGAAAAATGCCAAGCTCTCGTTTTTTTATAGGGCTAAAGAGACCCTCTTTTTGATATATAAAGCCGATTCTAAAAATCTAACTTATCTATGAATCCGTCCGCAACCAGCTCCGGTTTCAGTAAAAGTAGAATGAATAGTTCCACAACCATAACACTGAATAACACCACCAGTAGTAACATGTATACATACACCAGCGGTTGGACTTATTGTACTAAAACTGTGTATTTCTGATGTAATTACGCGAGACCGACCATCATGCTCACAACACGTAAGCTGAATAGCGATAATCCCCTCATAATCTTCTACATTAACCTCGCCACCATATACTGGCGTCATCGGAATTATAACTTTGTCGACTACACCATTTTCTCTAGTGATATAGTTGGTTCTAAAGCCTATATTCAGAGAAAGTATAGAGGCATCACATCCGTCGCAACAATTGACTGAGATCTTTGGTTCTTGTCGATTATTATTTGCGGCAAAAACCATCATTGATGCACTAAATACCAATACCAATGATAAAATGAAGGCCAATCTTACTATTTTTCTTTTCATCATTGTTGCCTCCCAATGAATATATTTGCTAACACTAACTATGCGTATTCGATTACGCTAGCAATTTGATAATATGGCAACATATGTATATTTCTTGTCAACGCCTTTCTTGCTAAGTGCAATCCGCACATACACCAAAAAAAGATGTCATACATCTATCTACCCTATGACCACTTTGGTTTTGGATCATTGCACTAAGCTCAACTGAGTCATCCGGATAGTCAATATTTATATCGATTATCTTATCGCAGTTTTCGCAAATAAAATGATAGTGTGGCTTAGCACATCCGTCATACCGTGATACGTCATTGGTAACGGCAATTTGAAGGATTACACCCTTATCTGCAAGTTGGCGCACATTGCGATATACAGTAGCTTTACTTATTGATGGGTGTATTTCTTGAATCATGGAAAATAATTCATCAACAGATGGATGCGTATCAACGGACATGAGACTATCCAATATAATTTGTCTTTGTACAGTATTGCGTTCGCTCAATATAATCACCACTTTCTTATATTTTTTTAGTGAAAATGTTTTGTTTATTCGATTTAATTCCTATATGCGATTTAATATTAACAACGCATGTGTCACAAGTCAAGATCTGTATATTTCAGCAAGGAAGAATTGCTATATATGATAATTTTTGTATGTATGAAGTAAAATACCTGGCACATAATAATTTTATGATTATACGATTTATGATATATGGAGCCTTGGGCTGCCTTATGGAGGTACTTTGGACAGGCCTCGCATCTCTTACAACCAAAAATTATAAACTAAGCTCTACCACATCACTCTGGATGTTTTTTGTATATGGCATGATAGCTTTTTTGGAACCGGCATTTCGTTTTTTAGCTCCGATGCCTTTGTTGCTTAGAGGTCTGCTTTACGCTGTTTGTATTTTTAGCGGCGAATTTTTGACTGGTAGTTTATTAAAACGGCTTGCTGTATGTCCATGGGATTATAGTAGTGCAAAATATCACATTAAAGGCTTGATACGCATAGATTATTTGCCAGCCTGGATTGTTGCCGGATTAATTTTTGAACGAGTTTATTGGGCAATTGTGTAAGAAGCTATACTCATGCCCCTTTAAATCCACCCCAAGGCGGTGCGGATTTGAAGGGGCATGAGCATATATTTAGCATCTTGATTACAAATATCATAAATATTTTCATTTTATGTATAAATCTCTCAATTGCGATACATACTATCCAATGTAACTACTCTACGCCGCCCACAGTGCGGTTGCCGAAGGGAGGTTAGTAGGTATGGAAAACACAAAGAAGCACACAACAGACACTACCAATACCAAAAAGTCTGACCGGACAGCTTTTGCTGACGAACTCAACATGGACGCAACAACCAACAACAAAAACAAACAGAACAACAACAAGTAATCAAAACAAGAGACTACCTGCAGCCCAGGTAGTCTCTTGTTTTAGAAACTGTATATCTTCTTACATCCGTCCACTCACAATATCACTAAACCTTCCAATATTCGTTGTTTGATAAATTGTAAACCTTGGTAACCTAAATGGATCCGAGTTGGCATCTACATACCCTCTATTTACTGTAAAAGCAATTTTTATACCCGCTTCTACAAGGGCATTTATTACCGTTTCGTTAAACATGCCCAGTGGATATGCATATGCACGATTATTGCTTACAAATTCAAAACTACGCATTGTATCTGCAATAATATCTTCTTTGGACGCCGCAATCAATAGTGTTTGTCCATATTCATTTCTGTCATGAAGTGCATGGGAATGGCTGGCTGTTTCGAATATGCTTGATTGCCTTCTTAGTGTAGAAGCAGCAGCATGGGTTAAACTTGTGTAATCCAAAGGCGGTTGGACTTCACCCAGTTTTTCTGACTCCCTAGTGATAGGAAAAAGGACAGCTCTAAAACCATATTCTTCTAAAATCGGATATGCATATACAAAGTTGGAATAATATCCATCATCAAAATGTATCATAATGCTGTTGCTAGGCAGAGGCCGTCCGCGATACAAAAAGTTTTTGAGTTCTTCTAGTGTTGGCGTATAAAAATTATTGTTTCTGAGATACCGCATTTGCTCTGCAAAGTTTGTTGTACTAATAGTCCAGGCATTTTCTTTAAAATGGGTATTGACTTCATCAGGAAGAATATGATGATAAATTAGAACAGGTATTTGTTGCGCTGGTGTGGTTGACACAATAAAAGTGCTATTTATATGACCGATGCCAAATCCGAGATTATCACTTAAAAAACATGGTGAAACCATGACATTATCACCAATAATTTTTGGGGCTACATTTATGTTTACATATCTACCATTTATGATAGCCTGCCACGAACCGATGATAATAACAACCGTGTTGCTGTCATGATGGATAACAAAATATTTCCCGTATCCGCTCCACATTACAGTGCCATGACTGTGTTTTATTATATCGTTTAGGGGAAGCCTTTCACCATGTGATAGTGATTCTAGCCTTGTTCCGTCTATTATAATACTACTGTGATAAGCTAATGTTTTTGCAGTTCCAAAAACAAACAAAAGCACCAGTAGTACAATAAAAACTCTTTTCTTCATATCCAACCTCTTCTTCTTGACATGTTGAAGTCATGATAATTTTTGTTCTATATAAATTAATCAAACTAAGCCGCATGGGAAATATATGGAAATACGACCCATTCTTCGTCGTTAATTGTCGACATTTTGCAAGTTGTAAATTACAACATAATGTGTATAATTAGATAATGCCAGGGACTGTATTACTTTGTTCACATTATTATTTTTGGCAGACTTTAACTCATTGGCAATGATACGAAATGTTTCTTTTTGTATCATTGGTCCCATATCAATGGGATATGTTTGGGGTGTACCCTACATGAGGAGGAGATGCAATGCGCAATTGCAATAAAGTTATTGCAATCGCCCGTACAACTATCAACCCAGAAGAGGGAGAACCTGCGGCACTTGAATATTCATTGTGCCAAAAGGAAGGGTTGGAAGGGGAAATACTTTATAGTCTTAGGGTCGATAAGCGCAACCTAGGCGGGGAGTTAATAGAAAGAGAAGAGACTCCCCCCCTTACTGGGTCCCTTGCAGATGCAATTGCCTGTGCCGAGGCTTTTGCAAAAGGGACTGTACCACCTGCTGTTTTGTTGGAAATGATTGATGAGTGGTATGATTCATATTTCGAATCAGATTTCCCAACGAGCATACATTCCGCAGGGGAGTAGGATTTTATTGTGAGCACATAATCCTACTTCTCCAAAACTGGTTTTTCCGGGATGCTTTTTCATCACATTTTCAAGTATGTTACCGTACACGGCTGGGGATAACCCAGCCGTGTACGCGTTTATTAGCATAAATAGCGGGTCTTCTTCCAAAATAGAAGCTGTAGCTGTTACCAATTCATATAATCTGTCTTCTAACTTCCAGAGTTCACCTTTGGGTCCCCTGCCAAAAACGGGTGGGTCCATTATTATGCCGTGATAACGGTTTTGTCTACGGTTTTCTCTTTGTACAAATTTGAGTACATCATCAGCCATTATGCGATGGGGAGAGTCCTTTAGTCCAGACAATATAATATTATCTTTGGCCCATGCATTCATACCTTTGGCTGCATCTATATGAACAACCGAGGCTCCTGCACTAAGACAAGCTACAGTTGCTCCACCTGTATATGCAAAAAGGTTTAAAATCTTTATAGGACGACCAGCGTTTTTTATTTTATTTATCATCCATGACCAATTAACGGCTTGTTCTGGAAACAAACCCATATGCTTAAAACCTGTTGGCCTTATATTAAATCGCAAGTCGCCATATGATATATCCCAGGAATTTGGAGTTTCACGTAGGATCTCCCAATTTCCTCCACCAGATTTGTTGCGGTGATAATGCATATGTGGATTTTTCCACACATCAGGAGTGATACGAGGCCAAATTGCTTGTGGATCAGGGCGTATTACTTTAACGTCACCCCACATTTCTAGCTTTTCACCGCCGCCTGCGTCCAACAGTGAATAGTCTTTCCAATCATTTGGGGTCAGCATTTTATTAGCTCCTTGCATTCGTCAAAGTGGGTTATAACATGGTCAGCATGTGTAAAATCTTGACCATGGGTCGAAGGATTTACATATCCGATACAAACAAAACCTGCATTTTTTGCTGACAAAATACCCATTTTAGAATCTTCTATAGCGATACAATTTTGTGGCAATATATCAAAGGCTTTGGCTGTTTTTATATAGATATCTGGAGCAGGCTTGCCATTTAGCACATCCTCTCCAGAGATGATGTGGGTAAAATATTGTTTTATTTGGCATTTTGTTAATACAAGGTCAATAAGTTCGTGCGAAGAAGAAGAGGCTACGGCACAAGGTATATTTTTTTCCTTTAGGTATTGTAATAATGCTTGTACACCTTCGATTGGTGTAAGGTTTGCGGCATTAAAAATTTCTGCCATAAACATCTCTTGTAAAAAAATAAGCCTGTCTACAGACTTACCCAAACCCAACGACTCTTTATATTTAGGCCAGCGGTCTGGGTTGGATAGACCTGTATAAGGCGTGACGGTGTCAAGTGTGGCTAAGAAACCACACTCCTTTAGCACCATCATATCTATTTCGTAATGTAGTGGTTGAGAATTTATTAACACTCCATCCATGTCAAATGCTATTGCTTTTATCATAGAATATCTCCTTTGTAAAAATCTCGGCTAATAATACAATATAAGTTTACCTATTTGCAAAAACATGTTTCTAGGTAGAATCGGCATAAATCAGCTTTTGTGCATAAACATATATTTGTTTTCATACATTAATGTAAGTTTATGAAGGAGGATACTTTATGATGGGTGGTACAAAGATTTTTGTACTTAAGTTGAAAGACCTTATTAGAATTGGGATATTTGTACTTTTGGGGCTTGCTCTTGTTATTTTGCTGTTGGTGCTGTTGGTACCGCGTGGCAGAGGATCGGCAACAGAGCAAGAAGCCGAATATCCGTCCGGGCGATTTGTACCAGGTACATATGTGTCAACGATTGTGCTAAATGATGGGCCTGTTCATGTAAGAGTTACCGTTTCAGAAAACGAAATATTAATGGTATATCTGACTGGTATGGACGACGTACAAAGGACATTTTATCCACTGTTTGAACCAAGCATGAGGGATCTTGCAGAAGAAGTGCTTAGAGCGCAATCAGCATATATAGAGCCGCAAACAGATTATCCCGTTACAACCGGGATTTTACAAGATGCGGTGATTGCAGCTTTACGTCTAGCATACACAGATTGTTGCTGTAACACATGCTGTTGTGACGGGCTTTTGATAGAGGATTGAAATAAATAGCACCTGTATAATGCGATCACAACAACGAGTTTAGAAGTTGATATTCTGCCACTCTATCCGCGTTTTTCGCCGCTTGCAATGTAGGCAAGCAAGAAAGACTACGCGACGAGTGGCAGAATATTGGCGTTTTACTACCTAACATAGGTTCTTATTTCAAAGCTACAAAACGTAAACCCTACCTAAAAAACTCCTCCAAGAGCGGTGATATAGTATCTTCTATTTCTTTATCTATTGCGTCCAACGCTTCACTTACATGCATCGGTAAAAATGTGTATTTGCCTTTTTTGGGTTTGTATATCAATTGGCGTAACCTATTACGGATACGTATGCGGTATTGGTACATGATTTATTTCATGCCTCCTTCGTCGGCGGAACATACATGTTGGTATGAAAATCCGCTTCGCGGATGTTTCACATACCCCACATATATAGATAATTATATAATATGCATAGGCGGCGGCAATGCCTCTAATCTATAAATCGGGAAACCCTTTTCGGAAAATTTTTCTTCATATTCTGTTTTAATATTATCTTCCATTTGGCTCACATGGAGGTCTAGCGACACGTTTTTTATTAACCAACCCTTACTACTAAAGCTCTCTATCGAAAATTCGAACAGCGGACGGTTATCTGTTTTGAAGTGAAGCTCTGGGATTTTTAAGGCTTCGTACATATTTAAATATTTTTCGTGGGTCAAACGCCGCTTAGCTCGCTTTTTTTTGCCCGGCCATGGATCACAAAAATTAATATAAAGCCTCTCAATGTCCCCAGGCTTGAAATAATCCAAAAGTTGATCTGCATCCATCAACAAAAACGCGAGGGCATTAGCTCCCACTGCTTCGGCTTGCCTTGCAGCAGCTGCCAAAATCACGGGTTCTCGCTCCATTGCCAGATAATTTATGTGAGGGTTGCGCCTAGAGGACTCAGCCGCAAAACGACCTTTTCCGCAACCTATTTCTAAATAAATTGGGTTTGTATTGTCAAAATAGTCATGTAGCCGATTTGCATATTCGTCCAAATCACGGATTATTCTTGGATTATTAGCTAGTTCTGTTGGAGCCCATTTTTTCTTGCGTGCGCGCATTTATTACCTCCTGCTTTTTATTATTGCCAGTATATCATAAACGTCGTTTTTATTGATATTACAACAAAAAACCGGTATGACACCATACCGGTTTTTTGAATACAGATTCTAACAAACAGTTGTGAACATTAACCAATATCCACTTTCCCCCCATGAAGGGTATGTATCATTATTGCACTTGAATTGGATAAAGCCTAACTGTTTTGCTTTTTGCCTTGAGGTTTGATCGTATACACCTGGTACACCAATTATATATCTGCAAGGGCCTCGGTCTGTTGTTAGGCCAAGTAGCAAATGTTTGTGTTCTTGTAGTGCCGATTGGATAAACGGATCCTTAAAGAGCTTGGGTTTGTTGGCAGGTGGCGGAATCGGATCTGACAGGTCAAATTTTATCCATTTGGCTGACCGCGCTTGCTTTTGAAACGGTGTTACCAAGGGTTTGGTTTCGAACAAAGAAAGGACATTGGATTTTTGTGCGCTTTCGGTTACAGTTTCTTTGTTGGAGTCTATATGGACGTTGTTTACCGCTTCGCGAAAGGCATTTGCCATTTCCCCTTGTGGTAAGTTGTCGACCCAGTCTTTTGTTAGTTTGTCTTGTTGGAAGGATTGCGGGGTTGGTTCGGGTTCTGGATCGGGTAGTTGTATAGGTTCTGTTTCTGGTTCTGTTTCTGGTTTTGGTTCGAATTGTGCTTCAAGTTCGGGTTGTGTTTCAAATTCGTGTTTTGGTTCTAGTTCTGGCTCAAGTTCGCGCTCTGGCTCGAGTTCGGGTTCATTTTCACGCTCTAGTTCGTGTTCTGGTTCATTTTCACGCTCTGGATCGGATTCTGACTCATTTGTTTGCTCTGATTCGAATTGTGGTTCAAATTCGTGTTCTGGTTCGAGTTGTGGTTCAAGTTCGCGTTCTGGTTCGAGTTGCAGCTCATTTTCAAACTCTGGTTCGTGCTTTGGTTCAATTTCACGCTCTGGCTCACGTTCTGGTTTAAATACCTGTGTGGATTCCATCACTGCTTCTTCCTTTGTGATAAAATCCTTATTATTTTCATTTTCCGTTTCAATTGAAGATAGTGCTGGCTTTGTATATTCGTAAAAACCATGCATCCATGTAATTGGCACATCCCGGTATCCGCAAAGTGGGCTTATTATTCCTTGACTACTCTTTGTAATCACAGCAACCGATAAAACATCAGCTACATTAAAATCACCAATTGTTGCTTGCAAAAACTCTTTGCGCATCTCCCCTTTACCCTTGTCATCTACTGGCAAGTTGCCAATAAATACACCGGCAAAACGCTTGTGATCGGCAAATATCAAATATACTGCATACAGGACTTGTGGTTTTAAATCTTGTGCCCAAGTTGTAAGTTTGAAACCATTTCCTCTACTTTCAAGGATACTGCGCCCCGCAGGTTGACGGTTTTTGAAACCAAAGCCTGTGCCTTCGTTTATCATTGGGAAAAAATAGCGTATGTAAGACATAATTATCACCCCCGATTTTCTCCTATATTCTATGCACAGTTATATGGTACAATGCACGAACACTCTTACAAAAGAAAAGGGGAGATAATAATGTATGAAGCATTTGTGAAAGGGAAAACCCTACCCGAGGCATATCACAACGCACTAATTGAACTAAATAAATATGGTCAAACCACAACATGTAGTGCATACAGCCAACTCCAAAGAGAACTGGCGATGACATTTGTAGTTGAAGAGCCACTGGCTGAGCCTATGATAAGCCGCTTGATAATTGGCGGATTTTACGAGCTTCAACAATATGTGATGGAAGTCCTTGACGGCATATTAGACTTTAAGATTGGTGATGGCGAAAACACTTGGGAGTACACCTATCATGACAGGATTACAAACTACCAATTAGAAAACTCGAACCTAAACCAGCTACAATTTGCAATCGATGAGCTGCGTCAAAGCCCCGACAGCCGCCGTGCGGTTA
>Ga0123355_10014655_pt1 | contig 12275 bp, 11 predicted proteins | sample TergutEmb28metaG_3_FD_89872 | JGI IMG/M metagenome (GOLD analysis project Ga0123355, IMG submission 89872) | Embiratermes neotenicus P1 segment gut microbial communities from Petit-Saut dam, French Guiana - Emb289 P1 | ecosystem: Host-associated > Arthropoda: Insects > Digestive system > Gut ...
TAGCACCTCGCCCAACTCCCAAGCTGGAGGACCACCCCTCGTCGGCTGTCCGCGACTGCTTATTCAATTTATTCGCAGCTACCCTCCTTATCGGAGGCCGTTCCTCTATCCGCAACCTGAGGACACGCCATGCCGTGATGACAGGGACCCACTAACATAGAGTAGAACGCTACTAAGATATAAAATGCTTATCCTCATAAATACATTATAAATCGAGATTACAATTAAATTTAAGCACTATGCGTTTAGGTGGTCTGATAAACTTGTAATACATTTTAATCCAACATTTTATTATTTTCATATTTTTTATTTTACTTGAAGCAGCAGCTGTGTTGTGTCATTTTAACTTGTGTACTTAACAAGCAGAGGCTTCGTTCGGTTTTAGAATGTAAGTTTCAGGAGTTACTCCCTGTTGATGGCAGTCGACCACCGAAACCTGTAGGAGGGTATATTATATGTATATATGCTTTTATGTGTAAGTAGTTAGCTTTTAATGTAATAATTATTATACGTTGTACAGAATAAACAATATCGTACCAATCGACATGTTCGAGTGCAGGTGGAATGAGATGGCACACGCTTAGAAACCAGATTTCGTCTTTCTGTGAATAGAAGGGCTTGTGTAACTCGGTGGGGGTAACATAGTTCAGTCGACTACTGGTTGCAGGGGCGTGCGCGTCAGCTTGCAGTATTTATACTGTTCCTAGAAAAGTCGTTATCAGCTTGAAAATGTCGCTTGAAGCCTGGAAAAATCGGCTAAAAAGGAGTGGTGGGCGTGAAATAATGTAGAATATGTACAGATTCGTGAAATAACAATTCCTGTTTCAGAAACGTAGAATAGTCACAGAAGGAACACGTACTGTTAGGAGAACTGCCTATGTAGGTTATTGAAAGAGGGTGAAAATGTGAAACAGGTTTCGCAGTTGCATTTTCATATTCACGTAACTGAGGCTGAAAGTTTGCACACACAAAAAAAAGTGTTTTAGGCTATTTCGAGGAGAATGGTCCATAGTTTCTACTTCACCGAACAAGAGAAGCCAACTGAAGGCAGTCCACGCCACAATGCCCGAATCTACCTGTTATAAAAGAGGCGTGTCCTCACTGAGATTTATGCTCAGAGGAATGGAGTTTATGCATGCGTAATACCCATAGGTATAAACAATAAAACCCGATACTTTGCCAAGATTCCACGTACATTCTGAGCTCTAGTTACACGTTACTTACTTATTCACTTACTTACTCCATGGAGCACAGTCTTTCTTGAGAAGCTAACCGGTTTTCAGCTAGTCAAGAAATTCCCCAAATTTTATGGAATCGTTTCTCTATCCTGAGCCACATCGATCCACTCCATACCCCCACATCCCACTTCCTGAAGATCCATCTTAATATTATCCTCCCATCTACGCCTGCGTCTTTCAAGTGGTCTCTTTCCCTCATATTTCCCCACCAAAACCCTGTATACGCCTTACCTTACCCCCATCTCATTCTTCTCGATTTTATGACCCGAACCTTATTGGGTAAGGAGTACAGGTCATTAAGCTCCTAGTTATGTAGTGTTCTCCACTTCCCTGTTACCTCGTTCCTCTTGGGGCCAAATATTCTCCTCAACACGCTATTCTCGAACATCGTTAACCTACGTTCCTCCCTCAATGTGAGCGACCAAGTTTCACACCCGTACATAACAGCAGTCAAAATTATAGTTCTTGTTTACGCTAGGGACAGAATTTTGTGTTTAATTTGTGCAGTATTTCAATTGTGCATTTATTACATGGGATTGCATCATTATATGAAACTGTCTGCTGTCCGCTTACTTTAAGGCATTGGTAGATGATGTAATCATCTAGAATGTTCTAGAACCTTCCTGACCACGTGACAGGGTTTGTCCAGTTAAGACTGGCTCATTTCTTTGTTTCAAGCACGGGGAGGGAGAATAGCTTGGCGTCACTAACTTTAGTAGCGTTCCTGCTCCACGCTCTTAACGGACGTGACCGCGTGGCTCTTCGAACAAAAGGAAGCCACCGTAATACGTGCAGTTTTTCAAGTATATGAGTAGACCTCTGCTCCACGCTCGCTTCAGACGTGACTGCATGGCAATCCTCCTGGATGCCATCCTATATAAGTGTAGTTTTCAAGTGCAAAGTTCAAGCCCGTACTCCACACTGACCACATGTGTGACCGGCAAGTCTCCAAACAAAGGAGAGCCATACAAATAAGTGTAGTTCAAGTACCTAGGGTAGAATCCCTACTTTACACTCAATTACACGTTTGAACAAAGCATTAGTGTCAGTACCAGCAAGTTGTGCTTAACTTCTAGTTACTTCGAACATAAGATAAGAGTGCAACGATCATATATTTTGGTGCAAATTAGTAGTGTCAGTGCGAGCAAGTTGTGTATAACTCATTCACTTCGACACAAGTAAATAACATTATAGCTAGTGGGTCTTGCAAAGTAACCACTACAGTGTTTGCAAAGGGCAATTTATATAATAGTGTTACCACAAAGGTGACAAGTTGCTATTTTCAAATCAAGTGTAATCTTGGTGTACAACAAAGTGAAACCACAAGGGTTAATTACATTTGTTACCAGTGTGAAACCTTTTAAGAACCAATAACCAATTGTGTACAAAATTATATCTTTTTGAATTTTATAATTTGCTTTGACCAGCCATATATTTAGAACAGATTTGTTCACCCTATTGTATACGAACCAGAGCGTACAGTTCTGTATATCTTAATCTTAAAATTTTTGGATAACAAACTGGAAGACAAACTATTCTGCACCGAATGATAGCATGCATTCCCTGACTTCAGTCTGCTCATAATTTATTCCTGAAAGAATTTTGATTTGTTAAGGTTGTTCCCAAATATTTGAACTCTGCCATCCTTTCAGAGGAACTATTTTCAGTCTTTATAATGTGACTTCTTCCTGCATTCTGATCTGGAGACATGGCCATTTGCTTAGGCTTATCAGAATTGCTTCGATTTATTATTTCGATGGATTCTCTCAGCGAAGCCATCGAAATAGAGATGCAACCAGATAACACTAACAGAGATGGGGGCTTCAATCTCAGCAAATCTTGGAAACCACTGCTTCATAAACTCAAAGAGAGGAGACAGCCATCCAATACACAACAGTAATCCCACCCACACACGCACTTATACACCCCCCCCCCTACTACCTGCTGCACTTCTACCCGCCCCGTACGGGCACACAACTTCCTATTGGCTCTGCCACTTCCCCACTCTAACTCAATTAGGTATAAATACCCCACACAATCCATTCACTGACATAATTCATTCACCTGCCTATGAAGATGGAACCGACAGTGAGTTCCGAAACGTCGGCTATTAGAACTCAGACGCTGGGGAATTACCCAAAAAGGAACACATTACAGTATTTGACCTGTTGCGTCGAATTCCATATCGATGACCCCCATTAATTTCCTCTGCATATGGAGTTACCCTTGACAGCAGGATGTTGGATAAAATTTTGTGTATAGTTGGCAAAAGTGGTAAGCTCCTATAATTACTATAATCTGTTTTATCGCCCTTCTTATAGATAGGTACTATGATCGGCTCCTTCCACTCCTCAGGCTATTCCCTGTTTTTCAAATAGTAATAATAAGTTCATAGATCTCATATTATTGCAAATAGTAATAATAAGTACATTGATTTCATATTATTGCAAATAGTAATAATAAGTACATTGATCTCATATTATTGCAAAGAATAATAATAAGTACATTGATCTCATAGCGGATTGTTCTACCCTCTGCCCTTTCAGTTCTGCTGGGATTTGATCAGTACCTCGTGATTTGTGACTTTTTTCAACCTCAAAGTTAACTCGGCTGAGGGGCTGGTGGTTTTGCTCTATGTATTTCTGTCTGCCTAACGTCAGTAACCCCATGTACATTCAATAGCTGAGAAGAATGGTTCCTCTGCCTATCCAAAATACCGTGGGAATCTGTAACCAGATAGCCTTTCTTATCCTATACTATATTAGTTATAGGCTGGTAACCCTTCTTAAAGTCATTGATGCCCCTATACAAGTCCGTAATAGTTTTGATCTTACTGTTAGTTTCAAGTTATTCAATTTTAGCTTTCAGATATTCCATTTTGTCCTGAAATGTCTGCTAGCCTCACGTGTTACATTGTTTAGATCTACATTGCTTTGGCTTGCATACTGTACACACTGCATTTTAGCCTGCTTCCTTTGATCTAAAAAACCTAAACATCCTTCATCAAACCATGGTTTATGCTGCTTCATTTCACCCAGACTTGGGCCCTCTTTAGCTGAGGTTCATTGTTCTCTCACGCCCTATTTATGTCCTCGCTGTTACTTAAGTTCTTCGAAGATGCAAGCATAACCGAATTCTCAATCTGATACTGTTTCGTAACCTCGTTAAGTCTTTCCGCATCAGACTTCTTTACTGTTTGTTTACTTACTGCCAACCTTTCTCTAACTTTTGCAGCCACCAGATAGTTATCAGTATCACAGCTTCTCTGAAACTTCGTACATATAGTATACCCGAATGCCACTCCTATCTATCAATATGTGATCAATCAGGGTAGGTCCAGATGTATTCTTGAATGTTTCGCTGCGGGAACGTCGTGTTCTTAACTACTAAAATTTTTTTATGTGGCAAAGTTTACTATTCCAACACCATTATCATTACTATCCTGTTACAGACTTTCGTTTCCAATGTCGGTTTGAAAATATTCTCTCTCCCCAATTAAGATTTCCTAGTAGAATTTTCATTTGGTAGTTTGGAAAATGATAAAAAAAACTTCTCTAATTCCTCAAAAAACCGTCTTTTGAATCATCACCCTTTTCCTCACTTGGTGCATGCACATTCAGAACAGTGATATTACACCAGCGACCTCTCACAACTATATATGACACCCGATCGCTAACTATTCTGTGGTGTACATAAAATCCTTTTCCCAATTGATGATTTTCGTTTCTTTTCCACAGAACAGATTATAAGTCCCTGCTCTTACCGTGCTCCCTTTGTCCCACCTAACCTCCTGCACACCCATTAAATCTAATTTATTTCGTGCTAATTTCCTGGCTGCTGTTAGTGAACCTGCCATATACTGGCTCCTAACATTCCAAGTACCAATTGTCATGTCCCATTTTCGTTGCTTAGGTCGTACCGAAGTATTATTACAGGTTCGAGGCTTTCCTTATAAATTTTTCGTAACAAGATACGTTTTTACGGTGAGGAGTTGTTAGCACCTAGCCCAAACCCCAAGCCGGAGAACCACCTCTTGTCGGCTGCCCGCGACTGCTTATTCAATGTAATCGCATCTTCCCTCCATATTGAAAGTCTTGCCTTCATCCGCAACCTGAGGACGCGCCATGTTGTGGTGACAGGGACCCACTTATCACGGTTAGTTACTCGTTACCTCTAAATATTCCCGCTGCGCTTTTGCACAGCCTTATATTATAAGTGGAAAAAGATTTTGTTAGCCGAAAGGTGATAGTGGAAATGCGTGGTATCCGGTCGCTTAGAGTTATGTATTTACGCACTGTGAATGCGTATAAAGAAGAGGGGAGACCGTTTGTATAATCAGACGAACTTTTACACATAACAGCCCATGCGTGGGATGGCGGGTCGGAATCAGGATTGAATACTCCTGTTGCAAAAGGAATGTTGTTTACCGTCCATGCTGTTAGGATGCTGTTAGGAATACATGATCCTGATTATACTTAACTTACACAGAGCTCTCTTTTCTGTTCAAATAATCATGCCTTCATTTTTAGTCGGTCCGTTTTTCCCAGGTGGAGAGCGAGGTTTCATAACCAGTGCTCTTTTACCACGACTGTATGAACCACGCCAATCTAAGTAGAAATGGTTGCAGTGGCAGCTAGGTAGTTAAAGCTATCCCATTGCTGTCCTGGACAGGACCGTAGGGTTCCAGGAGGTTGAGGTTTCCAGAATAACTAGACAGCACATGAATGTGGTCAGGTTGGCGGCCCTAAACATCGACCGACTTTGTTTCTGCAGGAAATGTTCCTGGTACTCAGGACCTCAGGATTAAGTCATGTCCCGCGACCTTTCGACTTGTAGCACGGTGCCTCAACCGACTGCGTCACCGCATTTGCAGGAGAAGCTGATTCCAAATTCGGAGTCCAAATCAGTTACTGTGGCTGACAGTGCGTCTTACCACAATGTACAGACAACAGGCACGCAATCAGCAAGGCCAGAAAAGTTGAAATGGCACTCTGGTTGGGTAAGCTTACAGCATAACATACTGATCGGACATGAAAGTAGAGCTGTACGATCTCATAATAATGTACAAACTGCAATATGAGCCATTTGGTAATGACAGTTTGTTCCCCGAGCACGGGCACACGGTGATCAGACTACCTCCCTACCACTCATCTTAAACCCCATAGACAAAATTTTGGGTATTGCGAAGAGCAGAATAGCTGAAAAAATGTTACATTTAAGCTCGGATATGTTCAGCTACTGGCAGAAGAGAATTTTGCTGCTGTGCCAAAGGAAGAGTGGGATGCTGTCTGCAGACATCTCAAAATTGTGGAAGAAGAGTGCAAACGCAGAGAGCACGAGGACAGCGCTATGGAGAGGATCATAAGCAGTGCCGATGAAGGTGATGATGACACATCACACTCCTCACATTGCCATGACGATGGCACACAGGAAGATGGTCCACTCTCCAGTGACAGCGAGTAGTATTGGAAACAATTGAAGTGGCACTGTCAACAGACCATTTTGTTTGAATCACTAAGAACGGAAAGAATTAGTGTATAGAAGCAGTGATGTTGAGACTAATTCTTTAATGTCAATGCCCCGTTCTGATTCTCCATGCTACCTGGTAGCGTGTGTGATATTTTTATTATGAGTGGTAACGCTGGATAGTTTCTGTTCCGCGGCCATGTAGCGCTGATTGGATACTACTACATTCTCCTGTTTCCCCTTTTGTTCCCCTCTCGCGCCCCACCGGGTGTCATGTCATACCAGTCGCACACTACTGTGCGTGCAAACCGTCTGTGGCAACCACCCAGTAGATGAGGCAGCTGGTCTTAACCGAACGCTTATCTCCATCAGTTTCCGAGGTTAAGGGAGCCCGAGCTGTAACTCCTCTCTCCCACCTCTTTGAGACGAGTTCGTAACGAGGTTTTCGCAGTAAACATGTTACGTAAAACGAAAAAAGTAAAGTTTAAAACGTGATTCAGACAGGCGTGGCACTCTGTGTGCACACCATCTGCAACGACGTACTTTCGAGGTTGCTGGCCTCCGTTAGAGTCTAATCGTGTGTTAATATTCGAGTTATTCGACATGTCCGCAGACTCAGCGAGGAACGTAAATTCACGCACCTCGGTGTCCCGAATTTCTAATGAGCCCTTTTTCTTTTATTCTGGGCGTCAGGGACGTGATGCTGCGTCGCTGAGCAAGTGGTTCGTTGTCGTTATTACAGGGGTGGCCAAAAAAGTAATTGCAGTCAGTTTTTCCTCTTTTTTAGTTTGCCGTGTGATGTATGGGTCAAAACTGCTGAACATTCCGGTTTCGTGATACTGAGGACCTGTTAAGGTTACCGTCTGTCCTCCGCTAGGTTCTTTTGGTTTTCTTTGTCTCCTGCAGCCAAGTGCCAGGGTCGGACATCAAATTTCCTTAGACCGTCTTCCTCCCAGCTCTCCCAGTTCATTCGTCATACTACTGTTGGATGCTGTGTGGTCTGGGCCGATAAAGGCGTCATTAAATAAACGACGAAGTTGTCCTTGTGCTTAACTAATCGCCACTTCGTGAATGAATGTGGGGTTAGAACTCCACACATTTTCAGTCTGTCAGTAAATGCAAGTGGTTGGTCAGCTTTACGTTCGCGGTACCCATTGTCTGTGTGACTTGATGAGCCCCAGAGCGGGTTTGAACACGCTGAAGACTGAACCCCCATTTCTTGGTCGTTTTAGCCTGTAGCACAGGCAAGTAACGGCGAAGTTCCTATTCCCGTCATGAAGACTGTTCCGGGAGTGGAGGTAGAGTGGGTGTGTAGCTCCACTCTTTCTTGATCTCAGCACTGGATGGAAGTTAGTGGTGAGCCTCACGTCCCGGTCGCTTTATCCTGGGGAAGTAGGCTCCGGAGTCTGCTGGGAACCAGATTGGGACTGAAAGTTTTGGAGAACAGAAAAATGGAACCGCGATTCTTCCATTGTTCATCCTGCAGCCTAGTCACTATGCTGACTGAGCTGTCCTAGCTCTTAGGCTAGTCATATGCAATATAAATACATTATTGCTTGCCATCAAGGATTTGCTCTTCACGATGCGGAACTGATGATAAAACAGAATGATTATTGCTGGTGACAGGAATTCTGTGATAAGAACGTTGAGCTTCCCTTTGGAGAGGGAAGAGAAGTGTGGGTTATTACTGTCGGGCATCATTCTGAGCACAGCCGCAGACCCACTCACAGTGGACAGTTGTTCGCACACCAAGCGACTACTATTCCACGGGAGCGTTGATGAGGGGAGGGATTTTACTGCAACAAATAGTCGGTATTATTAACACAGTACATAACATCTCAATGTACAGAGCGGTAGCAGGAATTATACATTTGCTTGCTTGCTGCAAGTATTTTAAAATCTGTTTACGTATTATTTAAGGACACTGTCATTAGCCCAGACTGTACAGCACAGAATGGGTGACAGTGAATATTGAATTGGGAATTGCGTGGAAGGCAGCGATCGTAGGCTAATTTTATGTACTAAGATGTAATTTGCGTGGAGCGACTGAGGAAAGGGAGCACACATCCCCGGGATTTATGGTACAATTGTGAACTGTTACCATATCTGGGATAGCTCAGTGTAATAACCGGCTGCGGACTGAAGGACTGGGATTCATTTCTTGGCGGTGACATTTACGTTTCTTTTGCCACATCCAACCGATTCCGAGGCCCACAATTAATTCCTGTCAAATCACCACTGGGGACACTATCCAATGGGTAAAGCTGCCGCATCATATAACTGAACACCCCTCACCGTTAATGCTGAGGCTAAGAATGACTTGAGTTGCCCATCGTGGTATGGTGCTTAGTGAAGTAGCCGAAAATCTCTGTCTTGCCGTACTTGAGAGTTAGTGAGAAAAGAAGTAGAAAAGCACTTTAATTAGGTACATCCAGCAGACAACCGTGATCTGGTGCCGAGCGATTAGCATCCGATTCAAGGTCTGAAGTCTTAGTCTTGGCGGACACGTGCTCGAAAATCCCGAGCTGGAACTGCTTGTGGCACGACTGATAACGCAGGACGCGGAGTTCTGTCAAGAGGGACTGGAAACGTTCGTCCCACAATATGATACAACTATTGTTTTATGACATGGGACTATATGGAAATGTAATGGGATAACGGCGATTTTAAACGTTATGTATTCTGTTTAGAGGTGAAAAATAAATAACCAATATGGAAGGTGAACACATGAACTGTATACGGGTTTATTGCAACAGTGCTTATGAACTGAAAATCACGGGAATGAAAAATGAACATACTGAGTTAGGTAATGTGATCAAGCTGAGTTTCCAGTTATTGTTACCATTGGCGCCAACACCTCGACTTGGAAATTGGCGTCTTAGCAAAGTGTGAGCTCGTGTATAACGAATCGAAGTGTAAGGTTATAGTGCAAAGGAGATTTCGTACCGAGTTTATTACGGAACCACCAAAGAAAATATTCGTCTACAAGTGGTATGAATTGTTCATTGAGGCTTTGTTACATTTGCAAAGGAAAAAAAAAAAGCCGCTTTAAACGGCCAAGCACTGACGTGAAGTTGAATGCGCGGCTTTTGTTCGCTGCAGTGAAGACAGCCAAGACATGCTGACCGACATTTAAGCATGACACACACTGGGCGATTACCAGAATTGAGCGAAATTTCTTGAAATATGAAGTCTTAAGATACTGGTTGTTGCAGCGTGTAAGAACCCAAGACAAAGTGCGCTGCACATTTTTTGTGACATTCTATCCAAACTTGAAGACGACGGACGAAACTTTATAGCCAAAACTGTGTTTGTTGTCGAAGCTACTACCTTCTGTACTGGTGGCATGTTAACCGACATTATGTTAAAACTGGGGTTAGCAGCCATCCTTCTACAGTGATTTGATGTACAGCGGCCGGTCCCGAGTCTGGTATCTTTTGTTGCTTATCCAAACACATTGTGTTGATCCCATAATTTTTATTTTTTGCCTGAAGCACTCTGAGTGGTGTAAACCCGGACATACTAGAGGAATTCCTCATACCGAATGTGTAAGAAGGTCTTAATTACTTGCTGTTCGGGTAGGACGGAGCACCTCAATATTTTTGCATTGCAGTTGGGGATTTCTTACATGGAAGGTTTCCACGGAAATGATTTGGCAGAGGCGATCCCGTCACATAGCCACTTCATTTTCCTGACCTTATACCGCCTCAGAGGGTTGAGGGGGTAAGTATAGGATGCTGTTTACGTTTTGCTGTTGTACACCCCTTGTCGGAACTTCCTGGGTGGTGTAACCATCCAGCTTCGTAGTCGGACAATATCACGTATTCGTGTCCCTGAAGCCACCATCCCCTCTGGGTAGCACTGGATATATAATTTAGATGCCAAACATTGAACGTATCGTTAGTCCGGAAGAAAAGTGTCAAAACTCAAAAAAATGAAATTTGTGACTTCTACACAGCCGCCAAAACTGCAAGAAGTTGTGTGTTTTAACAGGAAAAGATGTCACAATATTACATTCCACCATGAGGAACCGCTAGTGTCATTGTTCTTCTGAGAGGAGTTTTGACCATGTGATTGGAGAACAGTATCACAGTGTTCAATTTTTGGAATTGTCTCTCTCTTCTTCCGGACTAACATTATGTAAACTGTTGAGTGTAAGTTACAGAAGCCTGATTGTAGAACTTACCTGAGAGATATTGCGTTAAATGTTCCTCATTTAGTATGTTCATTCTGTAATCCCTTGGCGGTCCGCTCAGTTTCGGACCGAAAATAATCCGTTCTTTCTCCGGATGATCCGGACAGTGGTCTGGACCACTCGGGAGAAGCCTGAGAATATTCGTACTCTCAGACGTGTGGCGTGGGTGAAGTGGTAGAGGCAGCCAGTAGTGTTTACTTCACCTCATTTTTCTGTTGGGTAGACGTTGACGCCTTAGTGAGATAGATGCTATATTTGATTGATGATTTTTTTTCTTGTTACCTGTACTAGTCGTTTCCCAGGGGTCTTACGGGCCACACCCCTTTACCCGTAGCCTGGATGTCCGATGGACTACTGTGTGTGCACTGTAAACTTATTTTCTGACCAGTTTTCTTACTGTTCCGGCATTGTTCGAGAGGAATTGAACGAAAAGACAAAATATCTCCGCAGGATTTGCGACACTGTCACACCAGGATTGCAGAGGGTGTTCTGACTGCGGACTGAATGACCGGAATTTTACTTTTCTTTAGGAGCAGTTGCTTTCCTCTTCCCACACCCAGATCATTGCCGACGCCAACCCTGCCTCCTGTGAAATGGGTAGGGCGGGTTCTTTACACGATTGTAAGTAACTTCTGGGGCTAAGAATAAGTGGAGCTGTTCCTCTATATTCCCATATGCCTTCATAGAGTGACGCATAATTAAAAACAGGGACTACTTTACCGTCCTTACAACGTTTTGCTAAACTGACAACGCGGACTTGGCAGTTTGGACATGCAGTGAGATTTTACTGAATCTTAACAGCGCTTCCTGTATATACCACGTGTTGTGCATTAAACGGGTGTGTATTTTGCTCAGTGTCGCTTGGTGTTTTTTTGATTCTTACAGTAATCGGCAATGATTTCACTATACAGCATTAAGAGTTTGGTCTGTTTAATGGAGGCACGGATTTTTTACTTAAGATAACTGAATTCCAGAGATTTAATGTTTCAGCCCTAGCCAAGTTTTGAGTCGTAATAATTTATTTGCTGGCCACAAGGTGTGTCCCGAAGGTGGTTTAATATGGTAATCGATGACAATGGATCTTTAAATGTAGCAGTAGAGATTGTAATGCCGCGTATCTCGAACGGTACTAAACACGGAGCGGTTTGTACTTGTGGAGAGGACTTCCGTCTGTTAGTGACTGAGATTTTGCTGCGGTAACTTCTGATAAAACAGATAAATTATTTAGGCTTATATGTAGTTTGCAAGCTTTATGTCGAACAGCAACCTTCACAGTGATCACACCCTCAACATAGCACCACAGTACCGCAAACCGCCACATCCAGCACTACCAGAAAATACACTCCACATGCAGTAACAAGTGTCTTTCTCCTGAA
>Ga0123355_10014656_pt1 | contig 12275 bp, 7 predicted proteins | sample TergutEmb28metaG_3_FD_89872 | JGI IMG/M metagenome (GOLD analysis project Ga0123355, IMG submission 89872) | Embiratermes neotenicus P1 segment gut microbial communities from Petit-Saut dam, French Guiana - Emb289 P1 | ecosystem: Host-associated > Arthropoda: Insects > Digestive system > Gut ...
GGGGGGTGAGGGGTGGATATTGGACTTCACACCACGTTTGAAGAGCAGTGGCCATGAACTTCAACGTGCTGGCACAATAACACGCCTGAAGTGTTGTACGATCCGAAACTCGTGGTATTCGCCTCAAATAATGTAAACAAACAGACAAGACTGGAAGCTCCTACCGACGGTAATCAATCTGACAGTTCAGGAGGTAGCGGTAAATGAAATCTTGGCTCCGTCGCGAAACAGTTTGGATCCCATACTACTGCAGAAATGATTAATGAAATTTATTGCTTTCTTCATGTTCGAATTAACTGCACTATTTTTCGATTAACACACAATACAATTCAAATGAAATGTTAAACTACACTTGGAACAAAATAAACCAATGTTTTGACGGTGGCACTGCGATTATTCAAATAATAGTCGCTGCGAATTTATTACTTGGAGGAATGAAATGACAAACAAACAAGCGGCGGTGTACGCTATAAAGTTAATCTTATGTTTATTGGACTGTGCAGCATTGTAATAGCTGAAAAATAAAAGGCCAACTTGATGTCATTTGCTATTTTATTTCACTTCTTATGCATTCAACATATTTCGGACATTAATATATCCATCATCAGGAGTTTGCGACTGTGCTGTTGAATTACCACATTGGTCGTTTTGTTCTCGGTTCGTTGTGTGGGTTTTGGTGCGGCTGGGTTTGAGTAGTGTCCGTGTTGCAGGCTGAAGCTTCAGCCTGCAACACTGACACTACTCAAACTCAGCCGCACCAAATCTCCAACACACAACGAACCGAGAACAAAACGACCGACGTGGTAATTCAACAGCATGGTCGCAAGCTCCTGATGATGGATATACAAGATGCGGCAGAAAGAACTCCCGTATTTAAGAAGCGAATAAATTCAAAACCAAAGAAGATATGGCAAATATTTTTCTATTTCTGGAAAGAACACAGAATGCCGCTTTACATCAATGTGTTTTGAAGAAAACATCACTCAAGTGACGGCCTTGAATATTGATACACTGATGTAGCCTCTCTCAGTAGTTGTCCATGACCTTGAGAATCATTTCAGATGTAATGGCAGCAACTTCCTGTCGTATCGCCTCCTTCAGAGCTTCCAAATTTTGTCCTGTTTGTCTAAAGTTTGATACCAAAGGTAAATCGTTTTCTTATCAGGAACAGCCTCCCGTCGACCAAGCGCAAAGCAGATGCGAAATGCACGCTGTGTTGCTACCGGCGACCCGCCATTTTTTTTATAAACCCTTTAACAATAAAGGCTGATGTTCTTCCAACCACATCATGGTATACATTGAAAACGGCACGTACACTGCTGTTCGACGACGTGCTCCCCACTACTGTACGCGCTCCCCACCCGAAGCTATGCCCCTCCCAAATCGGGGTGTTCTTTCTGCCGCACCCTGTATTAATGTCCGAAATATGTTGAATGCATAAGAAGTGAAATAAAATAGCAAGTGACATCAAGTTGGTCTTTTATTCTTCAACTAAAAAGTTACTTTCAATTAAAATTACGAATTACCTTCGAAAGTTTCAAATAGGATGTAAAGGTTTAGACCGAATTTAGGAACCTTGGAACATAATTCGGCGGTTGTATCTTGCGAGCACTGAAACATTACTACAGGTTCCACAAACGGCTGGGAATTGTTTTGCGAGCTGGGCGATTATCAGTCTATCAAGAACTCTCTCTCTCTCTGCAAGAAGATAATAAATTTTCACACATTAGCATTTCATAACTAGGACAATACTTTTGTTATTCTGAGCTGAATATTGCTGTGTCAGTACAACTGCAATATTCTATAAGCTGCCATGTGGAATTACAGAATTGCCACGTTGCCGCTAATAAGTCACCTGGGTAACGCGGATCAAATTTAATTCTTCCTGAGTTTAAAAGATACTTTAACAATTTTTCAAAGTAATAATCATAATGACATTGTACACCTATACAACACACACACACAGAGGTCTTCATAAAAAGATGCACTAATAGACAGTTTACACTCATAAAAATTTCAAGTCTTGAAGTCTTAGGCGTTTACTCTGACATACAGGAATTATAATTACACTCCTGAAAAACACAGAGCTTTCCAACTTTAAAGTTGTACATCCCGTTGTGCGTCGTACTATAAGGAACGAATGCAATTTGTATATTCTTTTAAAAAAATATTCTAAAGTTAGCCTGACGATGATGTCGCGAGTTCGAAACATGTAGCTATATCGACAGTATAAAATCTTGTTATGTTCGACAGTCATTTGTTTATTTATTTCTCACAGATCTTTCCAATTCTGTACGATTAGAAACACCCCCCACAAAAAAACTGTAAATTGCATAAGAATTGTAAATGTAAACGTACAATATTACAAAATTTAAAATAAATTAATATTCCTGTACTAGAGGGTATATCAATTACATTGTTCCCTTCACGCACACATCACAGCTGTTGAGAACGTGACGCGCGAAATGTCTCTGGTGTGTAACGTCCTGTTATGCAGTCTCACAGTATTTCTTACCAAACCAGTCACCATAAAATATAAAATCATTTTCAGTGACATGAAAATATATGCTGGTTTCTATCTTGCATTGCGCAACATTCTGATTTTAAACGTAATTCAACATCGAACGAAATGCTGTATTATACGCTATGAAATACAAAAGCTAGAGAATGAGATCGTCTTTTATTGAAGTCATATTACGGATGTCAGTTAGCGGCAACGTTCTACGTCTGCATGCCTGAACTTTCAGTATCATATACGGGAACAATAGGTGAGAGTGGCTGAAGACGTCGCAAGGGACTGAACTTACTAATCAGGAAATCTGAATTACAACTTCAAGCTGTTTTCAGTACAAAATAAAGTTACCGTTATTAATTGTTATGAAATATGACTACATGTTTCGGCTAACTTTAGCCTTTATTAAGTCAATTACAGTTATTTATAGTTCCAAATGTACGGAATATAAAACATTTATGTATAAAATCCACCCCATTTTCGACACAAAATAGGGTAGCACAAAACACATTCATAAACCAAAACGGAACATTCGCCTGGTAATACAAGCATGTCACTGTCGCCAGTAATATGATCTAATGGTTCTGTACTGGACATTACAACAGCAATATATTATGACAGACTGCTATACGGAGAATTCATGTAATTTAATTAATGTTCCTTCCTGGTTTTAATCTATTTGTCATTTCACATTTTATACTTTACACAATTATAAGTCAAGTGTTTCAAACAACAACAAGAACAACGACAACAACAACAACAGCAATACAATAAAAAGAATAATTATTATTATATTTGTGAGACAACGCTTGATTAATTCGTTTGGGCGAAAGTATGAACATATTTTCATGGTAAGTATCTATAGGGCGGATTGCAGGCTTAAATTCGTTACATTCAGTATATTTGGAATTAGACATGTCTCGAAATTAGTTGATAATATCCTATTTTAGCAGCAACATGTAAGGATGGTTCATGTTTAATAAAGATAACTTGATATTGAACTAATAATGGCTGTGAAATTGTGATTTAGATTTATTGGTTTGTATCTAATAAACACAGCTGAATTCTTATGTTTATTGGGCCATGCATCATTGTGACAGTTGAAGACTAAAAGACCAAGTTGATGTCACTATATTATTTCACTTCTTATGTGCTCAACATGTTTCGGACATTAATATATCCATCATCCGGAGCTTTCGACTATTCTGTTGAATTACCACATTGGTCGTATTGTTCTTGGTTCGATGTGTGTTGGACTTTCGGTGTGGTTGGGTTGAAGCGGTATTCGTGTTGCAGGCTGAAGCCTCCAACACGGATACCACTCCAAACCAACCATAGCGAAACTCCAAAACACATCGAACCAAGAACAATAGACCAATGTGGTAATTCAACAGAATAGTCTCAAGCTCCTGATGATGGATATATTAATGTCCGAAACATGTTGAACACATAAGAAGTGAAATAAAATAGCAAGTGACATCAAGATGGTCTTTTATTCTTCAAGAGCTGAATTCATCCAACAAATACAAAGATGAAAGTCCTTCTCTTTAATTAAAGCAGTTCACACGAAATTATTCATGTTATAATCGTTGCAAGTTGTATGAGTAATTTTCGTTGAAATTAGGTAGGTAGGTTTTCACCCTTTTTATAGGCCACGCAGGCCCTTAGGGTGAGTAGAGGTATAGCTCTACTCTTTCTAGGACCTCGGCACTAGATGAAGGTGGAGGCTCAGCCCCACGCCCCGGCCGCCTCTACCTCCGGGAAAGACCCGGTACCCATTGTACAGGAGGCTGGGTGGGCCACAGGGCCGATCTGGACTGGCGGAAAATCTCGTCCCCACCGGGATTCGATCCTGGACCGTCCAGCCCGTAGTCAGTCGCTATACCGAATGAACTACCTGACCCACTTCGTTAGAAATTAAAATAGGAAAAATATGACTTCGGATTACCTTGTGTCATTTGTCAGATGTATCCGGAATGAAATGTTACAACCGTAGAGCGTCTGTTGAAAACTATTACAAATGACACTTCATTTTTAGTTCGTAACTGTAAAATATATTGACTAAAATATGCGAGGTATTATGCTTGTCACGTACGAAAAGATTAATAATCATGATATATCTGTACACATCCATACAATCCATAGAAATATGTCAAAGTTTTTTAAAAATAGAATCGACAGCCTAAGAGAACGTGTGTTACAAATTACTTATCGAAGTGTCTCCTTAAACACGCACATTTCCCTCTTACTAACTTTTCAGCACAGCAGAGAAAATTACAGCCTTCCCTGTTTTTTCTTCAAATATTCTCATATATTTTGAAAGAACGTGAAAGAGTAATGATTAGTGCACAAATACAAACCTCCTTATGGGGTAGCATGTTTTTCTAAAAATGTCGCGTAAACCGAAGACTTTTCCTTCCTATATTTACAGATAAAAATAAATGCTACCTAAATTTGTTGGTAATTTATCATCTAAGCTCTCATTAACTCAGCACATAAAGCTGGGAGGTTGGATGCCAATAAATAGTGAAGTTGAAAGAAATTTGGAAAAAAAGAAGAAATACTCTTCTGTTCTTTATTTTTCCAACTAATGCACCCAAATTATATTAAATAATTATTAAAATATTTAAAATTATAAATGCGGCCATGACACTGAAAACATCTATAACGACACATATGCTGGAACCAGAAAGGTAATTTTAGCTAAGCACAGGTTGTAGCTCCCTGATGATGGTTTATGTAAACCGAAACATTTTGGAACAACTTTTGAAGTTTTGCTGACCGTGCATCTCAGTATATTTTTCTCAGTAATTAACCAACTTTATGCACAAAAGTTTTGTTTTACAGCAAGTTTATTTCATGCCTCTACGTGTTTCGAGGACATGTGCTCGTCATCAGGAGGTCAAAATTGCATTACACAGCCTCTGGTATCGTCACACCTATAGGTGGCCGTCTTGTGCACAGGTTGAGAGAGGACGCAAGTCAAAATTGCATTACACAGCCTCTGATATCGTCACACCTATAGGTGGCCGTCTTGTGCACAGGTTGAGAGAGGACGCAAGTCCTCTCTCAACCTGTGCACGAGAACGCCACCTATAGGTGTGATGATACCAGAGGCTGTGTAATGCAATTTTGACCTCCTGATGACGAGCACATGTCCTCGAAACATGTAGAGGCATGAAATAAACTTATTGTGAAACAAAAATTTTGTGCATCAAGTTGGTTAATTACTGAGATAAATGTTGGAGCAAATTTTATATAGTTTTAAACGATTTAATAATTATTTAATACAATTTGTGTGCATTAGTTTGGAAAAATAAAGAATTTGATTTTATCAATGTACGGTGCAACCATTAAGATACTAATCTGTTATTTCCCTGCAGCTAGTAAGAAGGAATATATAGTGTTCATACGAGTGATCACAAAATTGATGAATGATTTTGATCTCTGTTAGATATGTAAGAGTGAATAAATATTGAAATAAATCGAAAGCCACTTATGCATAAGATCTAAATATGTTTTAAGTAACTGGTTTACCTTTACACTATTACTTATTTTCTACGACCAACTTTTTTTAAAAAAATTTAATTTTCACATCATTTGATGACAGGTGTTACATAATCCTGTGGTAGCAGGCGTTGTGGGTAAAAGACCTATTTACGACTGCTTACCAAATACCGTTCTGATCGTTTAATGTCGGTTTATTCGAAGTCTTTATATTAAGGGTCAGTCCCCTTCCCGGCGACGAAGAATGGGTACTATAATTTTATCTGATTTCGCTTCCAAACAAAATCTAAAAAATACAGAACTGGATTGCCATTTGTTAGGTTACACAGGCAACATTTATGTACGACATATGCGTTTGTCCCAACTTTTTTTTCGAAGCATCTGAACAAACCCGCTGTTCTACGTGGTAAAACCCCCTTGAAGACCAACTTTCCGGCAACATACGCCGTGGAAGACTGAAAACCTATAAAATATTTTATGTATCTTAAGTAAACACTAGCGCACATTTCTCCAGACATGTATTACATGTATATTTGACATTTTGATCATCGAACTTTTCCTTCTGTTTTGCTTACGAATGGCAAAGAATCATTACTGCCATTCTTTTATAGTAACATTTTCTATAAATATTACTGAACGACGGACACATACACATAAATATTCCACGCGTGCATCACGTCTTTAGAGTGACTGCATCCTATAAATGAAACTGTGGTAAGAGCTACAGGAATTTAAGTGGTATCATTTCCTTTCTAGCTATATACATATCTATATATGGAACAAAGCAGCCGATTTACAAAGGGACTATGTAGTGAGCACTAATGGGGAGCAAGCAGGCTTACATTGTGCAGAACATAAGGCTTATGCTTTACCCTGCTATATTATTCTATTAAAAACCATTGCAAACCAACATCGCATTCCACCAGATGACTCTCATTACAATTCTTCGACATGTCCATGAAATGCTGCACAAATGTTTTGTACACAAAAATGAAGTTTTTGATCAATCAAATATATTGTAGATGGAAAAGCAACAAGACAGCTTCATGATATTTGAACTGGTTTAATTCTGTCAGAAGAAGGAACAGAGATCTCATGTGGAATTAAAAAAGGAACTTAAGTGAAAAGAAGCATTCACACAACGTTTGAATTCCAGTACAGAATTAAACTGTTCAGACATTGACCTATGTTTGTGCGAAGTATAAGAGAGGAAAAGGGAAGGAGGAAGAGGAGTAAGAAAGTAAGCTAGAAGAGGAAAGTAAGAAAAATAAAAGCGGACCTATAACAATGCGGATTAGAAAGCTGAAAAAAGGAAACAGAAGATCGAGGAAGAAGAAGAAGAAGAAGAAGAAGAAGAAGAAGAGGACGATAAACAGAAAACAAAGGAAGAAGAACAAGGAAGAAAAATACAAGGTAAAGAAAGAAGAAGAGAATGTGGAAAAGCACTAGAAATAGGCAATTGAAAAAAAGAAAGAAAAAAAGAGGATATGAAAGAGGAAAGAGCACGACAACAAAAGAGCTGATGTTTTGTCACTTCTGCTCCTGCATTGTAACAGAACCATCCTTCCACAAACAGCAACTTTGGTCTCGAAAATTTAGGAAGACCCGCCAGGCCTCGCAAGCCGCGCAATCAAGGTGCGAGCTCTCTGCCGTTGCTGTAGCACTAAGATCACGGTTTCGAATCCCATTCGGAAACAGTTTGTCTACATTTTTCTAACTTAATATGCTTAGGGCTCTTAAATTGTAATAGCCTAATACATTCGCTTTCTTTGTCAGTCCGTACCGTTTTGAAAACCAGGACGTAGCCTTACAGGCTACCAACTGTCACAGTCGAAACTTTCTCTTCATTCCACAATTTTCAGTTACAGTAAAGGTTGGTTTACAATCTACCTACACGTGGAACTCGGTATTTGGTTTGTCTGTCGTACTCGTGCGTGTAGAGCGTCCCGTTTCTTGTTAAGTCAAACAGTAATAGTCCTTTGGTGTCAAATTATCGCACCGTAAGTGATGTACCAACAAAGGGCGAGGGAAGTAGCACGGACACTGAAGGAATTCGATTTAAGAAAATCTTGTGCGCTTTAAGATGCGTGATCGTCTGATTAGCTTTTCACGTCTTTCCTATACAAACTCCTGTCGCAGCGCCTAGCAAAGCTAGTGAAACGCTCAAATTCGATGTGTGAATTTTTCAGGAGATCGCGTCTGGTTACAGTGTAAATTTACAAATACAAAATCAGAAATATATAGATCAGTGTAGAGCTCTTTCAGTACTAGACAAGAAACACAAGGAAGTAAGAAAACTGACACATCTCAATTAGATAATATGGTTGAGCATGCTGGGTGTTTATATGTAATAAAGGGTGGTTTGGGGATATTGCAGCTGCTCCGTATGGAACAAATACTGATGGCATTATGGGTGTAATGTTGACATTTAAAGGAAAACAGATCACGAACATATCTAGATATTAGAAGCGAGATGCTATTTGTAAGTAGTCATTATTCTATTCGGCGAATTTTATACAGGACTCAGACTTATTACTTAAAAATACAGGTAAAGGTAAATCAATCCCATTACAGGCCTGGACAGGCCCAGAGGGTTTCAGGAAGTTAAGGTTTCCAGATTTCGTGAAAACGGCACAGGATGGTGGTAAGGTCAGCCTTATGCACCGGCCGCCTTTACCCCCAAGAAATACTCCTAGTACTCATTTCTGTTAGACGCTGAGTCGATCCCAGGGCCATAGTGCGATCGGAAGGATTTTATGTCAATGAAAAATCCACTGACACCAGCTGGGATCAAAGCAGCGACCTTCCGATTTGCAGCACACCTTAACCACTGTGCTACCGCGGTCCCCTATTACTTAAGAAGTAGATAACAATACTAACTAACAGCTCCACAACTGTACTGTTCAGAGCACAGAAAGGAACAATAACTTTGCTGCAACTTCAGTGATTGTACAGTCGGTCGTAGAACATTTAAAACTCTATCCTTTAACTAAACGTTAAGAGGAATTACTAGGCTAGCCATCGTGACTAAAGAATTCGTGGATTTATTTGTGATTTTCTTCACGGAAAATACTGTAATTGCACTATATAGGTGACTATGACATTCCGCTATGAAGGTTATAATTAATTCTACAAACATTTTTCCATTTCATTTGACGTATCAAAAATTCTGCTTTTGAAAAAAAACTTCTTTAAATAAACTAATAATCGATAAACGAATATATTATTGTGAATAAAATTTACGCTTCTCTCAGAATTTCCAATTTGAAAAGTCTTGTTACCGAAAAGAGCAGCTGGATAAATAATCAGTTTAATAAATAAAATCCAGTTAATTTTCTCCTTCACTTAATTAAAATTCAGGAAAATAATAACATTGGGGCCTAATATACAGTATTTTAACTTCTAAAGTGTCCAGTAACTTTAGCTATTAAATTCATAACGTTTTGCCTGCCATATATCGCTGAACTCTCAAATATTTTTCCCCATAAAGACCTTCATTAAGTTACCAAAGTTCTTCATTTACTCACGTCCATTTCCCACAAAATTTCATTCCGTAATAATTTTACGGTGTTCAAGAAAATTGTTCCGAAAATCACAAATTTGGACGGAAAGGAAGTAATATAAAAGAAGGGCGAATCTCTCTGTATAGTCCGGGATTACATCACTCACATGCGTCAAAACTTTCCTAACCTTAATGAAGTTGAATTAAGATGAATAAAATTTACAGCATGGAATTAGATGATTGCAGCTAGTGATCCTGTGGATAAATGTAATAAGTGGTAAGAGGTACTGCGCTGAGTCATCTGATAACATGTCTACGAAACATTCAAGGATAACATTATTCTTCATGAAACAACGAGATCCTTTCTGATGGAAAGAGGACACATGTGAAGTTAAGGGAATTTTGTAAGATTTTTTTTATAATATAATGTGTATATCTGTAAATACCTATAAGGTAACTTGTGCCCGATCGATTAACCAGTCCTATTCTAACAATATGGACGAGGGGACTCACGCATATGTCTGTTATGAAACAACATTATGTCGTAACACGCACAATTCATCAAACAGGAATTCCCGCATTGCTAGTCAGTTGGGCTACCAACACACCTGTCAAAATGTTGTGTCCACAAAAAGAAGCTTCGCCTTATAGTTTCGTAAAAACATAACATGCCTAAGTGTTGGTCTCTTGAGGGTCGGTTAGATTTTTTCTGTCTCCTGTAAACCCGTGTATCGGTGGGGTATGACAAATTGCTGTTTCATGCGCTATATTTTCCAACAAGTCTCCTCTACTTTATCTTTATCCACTGAAGATTTGTAAGAAATTAGTGACCTGAAAAAAGAAGGTTGCGTGGGAAAATATTACTGAGGACATGGAATCGACAGACAGCTTCTCGGTGATGGCAGCACGATACTGAAGGGAAGTTAATTCCTAAAGCGAGTGAGAAAACGACTGGATCGCGAGCCTACAGTCAACCTCTTTTTCTCGTGATACGAATATCTTGTATCGCTGTCATAGCTGGCGTCGGCGCCGAGATATTTAATAAGCCACGTCTGTAGTGCATAACAAGTGCTGACAGTCGTGTAGATACGTGAAGTCCCAGCATAAATAATTGTTTCATATGAAACACAAAATTTTGTTCGGAATACCTGTAAGATCAGCATCACTTGGGAGACACAGACGTAGGCCTGTGCAATGTGCAAATGGATCTTGTTGAAATAAAACCAGAGGTTGTGGCCCTAGTTAGACGGCACAGCATCAGGCTTCCTGTGGGATACTGTGAGTGTGGCAGGAAACTTCAGGTAATATCAACGAAATTCTATTGTTACAAATACTCAAACACAAATTCCCCCGGAACCCAAAAGCCTTGATTTCCCGGAATCCGCCCACAGAGTTATCGGACGAACTTCGGTGGATTGCTGGCTGACATCTGTATGGTTAGAACTAGGGTTCCGGGTTCCGGGTTCCGGGTTAGGGTTCCAGGTTCCGAAGGAAATATTTATTTCAGTATTTGTGACAATGGAATGAGTCCCTGTGAATGTAGTTGGCGTTATTCATGTAAAACTATTGTCAAAATCTAAATATTACAGGTAAGCTGTCAGTATCTAAAGACGATATATTTCTCTTTCCATCCTCGTGACTAATATGTTCTAAAGAAATGTGTTTTTTTTAAGTAGTCGGTACACACGTTCTGCGGAAATTTGTATATTAACCACGGATTACAGGAAAGATTTTTTTTTTCCTGAGGCGATCCGACCCGATTCCGGGTCATGGCCGGCCCTTACAGGGCTTCACCATCACACTCACTGGACAAACCACACTTGGCAGGACTCCTCTGGATGATCAGCCCGACGCACAGACATTTACCTGACATCCCATAACACTCGCAATAGACAGAAATTCTTACCTCCAGCCGAAACTGGAACCCACAATCCCCGTAAGGGAGCAGCCACAGACCCACTACTTAGACCGCGCAACTACTGGGAAGAGTTAATAGACTAAAATATTTAATAGTTTTATACCTTTATTTCCAGTGGCTCTGCGACCCAACGCGGGCCATGGCCCCCTCATTCTTGAGGTTTCTTTATCGCACATAACGACGGTAGGACTTCCCTGGACGAGTGATCAGCTCGTCGCAGAGACCTCTACCCGACAACACACAACACTCACTACAGACAAACATCCATGCCCCCTGTGGGATTCGAACCCACGATCTCAGCAGGCGAGGGGCCGCACACCTACGCCTTAGACCGCGCGGCCACTGGGACCGGCAAGTTTATACCTTATTGTGATGATAATCCGGGCACAATGTTTGCTGACGACGTATAAGCCTTTTACCTGCAGCTCAAATAATGTCCTGGTAGCGTAATGTAAACAGACAAACAGAGCCTGTGTCTACAGACTACCTGCAGCAAGGGTTAAACTCTCGACCCCAACTCTACTCAGCATTAACAGTACGCAGAGACACTCATGGGTTTCAGGAGTCCATGTTCTACAAGATAAACTGGGATTATTGTGGCTTATTATATTTATATCTGCAGTTTATATCTCACTACTGAAGTGCATGTACTGCGGAAGACGATGTGACGTAACTGTAGTGAAGGGCAAATTGGGAAATAAGTTGGAAAGTGACAGTGGCGTGTTGTATTGATACCATGCCTCTATTTTACGTGGAGGACTGGATCTAAAATACTCTCTTTTTTTTTGGGGGGGGGGGGGGAAACCCCGGTTTCAAAAAAATTCCTAAATCCCCAA
>Ga0123355_10014657_pt1 | contig 12274 bp, 8 predicted proteins | sample TergutEmb28metaG_3_FD_89872 | JGI IMG/M metagenome (GOLD analysis project Ga0123355, IMG submission 89872) | Embiratermes neotenicus P1 segment gut microbial communities from Petit-Saut dam, French Guiana - Emb289 P1 | ecosystem: Host-associated > Arthropoda: Insects > Digestive system > Gut ...
AGGACTAAGGATCCTGTGGGCAACCGTGGAGGTTCAAGTCCTCTCGAGCGCACCACCTAACAAATGAAATGACCCAGGGAATTTAGCTCAGCTGGGAGAGCATCCGCCTTACAAGCGGACGGTCGGCGGTTCGAGCCCGTCAATTCCCACCACACTGGAATGTGTCGAACTCTAAATGGAGGAAAACTCTGGAAAATCAACAAACGAAAAAGCAGGCATGGGCAATAATTCTAGTTAGAATATTCTTCACCTTGTTATTTTTGTCATTTATTTTTTTAAGATCGTTTTACCCTAAAATTGAAGTTGACATGATTACCATCGCCTTGCTAGTATTGGCAGTTTGCCCTTGGATTTTTGGCAATCTGAAAGTACTTGAAATTGTTGGATTAGGCAAAGCAGAGTTTATTACAAAAGAAGAAAAGCAAAAATTAGGGGAAGAGAAAAAGCAATTGCAGAATGAGGGAGGCAACCTCTTTGACGAGAAAAAATATATTTTCTTGCGGCACAGAGACGAGGATATTAGATTAACTCTTGCTGGATTAAGAATTGCGTTAGAAGAGCAATTGAATTTGATTGCACAGCAAAACCAACTCTTAACAGGGCGCGGATTGAGGCAACAGGTCGATGCTCTTTGGTCAAGAAAGCTCATAGAAAGCCATGAAAGAACACTCATCTACGATTTAACACCAGCCTTAAATAAAGCTGTTCATGCAAATGTTGACTTCAAGTATGATAATGTTCAGTTCGTACTTGAGCTTGGGCTTAAGCTGTTAAACTCTTTAGAGGGAAAGGTTAAGCATATTGGAAAGTAATCTCTCTATATATTGTATGAAATCTATTTGTCATTTCTGCAGATACTATGTAATATTAGACTATGAAAATTCGCCAAACTTCGCATTTGGCTTACTTGACATGAAGGAGGTAAAAATGGTCGCAATTACAAAGAAACAAAACCGAAAAAAGATGTCACATAACCGCGTTATGTTGGTGTTTACTATGATGTTTTTGTCATTTTCATTGATTGTGACGGGCATTATTTTAAATAGTTTAAGTACCAATGCAAATCCAAGCCCAACAGAAGCTATAAACATGGAACTTGTAACAAGTACCGCAATCGTCAATCAACATACCGAGTTTCAAATCAATACACCTGCCGGTCTTGCGATGTTTTCAATACGAGTTAATGGTGGTGCGAGCTTCCAAGACCGTACCGTGTTCTTGACATCGGATATTGTTCTAACAGGTACGAACAACCATGTGTCGATAGGTACGACGACAAACCCTTTCCGTGGTCATTTTGATGGGCAGGGTTTCACCATATCTGAGATAGATATATCTGGTTCGTTCGGTGCTATTCCTGTCGGCTTTTTTGGTCATGTGGCTGGTATTGCAACAAATCGTGCCTCTGTAAGGGATCTTACGGTTGCTGGAAATATAGAAATAACGGGTGCTGTGGGTTCGTCTATTGCTGGTATTGCGGGTCAGGCAAATTATACTGACATAATAAATTGTGTGAATAGAATCAATATCACAAACACTATTACGACTTCTGGTCATATAATGATTGCTGGAATCGTGGTAAATTCGGTTTCCACTAATGTAATTAATTGCATCAACCACGGTACCCTCACTGTAATTTCTCCCACTGCTGACATGGGTGGTATTATAGCGGCTTCCAACTCTGCCGTGGTCATTAATTCTGTTAATTTCGGAAGCATAATCTCACCAACACCATTACGAAGTATTGGCGGAGTGTACGGAGCATTAACTGTATCAAACATAATAAACTCTGTTAATTTGGGCGTTATCCCAAATGCAGTAGAAGCAAGGGTCAACGGGATTGGTACTACTAATGCGGATATGACAACAACCGTCAGAAACAGCTTTTCCGTCCAAGTCATCCCGGATCACGCGGTTTATGGACGTGTTTCTAACAATGTCGTTGTGAACAGCCGTGGTGGGATTCCCCTTGACGCAAGTGGTTCGGGCGATACGGCGAGCGCGTTGTCTGATGATTTTCTTGCGACCCTGAACAACAACGCGAACCTTTTGCGTATGGGGCAATTCCCAGGCCTTATTGGTCAAACATTCCCTGATCTCACCAATTGGGAGCATACTCCGCAATTGATAAATGAAGTACCACACCTTACAGTTCCAACTCCGAATATAACCGTGGAGCGTGTCGGGGTTGAATTACGCACAGAAGGAGACGTCATAGCATTCAGAAACGCAGTCAACGGCGGTATATCTTTCGCAGGGCAAACAGTGCGTGTGGTGAATGATATAGCTCTGATTGAAAATCACGTGCCGATTGGAACGGGTGCCAATCCATTTCGTGGGCATTTCGATGGGCAGGGATTCACAATATCTGGGATGAATATTTCGAATAGTTCAATTGCCACGGCAGGTTTCTTTGGTACGGTTATAGGCACGCAAACTCAAAATGCCTCGATTCGAAATCTAACCGTTGAAGGCGTTATGACTTCGGCATCAGTAACAATTGGGATGGTCTCTGCTTGGGGCGGTATAGTTGGTAATGCCGAACATGTCACTTTGGCAAATTTAATAAGCATGGTGGATATTACCCTTAACTTCACAACTCCGTCCGTTGCTACTTCCTGTTGGATTTATGGTGGTGGTATAGTGGGGATCATGCGTGGTGGTGTTGGTATTAACTTGTTTAACCACGGCACAATTACAAGCCCCTCTGTTGCAGCGGCAGGCTATATGATTGGAGGCATAGTAGCCGTTTTCTCAAATGTGATACCCACTCCCTTAGCTAATACAGATGCTTTTCTGATAAACGCTGTTAACTTTGGGGAAATTGTCACCAGAGTTATTCCAACTCACTGGGGACAAGTGGGTGGATTAATTGGGTATTATTCTACGAGCACAGCTGGGTTAACAAGGGCAAATATCATAAACTCGGTTAATTTTGGAGTGTTACCAAATACTGCACGTGCAAGTGGATTATTTGGTATGTTGCAACATCCGCATGGGCTCGCAAGGAATGTTTATTCTGCATTAATAAATGACGATGCTTCCTATGCACGTGGCGTTGTGCATGTCGAAGGCGCTAACGTAGTAACTCAAGTTGAAAATCTCTCACCCAACCGCTTTGTGCCACTGAATGCGACTAACGCAACACCAACTACAGACGCAGCCGCCCCATTTGGTGCAATGAGTCAATCATTCTTGAATTTGCTTAATTCCAACGCCGCAATGTTACGCGCAGGAACTTTCCCAGGTGTAACAACGGCATTTCCAGAAATTTCAAACTGGGTGCACACAACACAAACAATCAACGGGAATGTAACGAACAATGTGCCGTCTATATCGTTTGCAGGCACTTACGACATCACAACCGAAACAACTGGCAACGGCACCGTTACCCATGCTGGGGGTGATTTGACAGGGATTGAAGAGGGTGAAACCCGAACATTTACCGCAAACCCAACCACAGGACACAGATTCGTCAGATGGGATATAACGGGCGTAGATGGCTTGACCACAAGCACAACCAACCCGATAACAATAACGATGGGTGATGAAAATGTCACAATAACCGCGGTATTTGAACCAATACCGTCCACAATCACATTCAACAATGTGCAAGATACCACCAACTCAAACCCAACTACATTCAATGTGGAAACACCAGAGATTACATTACAACCGCTCCCACATCGCACGGCAGAGGGTTGGAATTTCGTACAATGGCGATTAAACAACGCAAGCGGAAATCCTATCACTCAAATCGACACAAGTGCTGTCGGCAACATTACTCTTTGGGCGGAATGGACTGCGATTGGGTATTCAATCACATACAACCTTGATGGAGGAACCAATCACGCAAGCAATCCAAGCACTTTCACAGTAAATGACATACCACTCACATTACAAGACCCTTCACGAGATGGTTACACATTCGGTGGATGGTTTGACGCGTCGGTAGGTGGCAATCAAGTCACCAATATCACTACGATTGGAAATGCAACCCTGTGGGCACGATGGAATATCGTGACATATAATATCACATACACACTTGGTGCGAATACCACAAACTCCGGCAACCCATCAACTTTCACAATCAATGACCTACCACTTCAATTACAAGATGCAACTAGGAGCGGATATACATTCGTTGCATGGTATCTTAACGGCGCAAGAGTAACCCACATCACCGAAATCGGACACACAACACTTGTCGCATATTTTGGAACGCAAGCCAACACATACGACATTACATTTAACAATCTACATAATGGAACACACCTTAATCAATCGACATTCAATATTCACCAAGTCACCCCGCATCTTACACTGCTTGACGCGACACGAGATGGCTTTAATTTCTTGGGTTGGTTTGATGAACTTGTAGGTGGCACGCGAGTCACACAACTCACAACTGCAGATCTTGGCGATACTGTTGTTTTGTATGCAAGGTGGAGCACGGCGATAACATACAACATCTCATTTGATAACCTTGGCGGTGCTGCAAGCAACAATCAAACTACATTTACTGTCGAGGACTTGCCAAGAACTTTGAACAATCCTGCAAGTCGTGATGGTTGGACTTTCGTTGAATGGCGATTGCACAATGTATACGGCGTACCAGTAACACAACTCAGCACAACGGGAAACATTACTCTTTGGGCGGTATGGTCTGCCAACCCTTACACAATTACATTTAACAATGTTCTATCAATCGAACATAGCAATGATACCGGATTTACGATTGAAACTCAACGCAGTTTGACCCCTGCAAGCCGTAACGGTTGGACTTTTGATGGTTGGTTTACCGCATTAACCGGTGGCACACAAGTCACCCAAATCACAGCAGGCACATTCGGAAACCAAACCCTGTATGCAAATTGGACTTTGACAACTTTCACAATCACATACGAAAATCTTGGAACTGCAACGCACACTAGCCCAACAACATTCACCATTGAAACATCGACATTCACACTTTCCAACCCAACGGAGAGAACCGGTTGGACTTTCGTTGGCTGGTTTGATGCATTGACTGGTGGAACGCAAATCACCGAAATCACTGTCGGCACATTCGGAAATCAAACGATATATGCCCGTTGGAATCCTATCAATGTCCTTGTTACATTCGACACAGGCTTTTATGGTTCACATATTCCACCGCAAGAAATCCAAGTACACTATGGTCGTGTTCCAACACTTACCCCAACTCGCACAGATTACAGGTTTGTTGGATGGTCAATCCACGCCGAAGATTATATTGGTGAACGCACACTATTCGACATAACAAGCACCGCAATCACAACCCCAATTACATTGTTTGCAGTATGGGAAGTCTACACCCCAAGCCCATCACTAAATTTCCTTCACTTGTTATTGATTGGCGGTGGTAGTTTGCTTGCATTACTTGCTTTGGCACTTTTGATATTCTTTTTGAGAAGGAGAGAAAAGGAAGAAGAAAAAGAAGCAGAACCCAAAAGACTCGGATAAATTTAATTGACAGTTATCCAATACCTTTGTATATTAAAATGTGAAAGAGAATTTAGAGACAAAAATCAACTTTGATTCAGGCGTTCTTGAAAATATTGACCTGTCAAAATTTAAAAGCATTTTGGTTATAACAGGGACCCAGCATTCTCTTGGAGTATTCGAAGAAAAGGTCAGGCCGGTCCTTAATAAAAAGGCAAAAAAGTTTATTGTCTGGACAAACATCTCATCAAACTTGACGGACTCCGAAGTTTACATGGTTATGAATTTTGCATCGGGAAATAACATTGATTGCGTTATTTCGGTTGGTGCGGATGCAGTTATGGACTGTGGTCGATTGGTAAGCTTGCTTTTATCGCATGGTGGATTTTTGCATGATTATCTTCCGGGTGGTTCGATTGGCCCAAATGGCGTAACGGCCCAGGTTATGCACCATATTACTATCCCAACAATGCCAAGTGCAGGCAGCGAGATTTCTTCCCGCGCATTATTTAGGCACAGTGGAAAAATCGAAAAGATCTCAAGTCCTTACCTCGTTCCCGACGAGGCGTTTATTGACCCATTAATCATGACGAACTTGCCCGGTGATTTGTGGGCAATTCGTGGCTTTGATGCATTCGCAACCGCAATTGATGCCTATATTTGCAAGATGGCAAACGACGTAAGTGACGCGTTCGCGGTCTCGACACTCGAAAGTTATATAAAGCACGCAAGGAATCTTGTAAAACGGCCTGATAATATAGAAAATATTAAACATGCCTGTGCTGCGTCTATGAATGCTTTCTTGGCGGGTAATTATTCTAATTCTGCTTATATTTCTATTGTGGCAAATGCGTTGGTCTCGAAACTTGGTGTCAGGCGTGGTGTCGCCCAGGCAATCGTCTGCGGCGAAGTTTGTGCGTATCTATACAGGCTTAATCCTGTGCGGTTCGATAAAATTGCTGAAATGCTCGGTGGCCAGGGTGGAAGTGGCACAGCGGTCAAAAAAGAAATCAACAGGCTTGTTAAAGACCTGGGGATTAAATTACCAAAAACTTTAATTGAAACAAAGGACATTCAAACTATTCTGAAGGGGGCCAAGTAAGATGGGAAAAATTTTTGTTGAAGGTATCGAGATTGATATCCATGAAAAAAAGACCTCGGAAGAAGACGAGCACGCTATCAAAGAAGGAATGTATGTCATGAAGTCGGTGGCAACAAATAAATTCAGATCCTCTATATACGAATACGCAACAGGAGAAAAGGTATTAATAAGTAAGGTCGTCAGGTTCTCGAAAGAATACTATCGCATTGTTTTATTTAACGATCTGGAAAAAAAGGCTTGGAACTTGCTAGAGGCCTCGTGCGAAATGGACACAAAAGTTCGCCGATTAACGTCGACTATGTTTTTTATATGGAACCAAACCCAAGTTTCTTTTTGCCAGATCCTGCCAAGCACAAGGGTCCAAGAATTCACGACTAACTTTGGAAAACTAAACGACATCTATTTTGAAAGCGATTATATTTTGGTCAGTTACGCCGACGGAAGGCGGAATACAATAGCGTCTTTCGGTCTGGATGGTAAATTAATAAGGACACATTACGAAAATTGAAGAAAAATGCTAGACAGGGTTCCAAGGATATGTTAATAATTAAAGAAGGGGAGGTTAAAATATGGGTCCAGTAGAATTTGGATTAATCATCGGAGGAGTGGTTGTCGTAGTTTGTGCGATTATCGTTTATATCTTTTTGTTACACAAACCACTTATGCGAAGGCGTGCAAGTGGTCAAGATAAAAGGGCCAAAAAGAAACAAGACCATCAAAAGGCAACTGGTCTGGCGTCAGATCTTTTTCAAGACATGCAAAACGATGCACGTGTAAGGAAAGAGGATAAAATAATTGACGAGGAAACTGGTCAAAAAAATCTTGCACAAATAATAGATGCACGTAAAAATGCACATATTGTAGGTGATCAACAAAAAGAAGAAGTAAAACCAAAAAAGAAAAAAAATCCTGATGACAAAACTTATGACGTGATGGGACAGTTCGGAAAACAGCATTAAAAACCGTTTGACAAAAGATAACAAAATATGACAACCTAGTAACAAGTTTAAAAGGGGGTGAAACTTGACAGAGTTAAGTGCATTAGGCCAAATCCGAAAGGAAACAAAGCCACAAGACCTTGTGGAGGAATTTAACAATCTTGCCGCAAAGGATTTGGGCTCTCTTTTAGCACGCGTTGGGTTGGGCTTGAAACGAAACGTAAATTGGTATTCGATATTTGAACAAAGCGATCGTCTTGCTGATGTTCTTGTTATCGGACACGACCAAGCAAAAAAAACGGCAACGTTCCCAAGCGGAAATATTCGTCCCGACGATGCGATGATGTATGTCGCAATCGTATGCTACGAGGGCGGGGACGCAAAGGATGCCTATTTGATTCCAGGTTCAAAGTTTAAAAAGGAATGCAAAAAAGGTAAACCAGCATCTGTAAATACTCACAAAAAACAAAAGCTAGAAGAATACAGCTTTGGGGTGGCTGTTAAAAACCTTAAAAAATAAAAGGAGGTAGGGAATGGGTAAAAAGGAAAAGGTGCAAGCGGCACCGGTAACAAAATCAGGGGCTTATGTTGGCAAGAATTTCAACAGGGTTGTTGGAATCGACGTTGCTAACTCGACCATTAAGATCTGGACAGATAATGGCGAGCATTTAACATACCGTAACACCGTTAAGGAAATTAACGATGCTGGTTTGGTTTATTCGTTTAAAACGGACTATCAAATGTTTGTCTTGGATAACGAAGTTTACGAAGTCGGTGACCTTTCAACAATGGGAAGTGGTGGGCGTGGTAAAGCACGTTACAGCTCCGATGCATTCAGAACAGAGGCACTAATAGGTATTACACGAGTCCTAAAATCAGGATCAAAAGACAGGATAAGGGTTGTCACAGGGCTCCCAAGTGCATTAAGTAAAAATGCTGCTGTCGCAGAGGAAATCAAGAAAAACCTTCTTGGCGAATATTCAATCAAGTCCGTTAAATGGGACAATGTTGACGACATTTCTTTCGAAATTGTCGACGTTATTGTCGTTCCACAACCACTTGGAACACTTTACAACTTCGTTTACGATGACGCTACACAAGACCTTAACCAAAAATTCCTCTCGCAACGTGCACTTATCGTCGACATCGGATGGGGAACAACCGACTTGGCTGTGTTGGAAGAATCACGTGTTCGCGGAACATTTGGATTTGAGATTGGAGTTTCTGACTATATTGCTAACCTGCAAGAAGAAGTCAACGACAAAATGCCAGAGGCGAACATCTACGCACTTAACCCTCACCAGTTTGACATCGCACTTCTCGAGGACACAACGGTTGAAACACCATTTGGCAAGTTCGACCTGTCAAAGTTGGCCGAAAAACACAAAGAAATCCAAGCACGTCGTGTATACGAATCCGTTATGGGTCTTGGTCTTGAGTTTAACAAATTCTACCGCCTCATATTGACAGGTGGTGGTGCACTTATGTATGAAAAATACCTAAGGTCCTTCTTCAACGATCCACGTCTGATTATCCAACAAGACGCCGTTACCGCAAACGTTCGTGGATTCTTCTTGCTTGGACAGTTCTAGGAAAAGGAGTTCTGTATGATACTGGGCGGTTTTGATAGCTTGCTTAAAACTGTTCAGGCGAACAGTGCAGTCATGTCGCAAGGCAACAGTTTCAACATTGTCAGCAACCTGTCCGCCGCCGTAAGTTATCTTCAAAACTTGGCACACATGGTTCAAACTGGTGGGATTGGTGGAAACCTGGGATCATCTTTATTGGCCAAGTTGGCCGAAATCGATGCTATATTTACATCGCTGGGTGCACAACACCTGGCGATGTATGGTATATACGCCCAAGGGCAAAGCCCAAGCCCTTTTATGGCAACAACACCAATTAACAACCAAAACTTTTATTATCCAACTATGGGCGGTAACCAAGTTCAACCCCAACCCCAGGCAATGATGCAACAAGCACCCATGCCCCAGCCGGCAATGCCCCAAGCACAACCAATGCCACAATCAATGCCAACGCCAGAACAAGCGGCACAACCTGCTGTGGCCCCGGCTGTTGCCCAAGCACCAACTGCCCCGGCTCCAACGGCGGCGGCATCAGGTTCTTCTGGGCCATCTGTGTTTACGGCACTTCCAGGTATGAGTGGCGGCGGCGGACCAGGTGCCGGTGACGGCAAGGAGGCAAAGGGTAGGGATTTCTTGCTCAGTCTGCTCCAAAAATAAAGGGTTAGGAGGGTGTTATGTTCAAAAAGAAAACTATTGCAATTATGGCGAGCTTCGTGTTCGCTTTTTGCTCTATATTAAGCCTTGGGTTTGTTCTCGCACGCGAATTATCTATACCAGGTAATTCTATTGTTTATGCACTTGGCAATGATGGCGACGGAGACGGAAGCCAGGCCAACCCATGGCTTATCGGGAGCCAGGCAACGTTAAGACAAAGATTAACAAGCTCAACTGGCGTTCAAAACAGACACTTTAGAATGATAAATAATATTTACCTGGTTGGCGAATGGACTCCAATTCCATTGTTCCCAGCAGGTTGGGTCTTTGACGGAGGCGAATTTATAATTGATGGTCTGACGGTCGCTGCTACAACTTCGGGGTCAACAAGGGGTCTTTGGGCAAACTTTAACGGTACAATAAGGAATACAAGGTTTGCCAACGTGAATGTCCAAGGCAGTGCGGGTTCTGGCCAATCCGGAACGGTCGCCGGAACAATATCTGGAAATATCCCAGGTGCAAACGTTCTTATCGAGAATGTAAGGGTCCTTAACGGCGGCGTAGGAGACGTTGCAAGCCCAGGTTGGAGTGGCGGCCTCGTCGGTAACGTCCAGGCAACCGCGACCGCGGCAAATCGTCTTAACGTAACAGTTCGTAACAGTTCGGTCGAAGAAACACTTGTCCGCGGACAACTCAGCTCAAGTGGCCTTGTCGGATACATAATGGGCGGAACAACAATGCACATGAATCTGCTTATAGAAGGAAGTTTCTTTAACGGAACGGTTCATAACGCAAGTTTCGGTGCAAGTGGTGTAATCGGTAATGCTGGCGATATGGCAAGTAACAATAGGATTGAAATCCGTAACACATTTGCAATCGGACAACTCATGTCCGCCTCGACGGGTGGTCTTATTGGAAGGGCACCATCGAATCTTTTATCCATAAACATAATAAACAGTTTTGCAATTGCATACTCTGCGACTTTGACGGGTGCCGCCACAAATCACGGTGGTGTTATTGGAGAGGTCGGCTTCGCACCTGCACCAAATATTCAGATTTTAAACAGTCATTTCAGCTCGACCAGGACAAGCGCAGGAATCCAAGGAAGCCATCTTTTAATTCCGTCAGGCAACATCATAAACTCAGGCCCCCTGACGAGCCAATTCATGAGAAGCCAAGCATTCATCGACCAACTAAACGCAAATTCATCGCCGGGTATGTTTGTTCCTGGGCCGGGCGGATATCCAATTCACGCACATTTTATAAATACAATATTCATAACTTTTAACACAAACGGAGGGGCATTTTCAACTGGGGCAACAACCTATCAACGAAGTATCGCCCAAGGGTCTCCTGTTACCGGGGTTCCAACACCTTCATGGATCGGACACGAATTCACAGGGTGGAGCTTAACCCCAACAGGCTCTGTGTTGTCGGCGGTTCCAACAGACACAAGTCGAACGGTCTATGCACGATGGACTCCGAACATTTATACGTTCGTTCCATATAACAGTCTCGGCTTGGAATTATTCGAATTTGTAAACCCTCAAACTACAATGACAATTTTCCAGCAAGGATACCTCCAAGTAACCTTGGCCGCAGGAGAGTTTGCAAGACTTTATGTCCGCGACACGGCAAATAATTGGGTCAGCCTCGGCGAGGGCGTCAGATACTCGGCAACACAATATAGGCTGCAACTCGACGACCTAATTGACGAGGATTTTATAACAAGGTTCGCCCAAACAAATAACAGGATTTACTTTCGTGCAAATGTCGAGGCAAACGTTCCAATCAGGATATCGTTCGAGAGTCCAAATGGATCATGGGGAAATCTTGGGGTCGGTGGCATAAATCAAAACTGGGGCTGGTCAACGACTTTTGCTCATAACCACACAGAACCATTTGGGTTCCAGGTCACGCCAAACGAATTCCGTGCAATATCTTCCGTTCAATGGACGACCGATAATGCGACATGGACGTCGATAACCTATCCTTTTGCGGTTACCCCAATAAACAATATGCGTATCAGGGTTGTATTTGAATCACTTACCTTTAATGTTCAATTCGTTGCAAACTATGGAAACTTGGTTCCTGCAAGTGCGATCATTGGGACAAGTCCGGCGGTTGGTATAGGTGACAACATAACGGATGTTTTTGTTCAGTCTATGGGAAATTTCCGCCTTGTTGATGAATCATATTCGAACTTAAGAATCTATAACAGGATATCTGGCTGGCAACCATTCCACGCACGAAACGGAATCGTCAACATCCCGGTTACCGCAGAGTTCCTAAGAAATCACCTTAACGACAGCGATGAAATTGTCGTCCAAGTGGTTTTCGTCGAACAGGCAAGTGTCCGTGCAGTCCCGCTTGGCGTAAACGCGGATAATGGGGAGATATTCATGGAGGTCCGGCTGCCTGATGGTTCGACACCTATCCAGGCAAACCCACTGTTTACAACTTTCTTTGATATTGGGTCCCAGATAATCATTACAATCTCTCCTATCCCGGGGGCACGTGTCTCGGTTCTA
>Ga0123355_10014658_pt1 | contig 12273 bp, 9 predicted proteins | sample TergutEmb28metaG_3_FD_89872 | JGI IMG/M metagenome (GOLD analysis project Ga0123355, IMG submission 89872) | Embiratermes neotenicus P1 segment gut microbial communities from Petit-Saut dam, French Guiana - Emb289 P1 | ecosystem: Host-associated > Arthropoda: Insects > Digestive system > Gut ...
ATCTGTGCGTAGATACTCCCTGCCATTACTAAGCAAAGCCCTATGGGTAAGCCTGTAGATAAAGCGTGAACCGGTGACACCTAGGTTTATCTCGCCGCGGCCATAACCAAGGCTAAGGGATGCGCCGGATTGATAGCGTACATATCGCAGCAATGCGGTGCGACTTTGGCCTTCGTTTTGCCAGATAAACTGGAAGTCAAATGTTGCAATCTGATACTCAAAGCTTGTAATGTTTCCGGCTTGGTTGTGGACTTGGGTTAATATAATGTCATCATAACGTGGAGACATATAGATTACATAAGTCGAGGCATCGGGTGCAGTTATCGTAACTCTGCGCCTGCCGTCATAGAAGGCTTGATTATAGAAATCAATGATACTACCGGCTGAGTCTACAATTTGCGACAGCAGTCGCATATCGCTCCATCTGTCATCGACGTAGTAAAACCGGATGGTATTACCAAACCTGTCTTGCATACCAATGATATGCTGATAGTGGAAAAAGTACGAAGTCCCGTTAAGGAAGTCAAGCCGTCTTGTGGACTGTAAGTGGCCAATGCGGAAGTCGTTATAATACCGCAGGCGCATGTCGTAGAGGTAGTAGCCCACGATGGTTTCGCCGTCAAAGGCGAAAGAGCCTCTGCCTGGGATATATAGCATATAGTCGATGATATAGGGCAAGTCGAAAATCCAGCCAACGCCTAAGCCGTGGAGGTTGTGTCGTGGCTGTGCGGTGCTTTCAGCCGGGTTTTGGTGTACGCGCAGGGAGTGGAAGTCTGCCCTTTGGGTGCTGTATAGCAGGTCTAGGTTAAAGCCGAAGCCGCCCCGGCCCGGTAGGCTTAGGATATGGGTGCGGTACATCGCTGCACCTGTGTTGATTGCTGCGGATTCGCTTGCGCTGAAGTTTATGCTGAATGGGTTTACTACTAGGGGTGTTTGGGGGATGGAACGTGGGGCTGCGGTTTGGGTTTGTGCCGCCTGTGTCCGGTCGCCATCTTCTAGGCTTATCTCGTCATCATGACCTATTTCGCTTTCTTGTACTGTCCCGTCTGCTAGGCCTCTTGATTCCAGAAACTCTTGAAAACAAAAATCCTGCGTCCAGTTTTGGGGCTGGGTGCGCAGGATTTCTGGTGGGGTGTCGGAGTCGTAGGAGTCGGTTGATTCGTTGTGTTCGCTAAACTCGTTAGCTTCGAGAGGTGTTGCGTTGGGAGGGTCGTAATGCGGCCTGTATGGTGGCATAATATCTGGTGGCCTTGATGCAGCTACTCGCTCTTCTGGTGTTAGCTCCATTAGTGCTTGCGTCTGCTCTTCAACAGTCATTGACGCTAGGCTCGTGTCAGTGCCATGTGAGAAGAGGTTCGCATATGCATTAAAGTTACTCGGCAGACCTAAGTTTTCTGGGGTGATTGGATGGGGTGGTATGATTTGCATATCCAGTATTGCTGCCATTTCTGGGTGCTGGCTTAGGTCTATATCCAGCGGTGGGATTGTTGACAGGTCTGCCCAGTTTTGCCAGTCTGGCGGTAGGCTTTGTGTTGCTTCGCTGTTTTGCAGCGTGCCGTCGCTTTGCATCACGGCGGCGGCCTTGGTTGCTGTTGGTGCCAGCATCGCTACTATTAGTACGAACAGCACCAGGTTTTTTAGCATGATAATTGTTTTTGTTTTCATTTTAATCTCCTTTTTTAGTTTAAATTTTGGCTTTAAGTTGTTGTTGTTGGTTCGCGGGCTGCACTTGCGCTATGTGAAATGTGCATGATACGACCATGTGCTTTGGTTCGTGTTATGGCTTGCGCTTTGGTTCATGCCTTGTATGCATGTTGGCGCAAAGCCTACGGATGTGTATGACATATCGTCCTCCTTTCATTTTGCATGTGGGGTTGCCACTTGTTTGATTTCGCCTGGTGTAAGCCAATGCGAGGCAAAAGAAAAACCCGCGCCCTGGGTTGGGTCGCGGGTTTTTCATTTGATGGTATTAATATAGCATAGGATTGGGTATCATTTGGTATCCAGTTTGGACATGTGTACATGAAGCTGATTTGCAATAAGGCGTACAGTGGCGAGAATCGCGAAAGCGGGTTAGAGCTAAATATGCGCCATGTTCCGGCTGATGTTGTAAAGCCTTCGGCGGTGAGGACTTTTTTTGTAAGGCAAGACTTAGTGCTTCTGTTATAAGTGGAAACGCCAGTCATGCATTCAGACAATATGTCAGATATATTACGCTGCAAATAGCGAAGTTATAACCTTTGTCAAAAATGGAAAAACCCCAAATTTCGGGGTTTTTTGCATGGAAACTGTGGCCACTGGATATATATGTCAAAATATTGCATCTGGAATAAGGCTTGCGTGCCTTTCAGATTTGATGTAGGAGTAGACTCTCATAGCTGTGTGCAACGCAGCACAAGCATAGCGCGCAAGCATGTGTTACTTCAAGGGTGCTACCCAATACTTGAGCCGTCGCCATCGCCGCCATTGTCGTCCGGTATCCATTTCACCAGCTTTAACGCCGCATTATGCAGCTTGTGTACATGCTTCTCGCTGTAGCCATTGTCATGGGCAATGTCATCCCAGGGTTTGCGATTTACATACCGCTCGAACAAGATAAGGCGATACTCATCCCGTCCACAGGTCTCGACCATCGCCTTTATCTCCTCTTGAATGGAAAGCAGCCGTAGGCAGTCGCTTTCATACTCAGAGATAAGATCAAGGATTTTTGCCACGGCATCGCCCATTGGGTCGCGATTGCGGCGGGACTTGCCGCCAACTGTCGTTGATGGGGCGATATTGCCCACACTTTCTTGCATCATGCGTAGGTCCTTAATGCGGGTTTCTTTGGCTTTAAGCAGCCGATGCAGGGTAAATGTCTGGAATAGATACTCTTTTTTTGTCATGGGATATCCCTCCGTATTTTGTCGAAGGCTACGTGTGAAGGTTGTGCTAGAAGGCTATGCCAGGAACGTATCTTCGTTGTATGCGAACATAATATATTCGCATTGTGTGATTGTCAATTAAGCTCCAAAAATGAAACGCGCGTTCGAAGGCAGATATATTGGGCATTCTAGCAAGGTGGGTAAAATTACCTCTATTTGCACGCGCCATTGGCCGTTGTGCTAGGGGCTTGTTGCCGTTATTAGTGTGCATATGTAAATGTGACCTGCATCTCAAAAAGAGGGCAGAGCAAGCAGAAAAACATGTGAGTCTAATTCGCGATAAAGCCTACAGCGACAAGAACTGGATCAGCGGGTACGAGGCTTTTTTCGCACAATCGCGCTGATGCTGCAACGCCTCTGGGGGGAAATGCGTCTAGGTTCGGATGCATACAAAGCAATATAGCAACTGCATGACGCTGCAAATCGCTGCATAATAACCTTTATCAAAAATGGAAAAACCCGAAATCTCGGCGATTTTTGCATGTCAGCGACAAACATTGGATATATATACCAACATCAATACCGCAATAGCATTACACAACTAGATGCAATACCGCACGTGCATAGCGCACATGCAGGCTATGTTTTGCATATAGATTTGCAAGCGGTAGGCAGCGGAAGCGGGTTGGAGGCTTTTTTTGCGCCTGTGCAGGCGTTGTAAAGCCTCTGGCGACAGGAAAACGCAGTCTGCCCGGATGATAATCCGAAGGCAGACGGCATTTTCCCCGCCAGAGGCTTTACAACATCAGCCGGAACATGTGCAAAAAAAGCCTCCAACCCGCTTCCGCGGTTTTCGCCGCTGCAAGCTCTATAAAAACTAGACTCACGTGGCAGAAAAAAGTTTCATGTTGGCAAATCGTATTAAATCGCGGTATAATCCTTGCAATATTTTCGTATATACAATAGTAATAGCAAATACTGCAATATTAGGAGGCTGAACGCCATTTCTACATACCGCAGACGTATAGGGCTAAGACTACCAAAAAGAAGACCCCGCCAGACCGACAGGTGGGTACGTCTGCGTCCGCCAAGGTTAAGACGACCCAGGTTAAGAAGAGCCGACCGGCGTCCAAAAGGCCAGCCACTATGGGTATATAATAACGGCCAGCTAGAGCAAGAGCGCATTGTTGCCGAGCGGTGGATGCGTCTAATCTACGAAAACCCCGTTGGGCGTGTTTCCATGCTGTGGTGGGTAAAGCGTAAGGCCGTAAGCCGCCTGTATGGGCTATATTGCCGCACCCGGCATTCTGCCCGCAAGATTCCTAGATTTATCGAAGAAAACCAGATAGATATGACCGGCTGCCCCGATACCTATAAAAATTTTGCCCAATTTTTCTCCCGGGCAAAAGAAGGGGTCAGCTTCCCGGAAGAGCCGCAAGTCCTGGGTTCACCTTGTGAGGGAATGGTCACGATTAATACCGAAATAGCACCGGAAAAAATGATTGCGGCAAAGGGCGCGGATTTCTCCCTTGGGGAGCTGTTTGGCGACGATGAACTTGCCGAAACCTACCGTGGCGGCACAATGGTGCGTATACGCCTTAACCCGTCCAATTATCACCGGATGCACTTCTTTGACGACGGAGTTGTTACTTCCGCTAAGTTTCTAAAAGGCGACCTTTACTCTGTTAATCCCCTTGCTGTGGACAGGGTCAAACGGCTTTACTGCCGCAACAAGCGCGCGCTGTTTAACTTCGAATCTCAAAATTTTGGCGATGTTGCCATTGTTGAAGTAGGCGCTACCTTTGTCGGCAGCATCGTACACTGCTTTGATATCGGCGAAAGGGTAAACCGCGGACAGCAAGCCAGCTTTTTCTTGCCTGGCGGGTCGCTGGTTTTGTTATTCTTTAAGGCTGGGGCATTTGTACCCGATGAGGCACTTATTTCACAAACAAACGAGGGATATGAGACCCGGTCGGAGATTGGGCATCCCTTGGGCTCGTAATGCTGAAAGCTTTCCCCAAAATGGAAAAACCCCGCTTTATGCGGGTTGCAAGGCTTTTCAACCGACTTGTACCACCGACGAAGGCCGCCGAAGGAGGCATGAATTAACAAATGAAAACAATAGAAAAGTTCTTTCCCGCACTTGGCAATCTTAACATACCCAATACAATCACAACCATTGGGCTAATCTTTGGAATAGCCGCGGCGTATTACCTAGTCGGCGGCAATTTTAGGGCTGCAATGGTTTGCCTATTTTTCGCCGGGGTATGCGACCTTGTAGACGGCTGGTTTGCCAGTAAGCTAAACCAGCAATCCCGCTTTGGGCAGGCAATCGACTCCCTTGTAGACTTTTTTATCTGTGTAATAATGCCGGTATGGATTGTCCATGCCTTTATGAGTGATAGCTGGCCTGTGCGTATCGGGCTGGTTTTTTATTGCATCTGCGGCCTATGGAGGCTTGCGTATTACAATATCAACGAGGCGGACAAGTCCTTTACAGGCCTACCCGTGCCCGGTTCTATGATGCTGGTTGTTATGGCAACATGGGCAATAATCTACGGTGGGTTCCCAGAGTGGGCACTTACCGCGACATTTTTTGTTACAGGCACCTTAATGCTTTCTTATTTTAAGCTGGACAAGTACGGCAAATGGCAGGTTGTAATGGCTCTTGTTGGGCTTGCTTTTTTTATTATGGTGCTTGTGATGTGGTTATTGTAGTTGTGAAGGAGGCATGAATTAACTTATGGCTGACTTTTCACAACTAAGGGATAACATAATAGCGGAAATAGGAAGCCCGTACTATGAAGATGATACATGCATCCTTTTCTGCGGCGATACACTACAGCTACAAAGAACGCTTTCCCGCCAATATTTTGACGCGGTTATAACCAGCCCCCCATACAATATTGGAAAAGAGTATGAAAGTGTGATGCCGCTAGACGAATACATTGTCTGGTCAACAAAGTGGATTAATGATTCCAGTAATGCTTTAAATCCCAACGGGGCACTTCTGCTTAATCTGGGGTATGTATCGATGAGTGATAAAGCACGTGCTATTCCCCTTCCATACCTATTGTGGGATAAGGTTCCGCTATTTTTAAATCAAGAAATTGTTTGGAACTATTCCGCAGGTGTAGCATGTAAAAACTACCTAAGCCCACGCAATGAGAAGATACTATGGTATGTAAAGGACCGGCATAAATATACCTTTAACCTTGATGCGATAAGAGATAAAAATGTAAAATATCCAAACTCTAGGCGAAACGGAAAACTACGCGTCAACACATTAGGAAAAAACCCATCGGATGTTTGGGAAATCGCAAAAGTGACAACCGGCCGCAACCGCTCTTCTCATGAACGTACCCCCCATCCATGTCAATTTCCGTTGGACTTGATTAATAGGCTTGTATTGGGTTTTACCAATGAATATGACATTGTGTTTGATCCATTTATGGGTTCTGGCACCACATTTGAATCATGTATCAGAAACAACCGCTTTTGTGTAGGTTTTGAGATATTACCAGAATATTGCGAAATAGCTAAAACTCGAATAATCACAACAAAAAAAGAAATGGCAGATTCATTATGCCAACCAGAACTGGAAAGCGGGGCGTTGTATGAATCCATATGATGGGGTACATCCTAGCTTGTGGGCAGGCAAGACAAAAGAGTTAGTTGAGGCACATCCGCTTACACCACATATTGTTGACATCTGTCTAAAATCATGGCAAAGCATTCTAAATGGGAAAATAAACACATATCTAAATTTACTGATAAGCGAAATGCGTATATCCCCTCAAGCTACGGGTGCATTGTTACATGACGTGATTCCTGTATATATTGAAAAAAACATCCAAGGCTTTCGCAAAGGCATTGGAAAAGAGAAGGACATTGTCTGCGAATATGACGAATCATTGTCAATAGAACTAAAAACATCCTCACAAAAATCAGTATATGGGAACCGTAGCTATGCCAAGTCTGAATCTGGAAAAAGCAAATCTGGTTATTATCTAACAATCAACTTTGAAAAAATATCTGTGAAAGAGCCCAATATATTGCTTATCCAAATGGGTTGGCTTGATCATTCAGACTGGCGTGCCCAAAAAAGCGAAACAGGCCAACAAGCGTCACTAACAAAAGAAGCACGTAAAGGCAAGTTTCATGTACTGTATAAACACGAACACAAATAGAAATGAAAGGAGCAACAAAATGCTAGAAAACTTACTAGCCGCGCAAAAAAGCTCGTTTAAAGACTATACAGAGCTTCGAGCCCAGGTTAACGCTTCACAAAGAGTAGTAATTGTAGCAGGCAACATGGTTGCCAACGCACAAGAAACAGAAGGTGGGGTATCCGCAAGGGTATACCGGGGCGGTACATTTGGCTTTGCGTCGGGTGCAACCTATACCGAGGGCGGCGTCAAAAACGTACTTCGCGCCGCGACAGACAACGCAATCTTCATGGACTCCCAAGTAAAAAAAGGCCAGCCGTCACTACCTATACAAGCACCCGGCAACCAAGGGCTTGTAGTCACACCGGGCGCACCTGTTGCCCAAAGTAATCTAATAGAGTTTGCCCAGGCCCTTGACGCGCTTATAGAGAAGAAATACAAAAACCTCTCAAGCCGTACAGTAGTTTCAAACATTTTAAACATCGAAAAGCTGCTTGTAGTAAGCGACGGCGCAGACAGCCATTTCTACCAACCAATGAGCTCTGTATACGTGGTGATGACCGCCGACACCTCCGACGGTATCCCGGTAGAGCTGTACGCCCCATTTAGCACATATGGCCACTTCAACGACAACTTCCCAGACCCAACAAAGCTAGAAGCAGACCTGGATGCCCTATACGAGTCCGTAATGAAAAAGCGCGAAGGTGTATTCGCCCGCGCGGGTCTTCACAATGTCGTACTTGGCCCCAAGATGGCCGGTATGCTTGCCCATGAGGCAATCGGCCATACAACAGAGGCCGACGCGGTGCTTAACGGCTCTGTTGCGTCCTATAACTTAAACAAGCAAGTCGCAAGCGAACTTGTAAGCATGGTAGACTTTGCCCACACAGCTTTTGGTAAGCCCGCACCGCTGCCGGTATATGTAGACGACGAAGGTGTTGCCGCCGAGGATGCATGGCTTATAAAAGATGGCGTATTAACAGGCTACATGCACAATAGAGATACCGCGCGCCAGCTAGGCACAAAACCCCAAGGCAACGCCCGGGCGTTCACCTACAGTGACGAGCCTCTAATCCGTATGCGCAACACGGCAATCATGCCAGGCACAAGCAAACTGGAAGAACTAATCGCAGGTGTCGACGACGGTTACTACCTGGTAAACACCGGCAACGGCCAAGCGGACCAAACCGGCGAGTTTATGTTCTCTATAGAAGAGGGATACGAAATCAAAAACGGCAAGCTAGGCAAGGCAATCCGGGAGACATCCGTATCCGGTGTTGCATTTGACATGCTAAAAACCGTAGACATGATATCAGACGATATGTACTGGGAAACCGGCGGATTCTGCGGCAAAAAGCAAGCGATGACCTGCTCAATGGGTGGCCCGGCACTGCGCTGCAAACTAAGCATAGGAGGAAAATAATATGAAGGATATGGCCCAATACGCCCTGGACAAAGCAAAAAAAGCCGGTGCCGATAAGGTATCCGTCAAAGTAGCCAACGGGCGCAAAGACGAGTTTAATATCGAAGCAAATAAGTTTTCCCTTATGCGGACGCTATTCGAAGACGAACTGACCCTCAAGGTAATAATGGAGGGCAAAAAAGGCACAATGTCCATCAACAAACTAGACAAAGCCTCAGTAGACGCCGCGGTAGACGAATGCATTGCAATGGCAAAGGCCTCCGCGCCAGACGAAGCCGAAGATATTGCCCCACTACAAGAAAACAAAAGCTTCAGCCGCAATATAGGCGGCGCGGACATGGACAAGCTGTTTGCCCGCACCAATGAATTTTTGCAAGAAGTAAAGGACAAATACCCATCAGTTTCAATGGACGCGCAAACCCTATTTGGCAGCGGCAAGACAATTTATCTCAACAGCAATGGCGCAGAGTTTACAGACGAAGGCGAGCATTACTATGTAGAGCCGATGTTCTCTGCAAAAGATGGCGAGGCGTCTTCTTCCTTCAATTACTACGCCGCTGTTCAAAACAACTTGGACAAGCCCTTCCTAGACTGGGGTATGTTGCGGACATTGATAGAAGAATCCACCCGCAGCATTCACACCCGCTCTGTTGAAGACAAATTCGAAGGTAAAATCATCCTAACCCCTGCCTGCGTAGACATGGTTTGGTACACACTACTATGGAACTTCTTAGACATGCATTCCCTTATAAGCGGAACCAGCCGCTGGAAAGACGCCCTTAACACCCAAGTTGCCGACAAAAAGCTCACCATGAGCGCGACCCCCCTTCACCCGGATATCCTATCCGAGGAACGCTTCACCAGCGACGGGTTCGTAAGCAAGGACTTTGACTTTATCAAAGACGGTGTGCTTAAGTCTTTTGCCCTTAACTTGTACGGTGCAAATAAAACCGGCAAGCCCCGTGCCGCTAACACTTCGTTCTACAATATCGAAATAGCAGCGGGAGATGCTTCCCTTGCGGATATGATTAAAGGCGTGGATAAAGGCATACTGGTAAACCGTTTCTCCGGCGCGTCCCCAGGCCCAAGCGGCGATGTCTCCGGCGTTGCAAAAAACAGCTTCCTTATTGAAAATGGCCAAGTAACAGACGCAATCTCTGAAACAATGCTATCTTTTAATGTTATGGATATACTAAAGAATATTCCGGCTATTTCTAAGGAAAGATGCATCAATGGTATTACGGTGCTGCCATGGTTCTGCTTTGATGGCATTACAGTTTCTGGAAAATAGCAGATAGCGACCAGATTGTGATGCAATACCCCGGAACATTATAGGAAATATGCCACTAATGAGAAGAGGATTCAATGGATATACATGCCCCCAAGCGCAATGATAACGATATAGAGCCACCGAACACAAATAGCCAATACAATAACCAATACGCAATCTGGATTGTACTTGGGATTGCTTTAGTCGCTCGACTGGTTACGCATTTTATTGCAGACAATGGAAATACAACTACACTTGACGCTACCATAATCGCCGCAGACCTTGCTATCGGCTATGTAATCTATCGTATTGCCACAAAAACCTTTGATGGAAGTTGGTCAACTGTTTTTTCAGCCGCCTGGTTATTTAACCCGGCGGCTGTCTTTTCATCTGCGGCGGCCGGGATTGTAGAGCCGGTTTTTGTGCTTTTTATGATTTTGCTACTGGCATGGCTGCGCGGAAAAATATATAGCGTTATCTTTGTTGTTGTACTTCCCGTAGCACTCCAGTTGCGCTTTTGGGGCGGCGGTGTCGAGTATGGTACGGTCAGTGCTTTTAATTTTTATTCACTAATCGGCCGCATTGGTTGGGCGATGGATACGGGATTTCTAGGGTTTACTTACTATGTATGGGGTGCGGTGCTTACGCTGGTTATCGTTGTCGGTGCTGCTGTGGCTGTTTACGCGGACATCCAGCAGGATAGCGGCAATTATTTTCTTATAATTGGCGCATACTTGATATTGCTGTTTACATTCTCCACAGGGATGTACGCCGCCGCGCTCTTCCCTGGGATTGCGTTTTTGCTGGTTCACTTTGTTAAGCAAAAGGATGCACGGGTACTTGGGCTTTATCTTGCGTTTTCTGCAACGTTGCTAATTAATCTATTCCAGATGCGTAACTTTGGCGGTTATGGTTTTCGCACGCCTTACGATTTTATGATGTTGGCATCCCTTGCCAATGTCTTTTTTGGTTTTGTACTTGTTATTGTCACTGTAAATTCTGTGTGGCCAAAGTTTAACTGGCTTGCGCCGCCGGGGACGCCTCGTCAAGGTATCCCCACCGCGTATTACATCTGGATACTGCTTTTAGTGGGCTTTATAGTGCGGGCTGTTCTTGTTGTTAATGTGGACTTTGCTTTTGACTATGACGTTGGGCTTTTCAGAAGATGGGGCAATACTATCTTCCAGTACGGCTTTGCGTCGTATTATACCAGCTACCATTTTGTAACAGATTATCCGCCGGTTTACCTATATGTGCTATATGTTATTGCTGCGTTACGCTCTGTGTTTGATTGGGAGATATATAACCCGGTATACAATTTTATTTTATTCCTTCCGGCAATTTTATGCGACCTTGGCATTGGTTATATGCTGCATCGCCGCGCAGAGAAAACCCAGCGGCCATACAGTCGGGCACATATGCCAACATTGCTTACCGCCTTTTGGGTGCTTAACCCGGCCATTCTTCTTGTCTCAAGCGTGTGGGGGCAAGTAGAGTCTGCATTTGTGTTGCCTCTGATGCTGTCGGTACTGCTTCTCAAAGAGAAGAAGTTGCTTCCGGCATACTTGCTGTTTGGTGTTGCAATACTTACAAAGCCCCAGTCGTTGTTTATTGCGCCTGTGTATTTATATTCTGCAATTGCGTATTTAAACGCGGCCAAAATTGTTGACGATAAGTCAGTAAAGAAGTTTAACTGGGCGGCCTGCGGCCGGCTATTTGGTTATATTTTCGCGGCAGTTGCCCTTATGTTATTAATAATATTTCCCTTTGATTTGCCTGTTGCCTTTCGGGCATTGGTATATGATGTGGGCGGCAGGATGTATGCAACTATCAATGCTTTTAACTTTTTTAATCTAGTCGGCGGCAACTGGCGCACTCTGGATAACCGCTTTGCCGGGGTTTCATATGGCATTATCGGGATTGGCTTTGCGCTAACAATTATCTTCGGTAGTCTTGCTGCCCTCCACGCAGACCATCAACGCGGCGGCAGGCATTTTAATCTTATAACGGCATCGTTGTTTACCTTAATATTTGTATTTGTATTTAGAATGCACGAGCGATATCTATTTCCTGCATTGCCGTTTTTGCTATTGTATATAATCGAAGAACGAGACAGGAGGGTGCTAGGGTTATACGTCGGCTTCTCAGTCGCGTTTTTTATCAATTGCATAGAAATCCTCCGTTGGTCACGTTTCATGGGAATAAGAAATGACTTTCGAATTGCTGTTGCGGCAGGAAATGTAATTATGGGGTTCTTTCTATTATATATTCTTGTCACGGCAATATGGGAAAGATCAAGAGTTATATCAAAACCATAGCAAATCTGAAAATCGCTTATATCCAAACTTGAAAAACCGACATACAAGGCAAACAATTTAGTTTTCTCATGATTACAAAGCTTCACCATGAAGTCCCACTAGCCATCCAGAAACTGCCAGAGAAAAATCAAATATAAAAGACTTGACAGTAAGGAAATAAAGGCCTATAATGGCGTTCGTCTCACCCGCTGGAGAGACAAGAAGTGCCAAAAAAGGCAACAAAAAATCC
>Ga0123355_10014660_pt1 | contig 12272 bp, 5 predicted proteins | sample TergutEmb28metaG_3_FD_89872 | JGI IMG/M metagenome (GOLD analysis project Ga0123355, IMG submission 89872) | Embiratermes neotenicus P1 segment gut microbial communities from Petit-Saut dam, French Guiana - Emb289 P1 | ecosystem: Host-associated > Arthropoda: Insects > Digestive system > Gut ...
CAAATAATGGTTAGGATCATTTAAATCGCAGTAAATAATCATCTCATCTCCTACAGTTGTCGTCGTATCGTAGCTTTCTATTTTTTCTTGCTCGTAGGTCACTCCGTTCACTTCGTATGACATAACAACACGTGTCCAACGATTTCTTGGTCTATTACCAAATTTCTCCTTTACTGCCTTTGTAACGGTGGCAACGATTTTATTTCCTTGTTCCAACATTAGGTGATCTTTACGTCTTTTACTAATGCTTGCCCATACGATCCAAACATGAATCAATGCAAAAATCCCAACGATAACCGCTCCAACAGCGTACCTATTCATGTCACTTTCACAACCTTTACATTTTCACTCAACAAACAACTCAAAACTTCTTACTTATTGTCGCCAATTCAAAACAACTCCTGATATTTGATACATTAGTTTGTATCATAATCGATCACTTGTATTCTTCTTAATGTTAAATCCAATCAGCAATCCTATCATTAGACCAGCACCAGGCAAAACACCTATGTCACCGCTCCCAAAATTAAATCATTCACTTTCCATCTTTAAAAATGAAACGATGGCTATCAAAACAGCCGAGAACAAGGATAAATAAACACCAATACTAGCTGAAAAAAAGAACGCTGAAATCGCAGTCCTGATCGTCCTGATCGCCATGATTACCGTAAACGTTGCAACACCACCACATAGAGCGACGCACCATTTTGCCGTTTTATCACGAGCAACTGACTCTCCTTTATCGCCTGCGAAAGCTAATAAACCAGCAATGATGAAGGAAGCTAATGTTATCCTACCACCAGCTGTGATGAAACGGCCTTTTTTCTATAATACTTCGTTAAAATCCCATTCTCACCAGAAAACTTATCCCAAAACTTTTTAGCACCACTACGCAGTTTATTAAACTGCGAAGCACTCTCGTCTATGGCATATGACCATGTGGTAGTGCCCCCCTGTAACCCAGCTTCATCCAAATCAACGCCATTCTCTGTAATCGGAAGGGTTTCCATCTTGTGAATTATATCTGCTTTTATTTTTTCAAGCATTTGGTCGCATAGTTTTACAAAAATACGCCCATACTCATCTAACACAGTTGTTTGCCCGCCGCCTATTAATAATGTCGCTAAATCATTGGTTAAGCTCATAAAGTGGATACCGTTTTTAACATCATTCATAGCCTCTAAAAGCCCTGCCCAATGCTTATTAATAAAATAAAGAGCAATCTGTTTTTCGGCTTTCTTTATGCCGTCAACTCCGGCTTTTTGTACTGCTTCTTGATATTTGTCAGGGTTGGCTTTTTCTAAATATGCAAAATATAGTTCGCCTCTTAAAATATCCATCCGCTGTATAGTCAAACGCATACGCTGCTCTTCCATAATTTTTGAAAAGCGGTTAAGAGAATAGCGGGCTTCGGCCGCTTCTCCTTCCATTTGCCGCTGAATCTTTCGTACAATATTAATACGCTTTTTGCTGCTTCCTATTTCGGCCTTAACCTTTTCAAGGGGGGACATGCGATGGGATAAATCTTCATCGTTAAGCCATACATAAAATTTACTCTCGCCAGGGTCGCCCTGCCGTCCGGCGCGCCCGCGTAGCTGATTGTCTATCCGCTCGCTTTTATTGCATCCAGCACCGATAATATACAGTCCACCAGTTTTAGCAACCTCATCATGCAACTCCTTATCGCCACCGCCAAGACGGATATCAACCCCCCGCCCTGCCATATTTGTGGAGATAGTCACCCGCCCCGGAAGCCCAGCTTGTGCAATTAGTTTTGCTTCTTCTTCATCATTTTTGGCGTTAAGTACATAATGAGGAATACACGAGTTGCTCAGCAATTCTGAAAATACTTCAGATTCAGCAACGCTTTTCGTCCCAAGCAGCACCGGTTGCTTTTTACTATAGCAATCTTTTATTTGGCTGATAACTCCTTCATAAAAATCATCCTGTTTGGCAAAAAACACATCTTCATGATTTATACGAATACTGGGCGTATTAGGCGGGATTACATCAACTTTTAAACCATACGACGACTGAAACTCGCTTTCAGAAGTTGCGGCGGTTCCGGTCATGCCGCTTAACGTTTTATATAGCTTTAAAAAATTTTGCATTGTTACAGAGTTGTATATCATAGTAATTGGGGAAGGTGCTAACCCTTCCTTAATTTCTACCGCACGGTGCAAGGCATCTGGATATCGTTTGTCTACTATTACGCGCCCGGTAGTTTCTTCTATAATCTGAATAGCCCCGTCTTTTACGATATAATCCACATCACAAGCTAAAAGATGATGTGCATCAAGCGCGTTTTGTATGCTGCTTAAGATATGAAAATTGCTTTCATCGTATAAATCAAGGCCTAAGAATTTTTCAACACATTCAATCCCGCTGTCGGTTAGCCACACTTTATTATCAGTATGGGAAACTTCATAATCACCGGAAGAAAGAGCCTGGATACATTCATCTACACCTTTTATCATGTCATCGTTATGAGATGCCTCCCCAGCGAGAATAAGAGGCGTAGTACATTCGTCAATCATAATGGAATCCGCTTCGTCTACTATTGCCACATCAAAAGCCGGGAAAATTACCTCTTCTGTTGATATAGCTAAAAAATCCCGCAAATAATCAAAACCTGCCTGCTTTGCCGAAACGTAAACAATATCGCTGCTATATGCCGCTTTACGCTCCTCTATAGTTGAATGTTGGTCTGCAAAACCAACTGTAAAACCGCATAGTTCATATATGCTATGGTTTTCACTCCAATCGCGCTTAGCAAGATAATCGTTAAAAACCAGGATATGGACTTTACGGCCTTCAAGTGCATAACAAATAGCCGCCACAACGGCGGCTAAAGTTTTGCCTTCACCTGTAGGAAGTTCGGCAATTCTTCCTAACTTCAGTGAACGAGCAGTTTTAAGCTGGGATTCAAAAAGCGATAAGCCTTTTAATCTGTATATCACTTCTTTTATGATGGTGTATCGTGTTTCAATCGTATTATTTTCTCTTAATGCCAGAGCGAGGTTTTCATTTGATAAATTACTGTATTGATTATTAATGGCGTTTCCTCCCTTATAGCTAATTTTTCGTTAGCTGCTCGTATAAAGCTGCGCCAATTTGCTGCATCTCATTTTCACAGTCATGATTTACCAAAACTACAACTGCGCATTTTTGCTTAATATCAATACCAAGGCAAGCCAAAAGCCCACCACAAACCTTAATCCTGACTTCTCTTAACCAATAAACGAAAAACAAGAACCGCAAGTGCTGCACCAATCAATGGGGCAGCAATAAAAACCCAAACATTAGCCAGGGCGTCTCCCCTTGCAAATATTGCAGGCCCTAAACTTCTTGCAGGATTAACCGATGTGCCTGTTAATGGAATACCCACGATGTGTACAAAAGTTAATGTGAGGCCAATTATAATTCCGGCAATGTTTGCAAATTTTTTATCTGAAGTTACACCAAGAATGGTGAATATGAAGATGAATGTTAAAACAATTTCAATTGTAAATGCACCTGCAATGCCGCCTGCATTTTCTATACCGTTGGAACCAAGTGCGCCTGTCATATCGGCTACACCAAAGGACACAAACATACTAAGCAAAGCAGCCGCAATGACTGCGCCAGATATTTGTGCAACTACATATGCAATAAATTCCTTTATTGACAGCCGCCTATCTAATAACATTGAAAGAGAGACTGCCGGATTAATATGGCAGCCGGAAACGCCTCCGATTACATAAGCCATAGCCACAATGGAGAGCCCAAAGGCTAAAGCCACGGCCAAATGGTCACCGCCAGTGGCGATACCAAGGAACACCGCACTCCCGCAACCCATAAAAGTAAGGGTAAATGTACCTAGAGATTCTGCTAAACATTTTTTTGCTAAATTCATTCTTATTCTCCTTTTGTTTGTATTTAATTAGTCCGCTAATATACGCATAAAAATTATAGCATGTCAATATCCAAATACAACAACATAAAAGCCCCACATTAGTATGCAGAGCTTTATAATTGCTGGATAGTAAAATATTTTGTTTGTAAGGCTTATCATATGAACCGCTACTTCTTCGCTTTTAAGTATGCCTTATTAAGGTTTAACTTATGGTTAATTATTTTAGAAAGTGCCGACTGCCCTACTGGAAGTTCTAATTCGCATATCAGCCTTTTAAGCGTAATATTCGGTTGGTCAAGCACCTTTTGCTTTATGGCTTCTATTTGCGTACTGCTTAATTTAGACTTGCGGCCGTTGTTAAGAGGCTTTGGGTGTATGTCGCCTGTTTCTTTAACCCGCTTAACCAACTTATATATCACGTCCTGCCCAATATAGAATTGTTCGGCTATCTCCCTAACGGGCCTTCCACTATTGTATGCCCTCATGATACGCTCTCTTAAATCGACAGATAGTGCTGCTGGCATATTTTTGCCTCCTAAATTATGTATTTAAGACATTGATTCCTAACTATATTCACAGACAAAAAGCGCGAAATATTTATCCATTTCGCAATACAGCGAAAGAAGGATTTTAAGCAGGTACTCTATACCTATTTCGCGCTTTTTGCGTGTTTTGTTATATCATTTTTATTTTGCCTTTACCTTCTTCCGTGCGGCAAATATGGATATCGTAATAGCCGCAAACACACTTGTTAGCCCTATCACAGTAAACCACATAACACTTCTACCACCTGCAAGGGGTAAATAAAAATTCGGCATGTTTCCTATATAGTAGTAGCCATTGTCATAAATATCTAGCATATCTGGCGGGTTGCCAATATTCTCTACTAAAAGCCTTCTGCCTGCAGGCATAGTTGGGTAAGCCTCTACCCGTATACGCCATTGTCCATTAGGGGGCTGATACCCTGCCGGTGGAGCGGTTTCAATTAACTGATACACCCTGCCTGGCATCATAGGAAACATCATAGCCCTACCGTCTGCATAGCTGGTACGGGTTGCTATATAAGACCAAGCATAGCCCTCATCAACATCACCAATCATATCGGATGTGACAAGTACATCGTCTTCAGGCTGCCCTGTGCCATTGTATACAACCAGCAAAAACTCTGCGCCTCCTCTATAAACATAGGGTTCGCTTGTGTAAATGCCAAAGTTTGTTTTAATAATAGGCCAGTAACGGGTAGGGACATTACCTACATGCCAACCCTCGTTTTCCTCGGTTGGGTCATATATAAACGCGAAGTAACTGCCTATATCACCTTCCAGAATACTGCTAGGAATAAAGTTGATATTGCCGTCTATACCGCCCGTAGCATTTGTAGAAAATCTCCAGTACCCCGGAGGGAGGTTATGCTCGGCTGGTGGAGTTATTTCCTGGAGCCTATATTCTCCGTTTTCTGTAAATGCAGCTGTGAATGATACCACTCCATTATTATCGCTTATAGCAGTTTCTACATATACCCAGTTGTTAGTATCTTCGTTATATCGTGCAAGTATAAACTCAGCACCAGGCAACTCAACAACTTGGGGCGGATAAGCGTAAAGCAGATGATTTGTCTTAATAAATTCAAGGTTGGTGGGTAGCCGCACGTTACCCACATGCCACCCTGGGTTTTCAGGGGTGGGGTTGAGTACAAATTCAGGCAAATAGTATGCACCATATATCAATATGCCCTCTGATGTGATATTGCCTGTGGCATCGGTTTCAAACGTCCATTCCCAATTATCAGCTGGGATAACAAACCCAGCCGGGGCAGTTTCCTCTACTATTAGGTAGAAGCTGTTTGGCTGTAATGGGGTTGTAAAAGAAACTCTCCCATCAGCACCGCTTGGCAGACCTTTCAACACCCATCCACTGCCATCCATCAAATATCCGTAATACAAACACTGCGCCAGGTTGCGGGTTTATAACGGGCTCATCGGCATAAAGTGCCATATCGGTTTTAATGAACTCGAGGCTAGGCAGCGGTATATTGCCAACAAAAAGCCCTGTATGCTCATCAGTTGGGTTGCTAACAAAGTACGGGTTACCGCCTTGGGCAGTAGGGACTCCGGTTATGCGCCCTTGGGAATCCGTTGAAAACTCCCAATAGCCCGTGGGAAGTATCCACCCGGCTGGGTTTGCAGTCTCTCTTATGCGGTATGTTGCAAAGATATTTAGGTCTGTTGTAAATGCAACCAGCCCAGTTGCAGGGTCAGATGTTACGGTTTCTACACTATTCCATGACCCATTTCCAGGATTTTGCCGTTCAAGGACAAATGTAGCACCACCCTCAACCAAGAAAGGATGAACTTCTCTTGTGTCATTGTAAAGCCTGTTGTCTGTTTTGATAAATGACAGCCGGGTTGGTGTTGGCATATTGCCCACATGCAGGCCTGTATTGGTTGCTGTAGGGTTGCTTATGAAAACTGGGTTGTCACCGGTTGCCAGCGGGATACCGTCATTGGTGCTTATTGTCCCTCTAATGTCAGTAGAGAATGTCCAGCTGCCAGTGGGAAGTATCCATCCGTCAGGGTTTGCTGTTTCTCTTACACGGTAGTTGGCACGGGGTGTCAGGTATTCGGAAAAGTTAACTTGGCCGTTGGACGTAGTTGTTATAGTCTCAAGTGTTATCCAGTCGTCACCATTTTGCCTCTCCAGTACAAAGGTTGCGTTCTCAAAGGGATGTACTTCCCTTGGAGTCATCTCATAAAGCCGGTGGTCTGTTTTGGTAAACGACAAGCGGGTAGGTATCGGCTCTGGCATATTGCCAACAAAAAGCCCTGTATGGTCATCGGTTGGGTTATTAATAAAGAGCGGATTGCCGCCGGTTGCCAGTGGGACGCCGTTATTGGTACTTATACGCCCCATGTAATCTGTGCTAAATGTCCAACTGCCTGTGGGAAGCATCCACCCATCCGGGTTGGCAGTTTCCCTTATGCGATAGTTGGCACTGTGCGATAAGTCAACCGTAAAATTAACCTGGCCATTTGCAGCGGTTGTTATAGTTTGTACCGTTGACCAGTTAACACCGATTTGCCGCTCTAGCACAAAGGTTGCGTTTTCAAAGGGGTGTACTTCACGTGGGTCATCATAAAGCCTGTGGTCTGTTTTGATAAACGACAAGCGGGGCGTTGTTGGCATGTTACCTACATGCAAGCCGGTATTGGTTGCTGTCGGATTATTTACGAAAGGTGGGTTACCACCGGTTGCTAGGGGGACGCCGCTACCGGTGCTTATACGCCCGCGATAATCTGTGGAGAATATCCAACTACCTGTAGGAAGTATCCACCCATCCGGGTTAGCAGTTTCTCTTATGCGGTAATTGGTAGTGCGCGTTAAGTCAACCGTAAAATTAACCTGGCCATTTGCAGTGGTTGTTATGGTTTGTACCGTTGTCCAGGTAATACCAACTTGCCGCTCTAGCACAAAGGTTGCGTTTTCAAAGGGGTGTACTGCACGTGGGTAATCATAAAGCCTGTGGTCTGTTTTAATAAACGACAAACGGGTTGGTGTTGGCATGTTACCTACATGCAAGCCGGTATCGGTTTCTGTCGGATTATTTACGAAAGCGGGGTTATTGCCGGTTGCTAAGGGGATGCCGCCATTGGTGCTTATACGCCCGAGATTGTTAGTTGAAAATGTCCAACTGCCTGTTGGAAGCACCCATCCGTCTGGGTTTGCGGTTTCCCTTATGCGGTAGTTGGCGTTAGGTGATAATGGGTCTGTAAAATTGACCTGGCCGTTTGCGGTGGTTGTTATTGTCTCTATTGTTATCCAATTAACACCGCTTTGCCGTTCAAGGACAAAGGTTGCGTTTGCAAAGGGGTGTACTGCACTTGGGTCATCATAAAGCCTGTGGTCTGTTTTGATAAACGACAAGCGGGGCGATGTTGGTATGTTACCAACATGCAAGCCTGTATGGCCTGTGGCCGGGTCATTAACAAAGTCCGGGTTATCGCCGTTTGCCATCGGGACTCCAATTACTTGCCCGGTGCTATCTGTGTAAAATGTCCAATAGCCAGTCGGGAGTATCCATCCTTCCGGGTTGTCAATTTCTATTATGCGGTAGCTCCCATCTTCTGTTAATTCTTCCGCCGTAAAGCTGACTTCCCCAGTTGTCGGGTTGGATGTTACAGTTTCCACTGGTTCCCAGCCTCCCCTTTGATACCGCTCAAGGACAAAGGTAGCGCCGCCTGGAACCAGGAAAGGATTTACTTCCCTTGGAGTTTCGTAAAGCATGTGGTCTGTTTTGATAAATGATAAACGGCGCGGGGGCGGCACTGGATTGTTACCAACATGCAAGCCGGGATTGGTTGCTGTCGGATTATTCACGAAAACTGGGTTACCGCCGGTTGATAAGGGGACACCGTTATTGGTGCTTATACGCCCGCTAGAATCTGTTGAGAATGTCCAACTGCCTGTGGGAAGTATCCACCCATCCGGGTTAGCAGTTTCTCTTATGCGGTAGTTGGCATTCTGTGTTAAGTCAACCGTAAAATTAACCTGGCCATTTGTAGTGGTTGTTATAGTTTGTACCGTTGTCCAGTTAACACCGCTTTGCCGCTCTAGTACAAAGGTTGCGTTTGCAAAAGGATGTACTGCACGTGGGGTATGATAAAGCCTGTTGTCTGTTTTGATAAACGACAAGCGGGTTGGTTCTGGCATGTTACCTACATGTAAGCCTGGGTTAGTTGCTGTCGGATTATTCACGAATAATGGGTTATTACCAGTTGCTAAAGGGACACCGCCATTGGTGCTTATACGCCCGTTAGAATCTGTTGAGAATGTCCAACTGCCTGTGGGAAGTATCCATCCATCCGGGTTAGCAGTTTCTCTTATGCGGTAGTTGGCATTCTGTGTTAAGTCAACTGTAAAGTTAACCTGGCCATTTGTAGTGGTTGTTACGGTTTGTACCGTTGTCCAGTTAACACCGCTTTGCCGTTCAAGCACAAAGGTTGCGTTTGCAAAAGGATGCACTTCCCTTGGGGTATCATAAAGCCTGTGGTCTGTTTTAATAAATGATAAGCGGGTTGGTGTTGGCATGTTACCTACATGCAATCCAGTATGCCCAGCAACAGGATTATTAACAAAAGCTGGGTTATTGCCGGTTGCTAAAGGGACACCGCCATTGGTGCTTATACGCCCGCGATAGTCTGTGGAGAATGTCCAACTACCTGTGGGAAGTATCCACCCATCCGGGTTAGCGGTTTCTCTTATGCGGTAGTTGGCACTGCGCGTTAAGTCAACAGTAAAGTTAACCTGGCCATTTGCAGTAGTTGTTACGGTTTGTACCGTTGTCCATGTAACACCACTTTGCCGCTCTAGTACAAAGGTTGCGTTTGCAAAAAGATGTACTGCCCTTGGGGTATCATAAAGCCTATGGTCTGTTTTGATAAACGATAAGCGGGTTGGTGTTGGGTTATTGCCAACATGCCACCCTGTATGCCCGGTAGCAGGATTATTAATAAAGGCTGGTACCCCAGTAGGTGTGGTAGGGGTGTTTATGGTACCAGTAGCACCATTGGTACCTGGCACCCTGCCAAGGGCATCGGTTGTAAACGTCCAATCGCCGTAGGTATTTGGGGGCCGTACAAACCCAGTTGGTGCTGTAATTTCCCTTATCCGGTATGTGGTATTTGGCAGTAGGGCATGAGTATCCAGTGTAAAATTAACTACACCGCTTGCATTACTTGTAACATCAGTACCTACGGTTATCCAGTTAGCACCATCCTGCCGCTGCAACCGGAACACAGCACCCTGTAATGTTTGTATATGCCGTGGGGTGCTGTAAAGCCGGTGGTCTGTTTTTATAAATGTAAGGAATTGGTCTGTGTGTGCATAGTTGATATCGAAGTTATTAATCGGGTGGCTGTTTGCCGGTGCCAATTCTGGGCTTACGTTGAAAAAGCTTGATGCAGGTACGCCGTTATTAGGGTTTAACGGAGGTATTGCAAGCCTGCTGGCGGTGTTGACGGTACGGTTTATGCCAGTGCCAGTGGAAAAGTTAATATTAGCGTTGGTAAGAGATAGGTTATCGTAATTAGCCGCAACCAAAGAAGCCGGGTAGCTGCCATGCCTTGCAGAGAAAATACCGCCGCCCATGCCGTTCGGTGCTCGGTTGCCTGTAATGGTTACACGGGTTGTGCCAACGGAAGGGTAAGCGTGTAAGAAGCCCCTGGTCGTATTGGTTGTACCAGTACCTACGACAAATATACCGCCGCCGCCGCCATTAACGATACGGCTGCCGGCTGCATTGGCTGTGTTGTGGCTTATATGGCTGCCGGGCTGCAAATTTACACGGCCGCATATGTCGATATATATACCGCCGCCGCTTTGGGTGGCTGTGTTGCTTTCTATCCTGGCATTATTGTTGATGATTGCAAGGTTTTGGCGTGTAGATATGTTTTCGCCACCAACAAATAAGCCACCGCCGTGCCTGGTTGCAGTGTTTGTATGGATTCTGCTGCCGGTGCCGGTGGCTACTGAATTCATTGTAAAAGTTGACGCTACATCTTGCGCACTTAATGCTACAACCGGGCCAAATCCTGCTACACCCGTTAAACCCAACCCTGCCGAGCGGCCGGCAACATGTACTCCGCCGCCGTCTGCGGTACCCTGGTAGCCGGCACGATTGTTGTCGATTGCCGCAGTCCCGCCCAAGATTTCAAAATCGCCGCCCCTGCCCACACGTACCCCGCCGCCATTGCCGGTAGCTGTGTTGTTGTCGATTCGACTGCTGCCAGTCATTGTGGCACTAGAGCGTGTGCCAAAGTGGCCGCCGTTGATGTGAAGGGCTGTGTTACGCCACTCTACGCCATAAACTTGCAACCCGGCACCGTTTACTGCTGTGTTGTTATGAATCCGTGCAGCAGTACCGGACATGTTAAACGTACCGCCCTGGATAGCAGACACACCGCCGCCGCCGCCATTGCCGTCAGGAGGAGCAACAACAACGCCGGCGCCATTAGTAAAAGCACCACGGGGAGTTACCTGATTGTTGTGGATAGTACCGCCGGACATATTAAAGGTACCGTTAAAACGGCCTGTCTCAACACCGCCGCCACGGGGGGTGGATATAGTAAAAGCATTAAACTGCGGGTCAGGATGAACTCTTGCTAAACCGTTGTTGCGAATGGTACCGCCAGTCATAGTAAAGGTACCAGAGGTTTCGCCAGTAAACCGCCCGTATGCGGCAAGCCCGCCAGCAAAGTTGAAAGCTGTGTTTTCGTAAATACTACCAGCGGACATAGAGCTGTCGGTGCCCTGATATATAAGCACACCTCCGGCAGCACCACCGGCTACATTACGGCGAACAGACCCGCCGAGCATTGTGAATACAGCGTTCATGCCGTTTGTCGATACCCCACCGCCGTTTCCACTAGCGACAACACCAAAGTAAGACCTATGAGGAGAGGCGGTACTATTGTATTCGATTACGCTGTTGTTACGTAGGGTAAATAAACCCTCAACGATATTGACACCACCGCCGCTGTTAACGGTAAAATTATTACGGATTGTGCCACCAATCATATCGAACATGCCACCATGGGCAACTTCCACACCACCGCCGCCGCGGCCAGTCTCCACGGTATACGCGCGATTATCATAGATGGTTGGTGTTTGTGTGCCAGAATTCATGATTAAAGTGCTATGATGGGCACCATCGTCGGCTAGTAGGCTTACACCGCCGCCACCCTCCGAAACATTATTACGGATTATGGAATTACCATTCATAATTAACCTGCCCCCGTGGGAAACAGCCACACCGCCGCCGACACGGGTAACAATGTAGTGAACAGGATTTGCATGCGGCGTTCTATTTGTATGGATTATAGAGCCGTTATTCATTGTAAGTGTGCTGCGGGTATTGCCTTGGCCGCCATGAACAGTTACCCCGCCTCCGTTATTTCTACGGCTATTGTGGATGTGGGAGTTGTTTAATACCACGTGAGCACCAAGGTTTATATTAATGCCGCCACGCTGAATGTTACTGGTAGGTGGGGTAGAGACAGGCACATTACCATTTAGGCGTATGCCGTTTAAGGTTAATGTTACGCCTGCGCCCTCTACAACAAAATGCCGTTGAGCAATGTTAGAGTTATTATGAACGATATTTGTATGGCCTCCAAGATCAAACGCCGAGCCGATAATTGTAAGTGAACGTGTAATCATGAGCCCGCCAAGATGGATGTTTGGGTTTAGCAGGTTGTTATCTGGCTGGGCTAAGCTGGGGGGGATAGTAAGAGTACCGGCATTTATTTGGATTACTGTAACTGTAGGATTGTTAATTGCGGCATAAAAAGTGTCCCAGTTGTTTACATTTACAAAAGTCGTG
>Ga0123355_10014661_pt1 | contig 12272 bp, 9 predicted proteins | sample TergutEmb28metaG_3_FD_89872 | JGI IMG/M metagenome (GOLD analysis project Ga0123355, IMG submission 89872) | Embiratermes neotenicus P1 segment gut microbial communities from Petit-Saut dam, French Guiana - Emb289 P1 | ecosystem: Host-associated > Arthropoda: Insects > Digestive system > Gut ...
AAAAAGAAGAAGAAGAAGAAGAAGAAGAAGAAGAAGAAGAAGAAGAAGAAGAAGAAGAAGAAGAAGAAGAAGAAGTTCAAATGAAAGCTTTACAGAATAAACATACATTTTACATCCACATATACACATTTTTGAAAGAGATACGGTTAAAAAAAAATGGGATAATATGCATACAGTTCCAAACTTGTTATTCTTTTACACTATTACAAGATGACTTTGACGCACATTTTAAACAAATTACACAAACATTTAATTTTCTTTTAACACACAGTGAGCAACAAATCCCTAATACTGACTGCTAATTCATTCAATAGAAAGTTCTGATTTCTTACCAATTTGAATAATGACCCAAATATAAGAAATAGGCAACTACACAGGAATCCTCATCCTTTCATAATTCCTAAGTAAAATTAATTTTGTGTGCATTTTGCAATTGCACCTGCACATTACATGCCCTACACATGATTTAGTAACTCTAAGTACCAATTATGAAGCCACTTGTCATTTGGTGTGTTCCACCCTCCCACAAGTTACTCTATCATACATCCAAACATTCCACCCAGCACAACTTTCATACCATAAATAAAAATTCCAAGTCATTTCTAAGTGTGAATGTGCATCATAATGAGTTTGAAATAGCATGGAAAATTGTTTTAACAGCAAATATTTGGCAACCTAAATATTGCATCCAAAATCAAGTGGGATACTTTTATATTCACCTCATTATAAACAATGACAAACAGGATTCTATACAGAAATTAAGCTACTGTGAAAGAGAGAAACTGAACAGCAATTCACACTAGGAAAATGGTAGTAATAAAAACAAAAGCTATCACATGGGTTTACAACAGTGAGAATTACCACGTAGTAGGTAACAAACATGCTATAACTAACTGAACGAACATTGTGGCACACATGTACACCACTGTAAAAGAAACACACTGACTACAATTGTACTTAGATATGTGCATTATCTCTGCCAAATGACATACCACTGGACAGTGTCATAATATTAAAATGAGACAATCTTACTATACAGGGTGTCCCAGGAGGAAAGGTCAATATTCTGGGAGGTCATAGTATCAGTCATTCTAAGCAAAAATGTTTATATGAACATGTGTCCTATTCCGAGATAGAGCATTTTGAATGTACAACCGCAAAATTGTTGATAAGAAAGAGATATTACATGTACGTACTGTTTCTAATACCGGTATTCATTGTTCAAGTGACAGAGTTGGTACAGTTTATAATAAATGTTCAAAAATTCCACCGTCAACATCAATGCACTTTGCAGCTAGTGTGAAGACGTGGCGTGTTGTTCGTCTTAGTGCGTCTTGACATTCCTTTATGCAGGCGATAACATCCAGTAGGTTAACGAGCAGTTCGTCTCGTGTATCCACTTTTTTTCTGATCGTATGATAGGACAAAATTACCTATACTTTCTGCAAAATGAATTACCAAAACAACTAGAGGATGTTCCTTTGGCTACACGGATTGCTATGTACTTTTAGCATGATGGAGCCCCTTCTCATTATACCCGACACGTGATGCAACATCTCAGTGACTTTCCCTAATAGGTGGATCAGTCGTGGCAGTACCATTAACTGGCCACCAAGATCTCCAGACTTAACCCCGTTAGATTTTTGTTTGTGCGGTTTGATGAAGAGTGAAGTGTACAGAAAAAAAGTGGATACACGAGACGAACTGCTCGTTAACATACTGGATGTTATTGCCTGCATAAAGGAACATCAAGATGCACTAAGTCTTCACACAAGTTGCAAAGTGTAATGATGTTGACGGTGGAATTTTCGAACATTTATTATAAACTGTACCAACTCTGTCACTTGAACAATAAATACCAGTATTAGAAACAGTATGTACACGTAATATCTCTTTCTTATCAACAATTTTGCGGTTGTACATTCAAATAGATCTATCTCGGAAATCGTTCGGAATAGGACACATGTTCATATAAAAGTTTTTGCTTAGAGTGACCGATACTATGACCTCCCTGAATACTGACCTTTCCTCCTGGGACACCCTGTATAACAGCTCACTACCATACATGCCTGACAAAGAGAGTTACTGAGTACTGTCAGCAATCAGCATTCAGCAACTAGCACAACCACCACCACAACATATATCCATGGGAGCCATGAAAAGTGTATGTGGAAAAATATGCCTGTCCATGCCTCCACCCCAATGATATTCACCCACCACACACACAAAAACACACACACACACACACACACACATGTGGTTGTTATGCCATGCTAACCTCTCTTTTGCTGCAGTTTCAGTTTTATTAATGTGCTGTTCCCTTTCTCAGCAAAACTAGATACAAAGTGAAGAGCATGTTTCTACACTCACAAGGCTGGGGTCTGGTGTTAGCAATGGTGTGTTATACAACAGACTAAAAGCAGGTCTGTAATTTCTTATTTGGGTAAAGAGGGCACATCACTGTTGTTTACATAATGCCCTGGCATCTACAGTCAATGACTGTGATAAGTCACTTGACAAAACCGTCTCAAACTATTTTATGATAAAAGGTGACAGAAAATGTCACAAGAGGCATCAGTCAGCTCTGTTGTTTGTTGCAGCTGCTCATTTGCATCTACAGCTGTCTTATTCAGGCCGACACACATGATAATTACTTTTATCTCCATCACTTTGTCTTTTTGTAACCTTGAGAGCAGGAGAAGGAACTGTGGCTAGCAGATGATATGGGGCTGCACCAGTAACTGTTAAAGGTAAACAGGGTACCACTGGATGGACTTTCATATGGCATTAGAGAAAGTATAAAACATTGGTACTAGCAACCCCATTCTTAGAAATGGTTAATATTATGCTATAATATTTTAAATATTAGAGTTAATATTATAAAATTACAGGGTTTAACTTTCCAGCAATTCTGGAACAAACTCCAATGACCGAATGCCAGGCCACGAAAATCTTCACCATTCATCTTGGCCTGAGCCATTTTATTTGTACTATTTCACTCTGAGAAAGAGAGACTGCAGCTGGGACAGGGATGCAATTATGAGCTTCAGCCAGATCATAATAACAGAAGAAGAAACAGACAAGCACTTTCTAATACCAAACAACTTCACCACATACAAAATACAGAAGCTGACACTGCACTTTTAAATGGCCATTACAACAGACTTATTATAAGATGTGCTCATAATAACAGACCGTCAGTGTAGCATCAACAAGTACAAGAAATATGAATATGAAGTATGCAGAATATAAATTGTTAAAACTGATTGAATTTTTGTTGTACCTTTGTCTGTCAGACTCATTACCAGCATCATCTGCCTTAGATAGGTAAAAGCGCATCTTCTCAGCATGAGCAGAATTAAGTTTTTCCACTAGATTCAATGTTCGTTTACATAATGCCTGTCCAATGGGGTCAAAGAATGTTAATATCAGATCAGCCATATTTCCTGCCAAACATGAAAAACACACAATTTAATACTTACTTATTGTCTCAAAGCAGAGGTACTTGTATGTATGTATACAATTTAACTTCACTCTGGCCAAGATTCACACTTTCTTGGTTAAGGGCGTTTTTCGTGTTACTGCTTAAAGATATTAATAACAAAACCCCAATTAAAAATAGGAGACAAGTGTGTATGACAAACTATAGATCAATTACATTGTTAACAGCTTTTCTGAATTATTGGAAAAGATTAGGCCATTGTTTGCATACAAACAGCATACCAGTCCCAGAAAAATTTGGTTTCAGGAAGGATGCATGCACTGAAAACGCTGCAGCCAAGCTAACAGCCAGTACAGTAAAAGCTACCAATCAAAAAATGCACATTCTAGGAATTCTCTGTGCCTTAGGAAGAGCAACTGACTGCATTGTTCCTAGGACATCTCGGAAATTCAGGAAAATTCACTGTACGTCGATGTGTAACTCCAAAAAGTCAGTTCCAGCAGTACCAAGGAGGTTAGATCTGATACATAAACTCAGAAGAGGACTATTTTCAAGGGAACAACAATGATCAATAACAAAGACAATAATTTTGGTAAATTTGTGGAACTACTCTCAGACACTTTAATATACATTTCCTGAGTCAGAAATTTTTACAAATTTCGAATTGTGAAGAATAGGTGGTTTTTTACTCATTCCCACTATGAAAATGCCAAAACAGTGTATTAAATTTGGCCACGACTGTTCCTTCACACTTCAGTGGCATTGGGAACCACTAACAAGTTTCTATTGGAAGTGAAGAGTGTGGTATGGTGCCCATGACCAATTACACACTGCAGTGAATGTAACCAACATGCTATTGCACCATTTGTGAACAAAGAACCTGGGAAAAGAAAACCAAATGTTAGAATACCACTCATTGAACTGTACTTGGTTTAAATAAATGAGCTGTAACTACTGTTCCTGCATTTATAAACAGGATGAAGCAACATTCACTGTGACTGTACATTATATTGATGCATGACATGCCTGTTCTTGGGATAAATACGAGGGGGTGCTGATAAGTCCTTAGCCTGACCTACTTCCGGATGTCATAGGACGGAATCAATAGTGTCGTTGGAAAGAGGGGTCTGTTCACATGCTGAATTGCAAGTCTTTTCTTGTTACAGAGGCGGAAAGGAAGTGTGTCAGGCAACTCGCGCGATTTCAAAAACATGGAGATGCGAGCTGTCATCAGGTTTTTTTTTTTTCTGCAAGGCACCGAAGGGAATTCATGCCATTCTGAAAGAAACATTAGGGGAACATGCACCACTGTATGCCACTGTCAAAAATTGGGTGGCCCAGTTTAAATGTGGTGATTTTTCCACTTGGGATGTGCCTCCTCCTGGACGACCCAAAACAGTGACCACCCCGGAGATTATTGAACAAATTCACGAGCTAAGCTTGGAAGACCACCAGATTTTGGCTAAATAAATAGCTGAGCAACTGGGCATCTCATGTGAGTGGGTTGGGTCCATCATTCATGAAGATTTGGACGTACGGAAGCTCTCTGCGAAGTGGGTCCCCAAATGCCTGAACACAGATCAAAACATCAATGGTGCCAATCGTCTGAGCAACTTTGGGAATTTTTTCGGCATGATCCAAATGATTTCCTGTCGCGATTGGTGATAATGGACAAAACCTGGTTATATCACTATGGCCTGGAGACAAAGCAACAATCAATGGAGTGGCAGCATAGCGGTTCAACCTGCCCCAAAAAATTTCAAGTGCAAAAATCTGCTGGAAAAGTTCTTGCCTTCAATTTTAGGAACCAAGACGGCATCCTCCTCATTGATTATCTTCCAAAGGCCCAAACTATCAATGCCGAGTATTAATAATCTCTGATGGCGCAACTGAAGGACATTTTGAAGGAAAAATGCCGCAGGAAGGTCACCAAGGGGGTCTAATTCTTGCACAACAATGTCCCGGCTTACCAGGCACTTGCAACCCAAAAGAAAATGGCATACCTGGGCTTCCATTGTCTTCATCGCCCACCCTATTCTCTGGATCTGACCCCGTCGGACTACCACCTGTTCCCTGGACTGAAAAAACAATTGAAAGGTCACCATTTTTTGACCAACGCAGAGGTCATTGCTGCCGCAGAGACCTGGTTGGATGGACAACCTTCTGAATTTTTTTTTTTGCGTGGCTTGCAAAAGTTAGAGCAACGGACTAAGAAGTGTATTGAGCTTCGTGGGGAGTATGTTGAATAAATCCGAGTTTGGTCATTGTAGCTTTTTTCCTTCCTGGTCGGGCTAAGGACTTATCAGCACCCCATTCGTAATGGTGATTTGTTTTAAGCTGCACTGACACAAATTGAGTATTTGAAAAATGTGCCAATAACTGTGCATTATACAAGGAGCTAACAGAACAGCTCTCATTCTGCTTCCATGATGGGCTTATTTGGCAAACATTCATACTTGGGTACACTGGCCAAGCATCTGCCTGGTCACTGAGATCACATTCCCATATCTCAAGAACTTGGCCATTTGATGTACCAAACGATTCCATCCACAATCAAGTCACTTGCCTGCATGTCAAATATAAATGGGTCGTGGGAATGAAGCTACAAGGTTCAACTTGATAACAAAACAAACAATGGCAATTCCCTTGACTCCACCATATTTAGTGATCATGAGTAAGAAACAGACAAGTGCTCAATACTTGTGCAAGTGACATGGCAAGCAAACACAAGGGAAAAATGTCAGTCAATTCTACCAGTCAAGGGAACACAGCTTTAGAATACTTTACAGACAACCCTACAACTGTAACTGTGCTGACATGAATAAACCATTAGATTCACTTCCACATTTACTTAAGTGTGACAAGCCACTGACCACACATCTGCTTATCCTCATCCTCAACTGACTGCAAGGCCACATGGCAGGCTAGCTGATGCAACTATCAGCTTGGTCATGCATGCCAAGGGTGTGCTCCTAAAGTTCACAAACTAATAGTTGACCACAGTTGCAACACACATCCTTTCCAATTTACTGTCTTGTCATCCTATCATTCAGTTCCAATAATCTGAGCTATAGAAAGCACAGTTAAATTTATCACAAACGAATAAAGAAACAAATGGTATGTTACCAACCAAATGTGATTTATGTCACTGCAAATGTAAGAATGTGAAAGAACCTTACAAACTAGGGCCATAAAAATTGGAGACTATCTTACAAATGAAGTGGTCAAATAGTATTTTAATAGAGATAACAACATGCAAGAATCTGGCTTACCAAGCCACAGGATTGCTTCATTGACATTAAATGGATACTGCATATCTCCATCCACTAGTCCAGGTGTATCAACAAATGTCACCAAACTAAACTTCTTCTGCTTTGAAGTCGAAATTTCAGTGGAGAGGAAGTCCACCACACCTGCATAAACAGAGTGTTCAGAAACTGTTCAGTTTATCACCACTATGTAACTCTTCAATTGGGTGAGTGGCACTGCCCCGATGTTACCCTTCACTAGGCAGCTAGCATGGTCCAATTTTACGCAAGATGCCCAGTGATGAGCCACACCGCGACAGAGCTGCAACCTCTACAGAGTGGCAGAGCAAAACTGATGTAATACATCTTATACATTGCAACCCCTCCCACAGGAAAAGCCAAGATTACTGTAAACAACAGGAAACAGGAAAAGGGAGGGGAATTCCACCCCTCCACTTCCAAAGACAAAACGGCAACCAGGAAAATGTGTTCCAACAAGTGTCCAGAAATCAAAGGCAAACACAGCGAAAGGCAACTGTAATTCACCAGTAAGAAAAATATAATTGTGGAGCACAGAAAATAGTACATTAGTCTATTAAGGATATTATATAATAAAAAGCTTCATAACTAACATAGCTCCAGTACTGCTAGTGTTATGACACTTAACCACACCAGATGGGCTGGACATGTAGTTTACATTAGAGGGTGACAAGATGTGCACAAAGAATTTTGGTGCGGAAGTTTTTCAGAAAGCAATCACTAAGAAGACCAAGAACCTGATGGTAGGACAACAGGACGGAATAGGGGAAATATGTTGTGTGGATTAGCAGCAGATGGAATTAACCAAGAATCATGTCCACAGGCACGCTTCAGCACTAGAAATGGTACATGAGGAAAAAGTTTCGGAATATCTCGATATTAATTCCAGTCCCCCCAAATTCACCATCTATAACAATACTTACCTTCCGAAAAATATTAAAAAATTCAACACTTTGTATTGCTCTTATGATATGGGGTAATATTCTGTAGGAGTTTGGATATCATAGCTGCTATAGTGACTAGGCTACAAGATGGGCGATCTGGGGCTCGAATCCCAGCAGGGCGAAGACATCTCTTTACAAACCGTCCAGACTGGCTCTGAGACCCATCCCGTCTCCTATTCAATAGGTAATGAGGCTCTTTCCCTGCAGTAAAGTGGCCAAGGTATAAAGTTCACCACTCACCTCCATCCAGTGCCAAGGTCATGAATCAGTGGAGCTATACCTCCACATTCCCTATGTGCCTCTGTGACGTGTATAGGTGAAACTATATTTTAGCAGTATTCTCTTGGGCTAGGTCTACAGCAGGGATTAGCACCATTTGGCATAAAATACAACATAAATGAACACTGTGTTTCATGTTCATGATGTCTATCAAATCAAGACTGTCATTTAAAATACTCACTTCTCAAATCAGTCTAGTTCTGTTTTGGGTTAAGGTGTGCTAAATGTTAAGTATGTGTGATGCAGATCTGGCACTAATAGTTCAGCAAGCTACCACAAATTCCACACAGAATGGTAGGTTTCTAATTAAAAGCAGGAAGAAATTTGTGGGGAGCAAGGGGCTACAATGTTTCATAATTCACAGATACAATTTAATAAAATGTTTCAGATATGAAGTTGCTTGATTCTTGAGTTATCTGATAATGGCAGTCCATAAATTTTCAAAAAATCTAGGAACAACCTCAAGATTCTAGGCACCAGAAAAGTGACAGGCGATAAGTTCCATACTGAGGGCCCTCAAATATAATGTGCCACCATACCAAATTTAGTCACCCGCATGACCTAGCACCTTGGATTTGTGCACTCCTGTTGGTAACATTAAACTGGCAGCACAAAAATCCCAGACATCAGGTAGCCCCCATACCTAAATTTTGTACAGTGGCACCTAAAATTTGTGGGTCAGTAGTATTGAACTTGCCTCATGTCACCTTTCAGGCACCTAGAATTTTTAACTGGCTTCCAGGTTTTTCAAAAAATTTGTACATCCCTACAGCAAACCAAATACAGAAGTTACTCAGAACAGAATGGTAGGAATGGTGACATGGATCTGATGGGACAGGAAGCAGTCACAGCATATACAGTTTATCACAACATATACTTCTAGAAGTATAATTTTAAAAAAACTGAAAATCATGGTCTGGTGTTTTTCAATATGTCCTGTCAAAATGGTCTACAATTCCTATTTCACCTGTTTGTCATAACTTTAATATAGACCATGATCATTTTGCTCCACACCCTTTACAGCTCATTATTCATAACATACACACAGTAATATTCATGTAGCATAATGATCACACATAAGTTTTCATAAAACAATCTGCCAAAGAACAGGGAAGATAAAAATAAAAGTCAACATTGGCATTAGAAAGAGTGTCCGCTCACTGGAAAGTACGCGTGTACCCTCTTGTTTGTATGAAATTACGGCCTGAAATTTGGTTTTATTGGCAACTATAATTTATATTTGATCCTTCAATGTGAAACACGGGTACTGAAAACACCTGACCTAATGCTTCAGTTTGAGCGTCCATGTAGGTACATGCACACAGGAAGCTTCAGTATCCTGGAAACATGTGGCAGCTGTGATAAGCAACAGGAAGTCACAACATCATGTGGCCAAACCACACTCTGACCACCCTAGTTGACTGCTTTTCTGACACAGAAAAATCCCAAAACCAGACTCATACACTCATATCATTATTAAAGTTGTACTGTTTGATTCTGTTGCATACACATAAAGAGCTATTTCTTGGATCAACATCAGTCTTGTCTGTAAGCTACATACTATAAACATATACTGGTATGTCGAATTAGGGATCCTCACATTTTAAACTCAACATTAGACAGTCGTAGTCAGCCTCATGTCCCAACCACCTTATTTCCAAAAGCTGTTAGCATTGACTGGATATGAAACTAGGTGAGCTCCAGATCTGGTCTGGATACGATGGTGAAATGAAAAATCCCCATTCCTGCTGAGAATGAAACCCCCATCATCCACCTCATTGTCAGTCATAGGGTGGGCTCCAGAATCTGTCTGCATATGATGGAAAAGTGAAAACCTCCTGTCCCTGCTGGGAATCAAACCCTTGTCACCCATGTCATAGCCAGTAACTGGCAGAACTTCAGAACCTGTCTGCATATGATGGTGAAAGGAAAAATTCCCGTCCCTGCTGGGAATCAAACCCTAGTCATTCACCTCATAGCCACTCACTGGCTGGGCCCCAGAATCAGTCTGCATATGATGAAGTGAAAGATACCTGTTCCTGCTTGTTTCTTTGTTTGGTGATTCTTAGTATGCCCCAACAACTACACAGGTTTATGACACACAACGGACACTGATTCTGAATGACAATAAATCCAACTACCTGCCACCAGTCAAGGATGCACTAGGATTAAGAACACCGGGCATATACAGGATCCCTTGTGACACCACAATAAAAGTTACATACTTCTCAGAATCTAGTGCCATATCAAACAACAAATCCTACAGTCAGTGCATCAAGTTGCCTACAGTGGCAAGGTGTTCATACAGAGTTTCACAAAGATGAATAATATTGATGTTTGCAGCTGAAATTGGGGGAAGAACAGACATTGCAGGTCACTGATAGGGTTCCTCTGAAAGCATAAGACTGCAAAGGATGTGAATCATGACACAGTACGCACATATATGTCATATCACTGAAGCCCATAAAAAAGTGTGGCTTTTACTACCACAATTTTCATGCAACTCACAAATGCCTAACATTATGTTCTGACCCTTTACACTAAATTTCACCCAAACCAGACAATGTCACCAGTATGGAGAGAAATGCATTGATTTTCATGAAATTCACAGTCCCTCAATTAAGTTTTGAGAACTGGACAGAACTGCGTGCAAATCAGATTAAAAATATAGAAAATAGGTCAATACACCTTTAGCTAAAGTATGCTTTTCAATCTACCAATTTTCACAAAACTAGTGAGTGTTCAATACCATTCAATGAATATGTCTTACATCAAATTTTGTCCAAATAAAAAATATATATATAAAATAAAATATATGTATACATATATATATATATGTATAAAACACAATCCAAATTTCATTGCTGTCACCAAATTTTCACAAAATTATTTTTTGTCCAAAACTAATGGCAGATACAAAGAATATGGGGAGATGAGTTACAGGCACAAGAAATACAAAAATTAATCAAAATTTAAAAAATTTATTACTTACAGCAACCACATCATTCATAAATCATAATGGTTAAAGATAAACTTACCATCAATTTTCTGCAGTGGTTTGAAGTGTGGATACAAGTGAAGTGTTGCATTACCCTGTAACAAATAACACCAATGCTATAGCTCCTGTACTAAAATATCTGAGAGGTAATAAATCTGAACAGCAATCAAGACCCTTGCACATCAACATAACATAACATGTTGATTCACACTAATGATACCACAGTGTTGCAGGTAAACAGACAAGATGATGAAAGAATAATAACTGAGGTGGCAATTAACCTAACTGAACAATCTCTGTTGTGTTTATAAATTAATCCTTTTGCACCAAAATTAAGTGCATGGTTTTAAGGGGTGGTGTGGAAAAATTATGATAAAAAAACTGTCTTCACATTTCAGCAATGACAGCTACATATATCAGCTAAGAACTGTGCAAGAAAGTGCCTTAATCAGCAACTTTTCGGTGACAAATTTATCATCCTTCAGTTTTCTGCGCATTCCACTGTGGGACAACTACAGTCACTGCTACGAGCCAAAAGTTCATTGCTTTGAGTCGCCATCCAAAACAACTATACTTATATTATATAACAATAAGCTGTACATACATGTGTCAGTCAAGACAGACCATCATCATGATAAAAAAATATATAGTTGTGTTTGAAGGTGACACACCCATCACCCAATCAACTAAAGTTGTGTTGGCAGCAACAAAGACATGCATCATATACTGTGGGTACTTTTCAAAAACATCCAACCAGCACGGGGCCCAATGGCGAGGTATTGGTGATACCCAAAGGCAGGCTCGAGAGTTTATCTTGGGACCTAGTCTGGGTACCAGGGCAAAATTTATGACCTTTAATAGGATTCAATCCATGGTTGTAACTGGCCTTCTTACAGGTCATAACACCCTGAGGAGACATCTCTACCTACTAGGGCTGCTTGACAGCCCCTTGTGTAGGAAGTGCGGGGTGGGAGAGGAAACCTCGGCTCACATTCGATGTGAGTGCGAGGCTTTGGCCTCACTCGGACATGCGTACCTGGGCTCCTTTATCTTGGAGCCGGAGGATATTAAGAGTTTAGGCTTAGGGGCCATCTGGAACTATAGTAAGGTTGCAGGGCTCCCATGATTCGATATGGGGCACAAAGGGCCCGTCCTAATCATGGCCTAGGTGCATCGGGGCTGAGAGGCCCCGAACCCAAATGCAAATCTATCTATCTATGTATCTATCTATCTATCTATCTATCCATCCATCTATCCATCCATCTATCTATCTATCTATGTATCTATCTATCTATCTATCTATCTATCTATCTATCTTTCAA
>Ga0123355_10014662_pt1 | contig 12271 bp, 11 predicted proteins | sample TergutEmb28metaG_3_FD_89872 | JGI IMG/M metagenome (GOLD analysis project Ga0123355, IMG submission 89872) | Embiratermes neotenicus P1 segment gut microbial communities from Petit-Saut dam, French Guiana - Emb289 P1 | ecosystem: Host-associated > Arthropoda: Insects > Digestive system > Gut ...
GAGAAGCCCACAAAGGGAAGCATAAAATTCAAAGGCAAAGGGCTAGAAACTTTAAGCGAAAAGCAACTAACCCTATACAGGCGGCAGTACATTGGCTTCGTGTTCCAATCGTACAATTTATTGCCAACCCTTACCGCGCTGGAAAATGTTACGCTTCCTCTCATTTTCCACAGAATGGGGCGCAGAAAGCGCAAAAAAGCCGCCCTAACCATGCTAAAAGCCGTAGGGCTTGGCAAACGGTACAAGCACCGCCCGCATGAACTTTCTGGCGGGCAACAACAGCGCGTATCACTTGCCCGCGCCTTCGTAAATGAGCCGCAAGTAATATTCGCAGACGAACCTACGGGCAACCTAGATACCAAAACCACCTACGAAATGATGGACTTAATTACAGGAATGGCACGAGAGCGCAACCAAACCCTTATCATCGTTACCCACGATACAGAAATCGCCGTATATGCCGACCAAATTATTCACATGCGTGACGGCCTAATCGAGAGCATATCTGAAAATGAGAGGAAAGTTGTAAATGAGGAAAACGGAGAAATTATTGAAAAACTTGGTGAAGAGCCCAGCAAAGAATCAAATGGAGAACTCGATGAAAAACCCATTCAAGAACCTAGCGAGAATAGCGACAACAATGATGCTGGTGCTGACCCTGCTGTTTGCGATGGCAGCACCGCTGGCAGTGACAGCGCAAACAGCTGACCGCATCGCTCAGCTAGAAGCCGAATTAATACGTAATGAGGCAGAACTTGCAAGATTAATTGGATATGACCCCAATCACCCATGGATACCCGCGCTACAAGCCACAGTGACAGAGCAACAAGCACGGCTTGCGCAGTATAGAGCAGGTTCGCCCAATCTCCAACTGCTATCCCCATTCAACGTAACAACAGAACCTGGCGCAACCCAAGAAATTACAATCACCCTGCGTAACGTAGGTACTCGCGAATTACGCAGTTTAAACACCCTTGCCGTACCTTCGGCCAACGCGCCATTTACCGTTGAATTTTTGCAAAATTCAAACCGTGTTGGACAAATAGCCGCAAATTCACAACGCAACATGACACTAAGCATCACAGTAAACGAAAATGCAGCACCTGGCTCACATCATATTGACCTCAACCACTTCTTTGAAAACCATCTGGGTGCCCCTGTCACAGCTACGGACAGAATCAACATACAAATAGCTGGCGAAGAAGACAAGACTATCCCCACACTGGAGCTTACCGTCGTGACATCCCCTACCACACCCGTGTATATAGGCCAAACGGCAACCTTCTTTGTGGATATTACAAACACAAGTGAAGTAGAAGCCCGCAACATTGAAGTGCGCGGTACTCACGGCGCAGGCAATGTAATAGCCGAAACTTCTCGCAACCCCGAGATAATAAGAACCCTTGCCGCTGGTGAAACCCGCCGCCTAAACTTCAACTTTACACCAACAGCCATGCCTACAACTTCTACGGTTGTAATGCGCTTTGGTGCAACCTTCGACGACGGCACAGCACCCGACGATATTGCCATTTTCACAGTAGCAACCGAAGAAGACGATGATGACGAATATACTCCATCCCTCGAAATTCACAATTTCACAGTACCTACAAGCCGCGTAAACGTTGGCCAAACCGCCACCGTAAGCTTTGATGTTCACAATGTAGGCTACCAGACTGTTCCCTTCGTTTTTATAGATTTTGCGCCCTCTGCGGCGGCAATTGTACCCACTACCATAGACAGAGTGACAGTTCCCTCACTTGCACCAGGCGAAAGTCGCCGCGTAAGCTTTAGTTTTTCTCCAAGCGATGCCGCCCGCACAAGTAGCTACGATATCGAAGTTAACATCTCACATTCAACGCTTTTAGGCGGCGCAACCACGCGCTTGCTTAGCCACACAGCGGCCTTTATCGTCTACAATCCCGCAGAGGAAGACGAAGACACAACAGGCCGCCCCACACCTCGTGTTATGGTAACAGAACATACCCTAAACCCGCCGCACCCACGCGCAGGCGAAGAGTTTGAGCTTACCATTACCATACGCAACGCAAGCAACACTGAAACCGTAAATAATGTAGGTATTACCTTAGCAGAAGAACAACGAGTCGGAAGCGGTATGCCTGGGCAAACGACGGCCTTCGCAGGCTTCCAGATAGCAGGTTCGGACTTCCTGCACGTTGATACCCTTCGCCCACAGCAAGAAGTTACAAAAGTGCTTCATGTAACCGCGTCCATGGAAGCCACCCCTGGTGTGCATATCATGGGTGTAAACTTTAGCTTCTACACTCCAGGCAGGGCTACGGCACTTACCGCCAACCAGCGCATTTCTATCCCCGTTTCACAGCAATCGCGCCTTGAGTTTGCCCATGTAAGCGTCCCCGAATGGGGCATAAACGTGGGTAGCCCCGTTTGGTTTTCCTTTACAGTAATAAACAGCGGTCGTACAAACCTTATTAACCTACGTATGCGCGTAGAGGGCAACTTCGACGTAAGCGACGCAGGCGGCGAAGACGGCGAACATTTGGGTATGATTAACCAGCAACGTTCGCACGCAAACGTAAGCGGACGTATTACGCCCCTTGAAGGCGGCCCGCAATCGGGCTATATAATTGTTACCGCCGAAGACCCAGCAGGCGATATAGTAGAAGCACGCCACCGCTTCAGCTTTGATGCGCAAGGCGGCTGGGGCGGCGACGACCCTGGTATGTGGGGCGACGACTACCGCAATGGCGGCATGATGATACCTGGCCGCCCAGGGCCTGGGATAGAAATGCCATGCTGTTGCAATAACTGGGGCATGGGCTGGGGCGATGAAGAAGAAGACGAGCCAGGCTTTTTAACACGCATTTTCACTCGCGAAGTAGAAGAATATGTACAGCCAGAATGGTGGGACGAAGAATGGCAAGGCGAGTTCACTCCCGAAGCCGCCCGCAACTTTGGCATTACGCCCGAAACTGTGCGCCGCGTAAACTGGCTTACAGCCATAGGCATTCCCGTTGTGCTTCTTGCGGTGGTAGTGGGCATTCCCGTACTAATTATAATTTCGCGCAAACGCAAGCGCGTTTTCGACGAAGATGAAGATTAAAAAGTGAGCTTTTCATATTGGCCAAGATAGAAATGTAAGTTTTTTCACACTAACAAAGATAGAGATGCAAGTTTTTGAAAGGGGGTTCGGGGGAAAACTTTTTTAAAAAAGTTTTTCCCCGAGGTCTTAACTGTGAGGTGATTAGGATATATGAAAATATTAGACGTTCTTATGATGTGCCTGCGCAATCTATATAAAAGGAAGCTACGCACATTGCTTACGCTTTTGGGCGTTATGATTGGTACTGCCTCCATTATATTGATGATTTCTTTGGGGCTTGCTACCGACGCACAGTTTGCGCAAATGGCGGAGGAAATGAACCTAGACATGACGCGTGTAACGGTGCAACCAAACTGGGGAGGTCGCTGGTGCGAGGATACCAACCAGTGGATAGAAACGCCAGCAAGAGACATTACCGACGAATCAATAGTTGCTATTTCACGCTTGCCAGGAGTAGTTGTCGCCACGCCGCTTGTACGTGAATGGTTGCTTTTCCGTAGCGGGCCGTATGCCATGCAGGCCAATGTTACGGGCATTAGGGCAGAAGCTTTGCCATTAATGGGGTATGATGTGGAATTTGGGCGATTGCCCGAGCCTGGCGAAGAATTTGCCGCACTTTTTAGTGCGCATACAGAGTTGCAGTTTTTTGATACAAGTACGCGCAACTTTCATAGTGACCGCCTTTGGGCAGATTCAGAAGATGTTCCTACTTTGGTAGATGTCTTTAACGATTCGATTCGGATTTACTATGATATGCAGCACTTTTTTAACATGATTTTTGGTGGTGGCGATGAAGGCGGCATAGACATGGAAACTGCCTTTAGAGCTCCGCGCTCTTTCGAGCTTGATGTGGTTGGTATGCTTGTTGAGCCGCCGCAAACCACGTCTTGGCGGCAAACTCATACAAATATTTATATGGACTTAGAAACACTCCGCACAATTGCTCGATTGCAAAACGAAGCAAGGCGTTCCCAAGACGAAGAACACGGTTTCTTTAACTTGGTACGCGACGGAGGCGGGCAGGAGACTTTCGACAACCTCTTTGTTCGCGTAGAATCACCCGACCACACCCACGCTGTGGCTGAGGCCATACTCGAAATGGGCTACAACGCGCATTTTGATGCCGAATGGATAGAACGCCAACGCGCACAAACTCGCGGCATAGAAACTTTGCTTACGGCTATTGCAATCGTATCTCTTGTAGTTGCGGCAATAAACATCGCAAATACCATGATAACCTCCGTTACAGAGCGCACCCGCGAAATTGGTATTCTCAAGGTAATTGGCGCACGGGTTTCGGACGTGTTAAAGCTTTTCCTTTTTGAGGCTGTAGTAATAGGGATTTTAGGCGGGCTTTTGGGTGTGGGGCTGGCACTTTCTTTGTCCTACGCCATGAACAACTTCGACATCGCCTTCCTTAACAACCTTGGCCTTGGCGCACCCAGCATAGGCGGAATAGGTCTTGAGCGTGCCGCAATTTCTCTGATTACGCCGTTCTTATGCCTTCTTGCCCTTGGTGTGGCGGCTGGCGTTGGCCTTCTTAGCGGTTTCTTCCCCGCATGGCGTGCCACAAGACTTTCCGCACTAGCGGCAATAAGAGGCGATTAGCCCTGCGGGCGGCAACTCCGTTTACAGGAATGCGTAGCTTTAGTGTCCGTCTCGAAGCCATATAAAAAATTGCATACTGGGGTGTTCCTTTTGAAAAACCCGAAGATTATTCTTGCATCTGGCTCGCCACGGCGGCGGCAATTGCTGACTTTGGCGGGCATTCCGCACACAGTAATAGTCTCTAATGCAGACGAAACCGTAACGGGCGAACCGCAGGAACAAGTAAAAGAACTGGCTTTGCGTAAAGCAAAGGCAGTTCTTTTACTCTTGAACGACATGCCGATGTTGAACGAAACATCGGTGTTGAGGGGCGAGCAAAAAGAAGACCGTGAAAGGGTGGGGGAGGGGACTTTTTCAAAAGCTCCCTCTTCCGATGCTGAGAACATTCCTATAATAATAGCCGCCGATACCTTGGTGTATATTAACGGGAAGGTTTTGGGCAAGCCCGTCGATGCCGATGAGGCATTTGCCATGTTGCGCGAGCTTTCTGGGGCAATGCATACGGTTTATACGGGGGTTGCGATTATCCGCGAAAGCCCCCAATGTTCGAATGGGCAAATGTTGCCGTCCGCAGGACTTGGAGGGGAAGATATTCATGTTTTTGCTGATGCTACGCGAGTGTTTTTTCGCGAGCTTTCCGACGAAGAGATTTTAAACTACATCGCCACGGGCGAGCCTTTCGACAAAGCAGGTGCATATGGCGTGCAAGAGCGTGGCGCGGTGCTTGTAGATAAAGTGGAAGGCGATTTTTACACTGTGGTGGGCTTGCCCATTGCAAAAGTGGCAAGCACACTGGCGTGCATGGGGTACGACATATGGTAGGAAGAATAAACGGCACGTGTACAGGCGTAAGGGGCGTAGGCGTAGACATAGTAAAAGTGGAACGCTTTAAAAACGTAACCGAAAGCTTTTACGAAAAAATATTTACCACGCGAGAACGTGAATACTTGCACAATAAGCCCGCCGAAAGTATGGCAGGGCTTTTTGCGGCAAAAGAAGCCGTAGCAAAGGCAGTCGGCACAGGCTTTAGCGGCTTTTTCCCTCGCGATATAGAAATTTTGCACAAACAAAGCGGTAAGCCCTATGTAGTCTTGCACGGCAACGCAAAAAAGGCTACCAAAAAAATTGCGGCAAAAGGTCGCCGCTTTTGTATACACATTAGTATTTCCCACACGAAAACAGATGCTATTGCTTATGCTTGCGTGGAGAGATGTTAGGCGGTTCAAACTACAAAATGAACCGCCCTTTTTATTCGTTCGCCTCAGTAGCGCGTTGTTTAACTGCATCAATTTCGTCTGCTGTCATCCCAGACATTGCACGCTTTTCCCAATTACGTAGATACTTTCGAGCCATTTCCGCATCCTTTTCAAGCACTTGTTGGGTTCTGTAAATATCATACAGAGTAGCTTCTTGGACTGTTCTTTGTTCCCTGTCAGTTGATGGCATTTCTTCACCACCCTTCTGCGTATCATAGCAAATAATGCATTGTGTAATGATATTATCATATATAATATCATTACACAATGCATTATTTACGTGCTTGCGTGGTAAGTTTCTGCAAATAAAAACGTCGCAAATTGCGACAAATTTATTTTATTTGCACAACCACCCAACACATTTTGCGTTTTACATAAACTTTACACTCCTCATACAAAAGTATGGTATAACCCCCCTCCGTGGCGCAGGTATAATCGCACTTGTTTGAAACGCGAAAAAACAAACGCAAAACAAACGCGAACCAAGCATAATCCAGCATAAAATCACAAAAAAACGGAGGACACCAACATGAAAAAAAGCATTTTAGCACTTGCGGCATTTGTCACATTAGGCTTTGCGGCGTTTACAGGCTGTGGTGACAGCGGCGAGTTTAACCCATCGCGAGAAATCAATGTAATTACACGCGAAGATGGAAGCGGCACACGAGATGCATTTGTAGAACTACTGGACATTCGTGTAACAGCCGACGGCGTGACCCGCGATATGACATCGCCCGACGCTGAAATTGCACCAGCAACAAACCTTGTAATAAGCCGTGTGGAGGGGAATACATACGCAATCGGCTATATTTCCCTTGGCTCACTTAACGACAGCGTAAGAGCCTTGCATATCGACGGTGTTGCACCAACTGCGGCAAATATTTTCAGCGGCACGTACCCGCTTTTTCGCCCGTTTTATCTTGCGACACAGCACGAGCGCGATGCACTTACACAGGAATTTCTCAACTTCGTACTTTCGGCAGAAGGCCAAGCAGTAGTAAGTGGGCGCGGTTATGTTCCTGCGGTAGATGGTGCGCCTGCGTACCATGCGCCGTCGGGGCTTAGCGGCACAGTAGTTGTTTCCGGTTCTACTTCGATAGAATCTCTAATGTTACGCCTTAAAGAGGCATTCGAAGACATTCATCCCAATGTAACAATAGAAGTACACAGCGGTGGCACGGGCGTGGGCATTACCGCAACCGTTGCAGGCACGGCAAATATCGGCATGGCTTCCCGCGCACTGCGCGACAGCGAGATAGCGCAAGGTCTTGAACCAATCGCAATCGCATACGACGGCGTAGTAGTAATAGTAAACCCCGAAAACCCCACCACAAACATTTCACAAGCAGACCTGCGCAGTGTATTTGTAGGCGATACAACGCGGTGGGAAAGCATAGCGGATTAAGACCTTGGGCTCCGCCCAAACCCGCAAACTTTTTGGAAAAAGTTTGACAAAAACTCGCAGGGGTTGGATATGTTGATTACCAAGGCTCGTGATGTGCAGATTCGTAATTGTTTAACCATGGTTCGTAAGTTTTTTACAGTGGAAAACTTCGCCGCTAAAATCTTTATGATTTCTGCGGCGGTATCCATTATCGCGCTGTTTTTGATATTTTTGTTCCTGTTTATCAACGGCTTTCCCGCCTTTATGGAATACGGGGTGTTTAACTTCCTGCTGGGAAGAAATTGGCGGCCTGGCGATATTCCGCAATCTTTTGGGATTTTGCCTATGATAATGGGAAGTTTGTATGTAACTATAGGCGCGGTTATTTTGGGCGTACCTATAGGCATTTTTACGGCGATTTTCTTAGCCTTTATGTGTCCTAAGCCGCTGTACAAGATACTTAAACCTGCGGTGACTTTGCTGGCTGGTATTCCCTCGGTGGTGTATGGTTTTTTTGGCATGGTAGTGGTAGTGCCGTTCGTGCGTAATATTTCGCTTAGTCTAATTGGCGGCGGAACTGGCGCATCTATGCTCTCGGCTATGATATTGCTGGGCATTATGATTTTGCCTGTAGTCATTACTATATCCGAAACAGCCTTGCGTGCTGTGCCGCAAACTTACTACGAAGGCGCGCTTGCACTTGGCGCAAGCCACACCCGAAGCGTGTTTTTTGTAGTACTGCCCGCCGCAAAATCGGGGGTATTTGCCTCGGTTATTCTCGGGCTTGGCCGCGCTGTGGGTGAAACAATGGCCGTAGTAATGGTAGCGGGCAACCAAGTGCGTATGCCCGCTGCCCTTACGGATATTTTTCGCGGGGCGCGCACCCTTACGGCCAATGTCGTAATGGAAATGGGCTATGCAGAAGTGGGTTCGCTACACCGCAATGCTCTTACTGCCACGGGCATTGTGCTACTTTTGTTCATCTTGCTAATCAATATAATTTTCACGGTGGTAACACGAAAGGGAATTAAATATGAGTAGACGCAAGCCATCAGACATAGTTCTTACCGCTCTAACATGGGTTTTTGCGGCATTGACCCTTGCCGCGCTTTTGTTTATCATTTTTCACGTACTGTTGCGTGGTTTGCCGCATCTTACGCCCACGCTTTTTGAGCGGCGTTTTACCCCTGACAATGTTTCGATGTTCCCTGCTATGGTATCCACTCTTATGATGGTGGGGCTATCCTTGGGCATAGCCGTGCCGCTGGGGATTTTCACAAGCATTTACCTTGTGGAATATGTGAAAACTGGTAGCAAGTTTGTTATGCTAATCCGCTCTGCGGCAGAAATGCTTGCGGGTATCCCGTCGGTGGTGTACGGCCTTTTCGGGATGCTTATGTTCGTAGAATTTTTCGGCTTCGGCTGGTCGCTTATTGCGGGCGCATTCACCCTTACCATCATGATTTTGCCCGTAGTAATTCGCACCACAGAAGAAGCCCTAAAGGCCGTGCCTGGTGGCTTCCGCGAAGGCGGCTTTGCTCTTGGCGCAGGTAAGTTGCGAGTGGTGTTTAAAATAGTTCTGCCTTCTGCTGTGCCAGGCATCCTCGCAGGGGTGATACTAGCAACGGGGCGCATAGTGGGCGAAACGGCCGCGCTTATCTTCACGGCAGGCACAGTTCCGCAAATCCCTGAAAACCTTACGCAGTCTGCCCGTACTATGGCAGTACATATGTGGGCATTGTCGGGAGAAGCCCACAATGTAAACGAAGCCTACGCCGCCGCTGTTATTCTGCTCATGATTGTTCTGCTTATAAACATGGCATCGGCCATGATTGCGCGGCTTTTTACTGCGAAGAAGAGGTAATGTACATGGACACATTCGATATAAGCGTGAAAAACTGCGATTTATTCTACGGCGATTTTCACGCACTGCAAGACATTAATATGAACATACAGCAAAACAAAGTCACGGCGTTTATAGGGCCTTCGGGTTGCGGAAAGTCTACATTCCTACGAATTTTCAACCGCATGAACGACCTTATAGAAAACTGCCGCGTTACGGGCGAAATCCGCGTGGGCGACGAAGATATTTACGATAAGCACACAGATGTTACCGTACTACGCAAAAACGTAGGCATGGTTTTTCAAAAGCCCAACCCGTTCCCAATGACAATATACGATAATGTGGCCTTTGCGCCGCGCACCTATGGCATAAAAAAGCGTGCGCAACTGGACGAAATTGTTGAGCATTCCATTAAACAGGCAGGTCTATGGGGAGAAGTCTCCGACAGATTGAAGACCAGCGCATTAGGTCTTTCGGGCGGGCAACAACAACGACTGTGCATAGCCCGCGCCATGGCCGCCCAGCCAAAAATCCTACTTATGGACGAACCCACAAGCGCACTTGACCCCATCTCCACAGGCACAATCGAAGACCTAATCAACGAGCTTAAAACTATGTATACAATAGTAATCGTTACGCACAATATGCAACAAGCCACCCGCATTTCCGACAAAACCGCCTTTTTCCTAATGGGCGAAGTGGTAGAGTTTGACGACACCGAAAAAATATTTTCAAACCCCCATGACAAGCGTACCGAAAACTATATAACAGGTCGCTTCGGATAGGAGTGTTAAAATGCCAAGACGTGCAAATTACGAAAAAGAACTGCAAAGCATATTCGACAAGCTGGTACTTATGGGGCGTGGCATTGAGTCGATTATTGAGAAATGTGTTGCCGCCCTCGCCGAGCGCAACTTAGAGCTTGCGGGGCAAGTATACGAAGAAGACAAAGAAATAGACCGCCTAGAGCGAGAAATAGAGCAAGCTTGCCTGCGCCTAATCGTAATGGAGCAACCCATGGCGCGGGATTTTCGCGAAGTTTCTGCCGCGCTAAAAATGATTACCGACTTGGAGCGCATCGGCGACCAAGCCGCAGACATCATGGAAATAATCAGCCAATTTAACACAGATAAATACACGGCCTATCTCGAAAATATCAATCAAATGGCCATCATCGTTATACAAATGGTAAAAGACGGCGTGCAAGCGTATATCAGCCGCGACCTGCAATTGGCGAAATCACTTTCCACCACCGACGATAAAGTGGACGCGCTCTTTAACACGGTAATCGAAACGCTTATTGCCCAAATTAAAGAACGCCCAGGCTCTGCGAAGCAAGCCATGCGGCTACTGCTTATCGCAAAATACATGGAGCGCATAGGTGACCACGCCGTAAACGTAGGCGAATGGGTGGAATACGCCATAACAGGCAACCACCCAAAAAATAAGCCCGATGCGGACTGGTTTGGCATGAAATCGTACAATACAGTAACAGGCGAAGCTTCACCATGAAAGAATACAATGTAATGGATGGTGAAATATACCCATGAAAAAACTAATCCACGCAGTAGAAGATGATGCCGCTTTGCGCGAGCTATACACTTACACGCTGGAGAACGACTTCGACTGCGAATGCTTTTGCGATGGCAAAGAATTTTTTGACGCGCTTACTCAAAAAAAGCCCGACCTCGTTTTGCTGGACGTAATGCTGCCAGGCGAGGACGGCTTTGCCATACTTTCGCGGCTTAAAAACGACAGCAAAAACGACAGCAAAACTGCGAAAATCCCCGTGCTAATGGTATCTGCCAAGGGCGAAGAAATTTCTAAAGTAAAAGGGCTTAACATGGGCGCAGATGATTACTTGGCAAAGCCATTCGGCGTGCTGGAGCTTGTAGCACGCATTAAAGCCAATTTGCGCAAAGTCCCGTCGGAAGCGGAAAAAATTATCTTCAAAGATATAGAGATTTCCACCGTAAAGCATAGCGTAACGGTAAACGGCAAAAAATTGCACGCCACATTGAAAGAGTATAACTTGCTATCGCTCTTCTGCAAAAACCCCGAAATATCCCTAACGCGGGAGGCAATTTTTTTAGAAATATGGGGCGAAAGCTTCATGGGCGAAACGCGCACCTTAGATATTCACATAAAGGAACTACGCAAAAAGCTGGCAGAAGCCCAAAGCGATGCAAAAATAGAAACCATCAGAGGGGTAGGGTACATTTTAATATGAAAAAGAGTCTGTATTTTTACATGAGCATAGTAATTTTCGGCGTAATATGCTTCTTTGTGGCAACCGCAATAATCGCTCACCAAAACAATTTACGCATAGCAGAAAACATGGTAATAGAAACGTCGCAAATTGCGACGTTTTTCTTCCGCCAAAATATGAATCAATATATGAACCAAGACACAAACCAAGACGCGAACCAAAACGCAGCCCAAAATGTAACCCTCGAAAGTACAAGCCCCGCCCTAAACGTGCAAACAGGCGGCACAACCCGCATCACCATAATTTCGTCAACAGGCGAAGTACTTGCAGACAGCACCGCATGGCACTACCGTCAACACACCGATTATCTATTGCGGCCAGAAATTGCGGCGGCGGCACATGGCACGCCCGCTGTGTATAGGCGATACTCGCAAACGCTTGGCGTAGACTTTATTTACTATGCCGTGAAAGTCGAGCATCACGGCGAGTATATTTTTATTCGCACGGCTATCGCAGTAGAGCAAATTACCGCATATATTCGGCAAATCCTGCCGATTGTGATTTTCCTACTGCTCGCGCTTACCATCACCTGCATTTTGCTTGCCCGAAGCATGGCAAGCCGCATTTTAAAACCTATGTACGCCATTGATAAAAAACTGCGCCGTGTAGCGGGCGGCGATTTCACAGACGAACCAACCCCCAAGAGCTATGAAGAAGTAGAAAAAATAATCACAGGCATAGACGATATTGCCCTTACGCTAAAAGAAAATTTTAGTGCGTTGCATAGCGAAAAAAACAAACTCTCCTACATCCTAAACAGCATAAGCGACGGCATTTTTGTAGTGGACGAAAACACAAACATAGCCTTAGTAAACGCCGCAGCACTACA
>Ga0123355_10014663_pt1 | contig 12271 bp, 13 predicted proteins | sample TergutEmb28metaG_3_FD_89872 | JGI IMG/M metagenome (GOLD analysis project Ga0123355, IMG submission 89872) | Embiratermes neotenicus P1 segment gut microbial communities from Petit-Saut dam, French Guiana - Emb289 P1 | ecosystem: Host-associated > Arthropoda: Insects > Digestive system > Gut ...
AAGTTGTTACATATAATTGAAAAACGCACCATTATCGAGTATACCGTGGCACAGTTTTTAAATGATGGTAAATGTGCTCAAATTATTATTGCAGCTAGTATCCACGATCAAGTAAACATGAACGAATTATTTAAAAGCTATCCACAAGTAGAAATAGCCCAAGGTGGTGATTCACGCCAACAAAGCATCTATAATTCACTTGATCAAGTACGTGAAAATATAGTCATTGTACATGATGGAGCGAGACCACTTGTATCTAATACCACGATTGATACTTGTTATAGTGTTGCGTTAAAGGGATATGGCGCAGTTGCTGCTGTTTTACCCAAAGATACGATTAAGCAACGTCATCCATCAAAAGTGGATGTTGTTAGCCATACTCTTTCTCGAAATGAACTTGTTGCTGTACAAACACCACAAGCTTTTCCAACATTAGCCTTAAAAAGAGCCAACGAGCTTGCTCACAATGACCGTGCTCTTAGTGAAGCAACAGATGACGCAAGCTTAGTGGAAAAGTACATGGACATTGATATTAAAATCGTAGAAGGCGATTATAAAAATATTAAATTCACAACACCTGAAGATATTGAATATTTTGAATTTTTAATGAAAAAGGAGGGTTCGTAATTATGCGTATTGGTCATTCAAAAGATGTTCATCGATTAGTCCCAAACCGTCCCTTGATCCTAGGCGGGATTGAAATTCAGCACCACCTAGGTCTTCACGGACATAGTGATGCTGATGTGTTGACACATGTTGTAATTGAATCAATTATTGGTGCCCTTGCCTTAGGTGATATCGGCAAGCATTTTCCAGATACTGAGCCTGCTTATAAAGGTGCTAGCTCAATGAAACTGCTTGCAGCAACTAAGAAAATGCTTGATGAATCTGATTATAAAATAGGTAACCTTGATGCAACGATTTATGCTGAGCAGCCAAAGATGCGACCACATATTGATGCTATGCGAGAAAATATTGCCAAAACGTTGGAAATTGATATTGCTCAGGTCAATGTGAAAGCAACTCGAGGTGAGGGTATGGGCTTTGTTGGACGTGAGGAAGGCATGGGTGCTGAGTGCGTTGTACTTTTGTTATGAGGAAGATAATCTTGAATTAAATATCAGCTAGTTCAGACTCGAAAAAAAGAGGATGGACTTTTTTTGTTGCGAGTATCAATATATTTTTATTGATAATCGATAAAAATATATTGATAATTAAAAAGACATGTGTTATAATAGCGTTGAAACAAAAAGGAGAATCATTGTTATGGACACGCAAAAGTTTACTCACCGCCTCACGAAGGCTCTTGTTGAAATTATGTTTTATGGAGGTATTTTAGTTTGCATCTCACTCCCCTTGCCATTCTTCAGATCACCCCTTTCTTTTTGGATAGGTCATCCCCATCCAGATACCATGATCAAACATCTTGCAATTTTAATTTCATCAGGCATTTGTGCCATTTATATTTTATATCAATTAAAAATTATTTTTAAAACACTGGTAAAAGGTAATCCCTTTATTGGTGAAAATGTTTCTTGCCTTAGAAAATGTGGCGTAGCAAGCTTTCTGATTGCAATAATTTTTATCATAAGAATTAGCTTTTGGCTTACAGCTGGATCAGTAATTATTGTTATTCTGTGTACTTTATTAGGACTGTTTTCTCTAACGTTAAAAGATGTGTTTAAACAAGCCATCCTTTATAAAGAAGAAAACGATTGGACGGTGTAAGTATGGCAATAATAATAAATTTAGACGTCGTAATGGCCAGTCGGAAAATTGGACTAATGGATCTTGCTGAAAAAATCGAATTGACACCTGCTAATTTATCAATTTTAAAAAATGGCAAAGCAAAGGCAATCAGATTTTCAACACTTGAAAAAATTTGTGAAGCTCTTGATTGCCAACCGGGGGATATTTTGGAATATAAAGGAGAAGGAAAATGGAAGAATTAGAACAAAATATAAAATTTAAGTTGCTAGGTTATTTATTAGTATCAACGATTGGTTTTTCTTATTTAGTATTCATCCGTAATGCAGGAATTAGCGTTCCGATTTTTGTAATCATTCAATTCATGTGTTTATACTTTTTAATGCCGAGGAAAAAGCCCCTTTTACTGTTTATCCCTATCTTCATACTATCATTAAATTCATTTATAAGTGCAAGCACAATATGGCGAGCAGCGAATTTTTTTGTTACTATTGCGTTGTTTAGTGTTATGAGCTTGTGGGCGGTTGGTGATTTTTCAATCAAAGGTGAACTGTTAGGATTTATTTACAAAACGATTGGAAATTCTTTCAAACCATTTCGTCACTTTCGAATCCCTATGAAATGGTTATCGGAAATTAATAAAGAGCGTTCAACTACAATTAGACGTGTACTGATGGGAGTTGGTGCTTCCATTCCACTTTTGATCATCATCTTGATTGTGCTTTCCGCAGCTGATGAAATATTCGCTCGCTCAATTGATGACTTTTTATGGACTGTTTCAAATCTCGTTAGAATGGATGCAATTTTTAGAATAATAGTCGGAATGATAGCAGGATTCTATTTATTTGGAATTATTTACATCATCTATACTTACAAAGCAAAATATGAAGTGGCTATTTTTGAACAGCCAATGAACGGTGATCTAATTATTATAAACATAGTGCTTGGTTCAATTTTGATTATCTACACATTGTTCGTTGCAATCCAGTTTAGATATTTATTTGCAGCATCAGGCGATCTACCTTTTGGATTAAATTATGTCGAGTATGCTCGGCGGGGATTTTTTGAGTTACTATTTTTATCAGGATTAAATATTACAATTATCTTAGTTGCTATTTGGCTAACGAAAAACCAGAGTAATATTGGAGCGAAAATCAGTAAATCATTATGTTCCTACTTATGCGTTGTTACAATAATATTACTTATCTCATCATTTTACCGCATGTCGCTATACAGCTCTGAATTTGGCCTCACAAGATTAAGATTTTTAGTTTTCGGATTCCTTATTTTTGAAGCAATAGGGTTGATCTTTACACAAATCTACATTATTAAGCCAAAATTCAATATCCTTGCAATATACTCTATTATTGCATTAACCTATTACCTGCTACTAAATGTTATCTCAATGGATGTGTTTATAGCCAGAAATCAAGTTGAGCGATATTTCAGAAGTGGTGGTAACGGCATTGATTACGTACTAACCTTATCAGCAGACGCAGCAGGAGAGATTTCGAGATTATATGACAGCGATGATTACAATACAAGGCAGCGAGTTAGAAATTACTATATCCGAATTGACCTAGATAATGATGGATGGAGACAATGGAATTTAGCTACCGCTAGAGTTGGAAGATATCGTAGATTAACCAGTGAATATTGAAGAGAGGGCGATTAAGTTAATTGCGCCTTTTCAAATTGGCTAATGCTTTTTATCCATGTGTATGATATAATGGGAATCAGTTTAATTATTAGGCGAGGTGATTTGATGCGTAGATTTAATGTTACAGGGCTATGTAATCCGGATCGACATTATATGGTTGATATTACGAATAAGTTGATGCAAATTAAAGATATGATTGACTATGGAGATTATTTTACAGTAAATCGTGCTAGGCAGTACGGTAAAACAACGACACTAAGGCGGCTGTGGCGCTTTTTAGCTGATGATTATATTGTTGTTTCGATAAGCTTTGAAGGTTGGGATGATGAGAGTTTTGCAACATCGAAAAATTTTTGTCAGACTTTTTTACAACAAATAAAAAGTTCATTAAAAAATACAAAGGAATCAGAGGCGTATCAAGAATCATGGCTTGATGCAAATATTGTTGATTTTGGAAAACTATCAGTGCATATTGAAAAAATGTGTCAGAATAAGAAAATTGTCTTAATGATTGATGAGGTTGATAAGACAAGCAACAATAGGGTGTTTCTACAGTTTTTAGGAATATTACGTTCAAAATTTCTTGACAGAGAAGATGGTATTGGGGCAACATTTCAGAGTGTGATCCTTGCTGGCGTCTATGATATTAAAAATATTAAACTGGAGATGATTCATGATGGTATTGTTACTCCACTTCAAACGGAGAATCATTTGAGGAATTCACCTTGGAATATTGCGGTAGATTTTGAAGTAGATATGGCATTCAATGCTGATGAGATTTCAACGATGTTAGTGGAATATGAGAAGGATTATAAAACTGGTATGGACGTTGTAGCAATTTCTGAAGAGCTCTTTTCTTACACGAGTGGCTATCCATTTATGGTGTCACGGCTTTGCCAAATTATTCATAAAAATGCCGATATGGAGTGGGATGTTTTTGGTGTGCGAAGCGCTGTCACTGCAATGCTAAGAGAGAACAATATGCTTTTTACAGACATGGGTAAGAATTTGGAAAATCATGAGGATTTGTATCATCTTCTGTATGATGTGCTAATATTAGGTTTAAATAGAGATTTTTCCTATGAGAATCCGGTCATAGATATGGCTTATATGTATGGATATATTAAATTCAATCGTCGTTATTCAGTAGTTGTTTTTAATAAGATTTTCGAAACTAGGATTTCCAATTATTTTGTTACAAAAAATGCGCAAAGTACTCCCCACCAAAAAACAAGTGCTATATATCATAATATCGCGACTGACGATTATTTCAATATGGAATTGTGCCTAGAGAAGTTTGCAGCATTTTTTAATCAGGATATTTTCCCGACAAAAGAGAAAAAGTTACTTGAAATCCAATATCGCATTTCATTTTTGTCTTATTTGAAACCATTGCTTAATGGTATCGGGCATTATCACTATGAAAGCCACCTTAGCGATGATCGACGAATAGACTTAGTTGTTAATTATGGACGTCATGAGTATTTACTTGAGTTGAAGCGGATTTTTTCAGAACGTGATCGGGAAGAGGGGATTAAACAGCTTTTGGGCTATATGGATGGTCGTGGTGCTGATGTTGGGTATTATTTAACGTTTGATTTTCGGAAGAAGGCTGAATCAAAGATGGAATGGCTTGAAATTGATGGGAAGCGGATTTTAGAAGTGAATGTTTGATGTATGAATAACGCAGTTTTATGTTGGTAAATCGCAAGCCACTTCATGAGCAATAATTTACTTATGATGTGGCTTTTTGTCATTTAGGGGCAAGAATCTGAAGCAGCTCATGAATTAAATATAGCAGACGACTGAACCAAAACCGCATGATTTAAGAAATATTCTAGCTGGAGGTTTTACCAATGAGAAACAAAAAATTTGATGAGAAACTATATTTAGAGTCAATGTACATCGATGGTTATTTTCCAAATTTCCTAGTTGATAAAATAAAGGCTATGTTAATGGAGATTGTACATTGTTTCGAGAATGCTGAATATGCAGAACTTACTTGAACTTATTCAGTCAAAATTTGATGAGTTCACAGAAACTATAAATGGCATGCACGAAGAGTTTCATGAAAATGGTAGTGAAATTGAAACAGTAGCTCGGGAGTCTATTTGCGAAACTGTTAGACATATTGTTAAACACTTTGCTCACGATATCCAAGCAGCACTTCTAAGAAATAGAGAATGGTAAAATCATAACGAGAAATTTATGATAGAATAATTCCATTAAATGAGAAGCGTTATAATTTGCAAACATGCAAAAGGATATTTTAAAGGTGTCAAAGTTTATGATAACTATGATTGGTCAAATTTTAGAGGGCACCTTTTTGGTGAGGAATGAGCAAAAAGGTGACCTGAAGCCATTGAATTTCTTATTTATTCAGATTAGAGGGCACCTTTTGGGTGAAAAATAAAGAAAAAGGTGCCTTGAAGCCATTAAATTTCTTATTTATTCAGATTGGAAGGCACCTTTTTGGTGAAAAATAAAGAAAGAGGTGCCTTGAAGCCACTAAATTTCTTATTTATTCAGGGTTGAGGGCACCTTTTTGGTGAAAAATGAAGAAAAAGGTACCCTGAAGCCATTAAATTTCTTATTTATTCAGGATTGAGGGCACCTTTTTGGTGAAAAATGAGCAAAAAGGTGCCCTGAAGCCATTGGATTTCTTATTTATTCAGGGTTGAGGGCACCTTTTTGACGAAAAATGAGCAAAAAGGTGCCTGAAGCCAATGATGAACGCTTATACGTACCTAATAATTCTACTATTGAGAATATTGGACATATGTTCTAATTGAACAGTTTCATGGGATAGTTTTCATGAAGAGCCAAAACAAATTTTTGCAGCTGTAAACTTAATAGTAAAAGTTCTATTCTATAACGTCATTTCGAAAAAACAAAAACACTTCGATAGTTTTCGAAGTGTTTTGTCGTCATTCGATTTCAGCCTGCACCATCTTATAAACTTCATAAGGATCATCAGCTTGGGTAATACTTCTGCCTAACACAAGATAATTACTCCCTTGCTCCTTCCCATACCGAGGTGTCGCAACTCGCGCTTGATCAAAAGCCTCATCACCTTCCAGCCTGATGCCCGGTGTAAGCGCAATAAAATTTTCCCCACATAGTTCGTGAATTTTCCTCACCTCATGGACTGAACAAACAACCCCATCAAGTCCCGCTTCCTTTGCCAATTTAGCATAAGACTCCACTACATCATCAACTTCTCCAGGGATAAGCAATTCACCATTCATCACCTCTTTAGATGTACTCGTTAATTGTGTAACAGCAATAACAAGAGGTCGCTCTTTTCCTTTTGGAGTCCCTTCATTTAATCCCTCTACAGCTGCTTCCATCATCTTTCTCCCACCTGCCGCATGCAAATTAGTTAAATCTACACCAAGGGATGCAATCTGTCGCATTGCTGATTTAACTGTATTCGGGATGTCATGCATTTTCAAATCTAGAAAAATACGATGACCTTTTTCTTTCAAATATGTGATGATCGTCGGACCTTCTTTATAATAGAGTTCCATCCCAACCTTTAAATATAGAGACTCGCTTGTCGGAAACTTATCCACAAAGTTATCCACAGCTTTTTTGTTTGGCAAATCCATTGCAATTATTATTTCTGGTTTGTTCATAAATCACCCCTCCATTTTTCATCAATATTACCTAGACAGTGTCGACGCAAATCAAAATGCCAGATTTTCAGTCCATTTGTTCCCAGGCAAGGCAAAATTCTGAAGGCTTATTGGGCATAAGTCGAAGGATTTTAACGCAGCATGGGGACAAATGGGCGAAAATATGGCGTTCTGACTTTGTGTCGACACTGTCTAATCACCCCTCGACAATAAATCATGTATCTAGCTGTATCCAATCAGGTAACTCTGCTTTATCAGGTAAATCAGGGAGCTCTGCTTTATTACCAGGTAGGTTCGGTAGCTGTATACCATTGGACAACTGTATCTCATTAAGCAGCTTCGTCTCATTAGGCAGCTGATTCTCATTATGTAGCTGCATCTCGTTAAACTGCTTGATCTCATTAAACAATTGCTTTTCATTAGGCAACTTCGTCTCATTAGATAACTTCGTCTCATTAGACAATTTCGTCTCATTAGGCAACTGCATCTCATTAAACAGTTGACTCTCACTAAACGGTTGACTCTCATTAAACAGTTGATTCTCATTAGACAACTTCGTCTCATTAGGCAACTGCATCTTATTAAACAGCTGACTCTCATTAAGCAGTTGATTCTCATTAAATAGTTGACTCTCATTAAATAGTTGATTCTCATTAAGCAGTTGACTCTCATTAAGCAGTTGACTCTCATTAAGCAGTTGACTCTCATTAAGCAGTTGACTCTCATTAAACAGTTGACTCTCATTAAGCAGTTGATTCTCATTAAGCAGTTGACTCTCATTAGGTAATTGCAACTTATTATTTTCTAATTTTAAAAATTGCTTCCCCTCTACTTGCTTTAATTCCTCAACCTTTAACTCTTCAACCCCGCGCAACGCACGATTAATAGCCCTTGTTCTCGTTCCGACAATCGTTTCAAGTGTTTTATCTGCAGTTTGAAGTTGCTTGTGCGCTTTTGCCAATATCCCTTCAAATTTAACAAATTCAGACTTCACTGCCCTTAACGTATCCCATACCTCTTGAGAACGTTGCCCAATTGCAAGAGTCTTGAATCCCATCTGTAAAGAATTCAAAAATGCAGATAATGTTGTAGTGCCAACTACTGTTACTTGATACTTATCTCTCAGTTCTTCAAATAACGTCGCATTTTGGATAACTTCTGCATACAACCCTTCAGTAGGCAAGAACATAAGTGCAAAATCAGTCGTCTTAGGGGGATGGATATACTTCTCATGTATATCTTTTGCAAATAAACGAATTTTAGTCATCAGAGAACGTCTCGCTTCCTCTACTGTCGCCCTATCTTCAGCATCAATAATACGATTATAATCTTCAATTGGAAATTTTGAATCAATAGGTAACAACAACGGTGTGTCTCCGTGGCCAGGCAGCTTAATCCCAAATTCAATCCGCCGATTATTAGCAATTTCCACATTACTTTCATATTGACTTGGTGCAAGAATATCAGCAAGTAATCTCTCAAGTCGAACCTCACCATATGTTCCACGCTCTTTAACATTCGTCAGCGCATTCTTCAAACTTCTCGCATCAGCAGCTAAATTCCTCATTTCACCTAATCCCTGCTGTACACTATCAAGTTGCTTACTAACCAATTCAAATGACTGCGACAAACGTGTTTCTAGAGTTCTTTGCAATTTTTCATCAACAACTTCTTGCATTTGATCAAGACGTTTCTCATTACTGTCTTGCAACGTCTTCAATCTGAGCCCAAGAGTCGCAACCATCTTGTCTTGAAACTCACGAAACTGCCTACCACCTTCTTCTCGGCTAATCTGTAATGATTTTTGAGTTTGCTCTGAGAAATGACCCAAATAATCATTTGCTTCCATACGCCCAGCTTGTAATGAGCTTTGTATACTTGTCCCAATTTCGTCAAACCGTTTAAACTGCTCGGTCGTTCCAAGGGCAAGCTGGTTATTAATGTCGTCTCGTTGTTCTTTCTCATTTTTCTTTATCAATGACTCAATCCGACTTATATCAGATTGTTTCCTCTCAATGATTTGCAGAACAATAGTGGCAATTAATAAGACTATTATTATTATACTAAAAATATGATCTCCCATAAGGTAATACCTCCAAGGTATTTATTCTAACTTATCAAGCAATTCCTTCATAATCGTTGCTGTGTGTTCAAACTTATCCCACTGCCTAAGCTCTATGAGCAAATCCAACCGCCTCGCTCACAGAACCAAAACCATATTTCGCAAGCACTGCTGGTAACTCAGTAATTATATCTGGACAAATGTAAGGATCTACAAAATTAGCAGTTCCGATAGCTACTGCACTTGCACCAGCATATAAAAATTCTAAGACATCCTCTGCTGTCATTATACCACCCATTCCAATAATCGGCAACCTAACAGCTTTATGAACGTCGTAAATCATCCGAATCGCAACCGATTTGATCGCAGGCCCTGATAATCCGCCAGTCCCGTTTGCAATAATCGGCTTCCCAGTGGCGAGGTTAAGGCGCATACCCAAAAGCGTATTAATCATTGTAATTCCATCTGCTCCCGCTTCCTCAACAGCCTTAGCAATCAGAACAATGTTCGTCACATTTGGCGACAGTTTAATGTATACGGGAACACTCGAAACCTCCTTAACAGCTCTAGTTAAATCAGCTGCAACTACCGGATCAGTTCCAAATGTAATCCCGCCTTCCTTAACATTTGGGCACGAAATATTAACCTCTAGTGCCGCCACATTCGGTGCTTTCGATATCTTCTTTGCAACTGCAACATAATCCTCCGTGGTAGTTCCAGCAATATTAGCTATTATCGGTAAATCAAACTGCTCCAAGAACGGCAACTCAGTAGCCATCACCTTCTCCAAACCAGGATTTTGCAACCCAATCGCATTCAACATTCCACCAGAGGTCTCTGCCACGCGCGGCACTGGATTTCCCAAGCGCGGCTCTAATGTTGTTGCCTTAATCATAACCCCTCCCAACATAGGCAAATCATAATACTCAGCAAACTCACGCCCAAAACCAAAGCAACCAGAAGCAGGAATAATCGGATTTTTCAAATCCAAACCAGGTAATTTCACAGCTAACATCTTATCCATTACACCTTCACCTCGCTCATATCATAAACAGGGCCTTCCTTACAAACACGCGTACGTGATCCATCAGCCATCTCGCAAATGCACGCATAACAAGCTCCGATTCCACAAGCCATTCGCTCTTCAAACGATAAAAAGCCATTTTTCGACCCTCTATACTCAGTTGCCAAGCTACTTAGCATCACATGGGGTCCGCAACCTAGAATCCAGTCGAAATCGAAGTCTTCAGCTTGAATCAACTGAACCACATTACCTTTAAATCCATAAGAACCATCCATCGTTGCAACATAAACATCAGCTAATTCTTTAAATTTTTCTTCATAAAATACATCTTCCCGACTGGCAAACCCAAGAATAGCAATGACCTTATTGCCGCAAGCTGATAACCTCTTGGCAGCTTCATACATCGGTGGCACGCCGATTCCACCGCCAACTAGAACAACAGTCTTATCAGCTTCAACTTTACTCAACTCGAAACCTGTGCCTAGTGGTCCCAAAATGTCCACATACTCGCCAGATTTCTTCTCAGAAAGCACCTTTGTCCCAGCTCCAGTAGCTCTGTAAATTAGCGTCAACTCAGATTTTTCATAATCTATATTACAAATAGAAATTGGTCGACGAAGGATTAAACCGCTATCGCCGGTTTTAATATTAACAAATTGCCCCGCTTGGAGCATTGTGCCAACTAAATCACCTTTTAGCACGAGCTCATATATATCAGGAGCAATTTTTTGCTGGGATATAAGCAGCATTTTCTCTTGTTTACGCATCCTAGTCATCTCCTTGGTATTTATTATTAGAAATATTTCGTAATTTGGCATGTATGTTCATGGATATAATAAAAGTGGAGATCGTAGCGTGAACTACAACCTCCCATGGCTTAGAAAGCGGTAACGGATTGCCAAAGCCAAGATGGTTACATTTTGTATCAAGCTAATAGGAGCAAACATTTTCCCCCAAATTATGGATTTCCTTTTTAACATTTTTAAAATAAATCTATCGGTACTTATATTATAGCACAGATCGACATGAAAGTCGATTTTTTTAGGAAGAAAATGGTGAATGGTTTAATGAGTTGATACATAGTTAGCACCTAAGGCAAGATTTTCAAGTAGTGAGATCAGTGAATTTTTGGATTTTAAGGTTTTTTGCTTGTATCATAGAGCAATCCCCTTTATGGTTTAACAATCCGCCACCGATAACTATTCATCGCTGTCACCTTCAACTTTTGCATCAAATTATGATTCGCAAAGCCGCCAGCTGCTGCCCCAACAACAGGTAGAATCTGGAGTATTTTCGCAATATCCATATAATCTCGATACTCAATCTGCAATTCACGCCAATTCATTTCCACATCTTGCTTATGCTCATCCCAATTCAGCACAAATGGTGCAACCTTCTCCCTGTGCTCATCACTACAAAAAGCGAGCTGAAAAACATGCAACATAAACAACCGCTCAGACTTTTCTTCTATATCAAAACCATACAATTTCGCACAATCAAATAAAAACTTCACTTTAATCGACATCAAAGCCGGGAGATCAGCTAAATTAATAAGCATCCCAGCCATACCAAACCCAATCCCTTGTGCCATTGCTACTTTATAATACGTTTTATAAATCCTCTCAACAAAAAAATCACTTTCAGATAAAGCAGGATCAGTTGCAACCTCAGTTTTAGTAAGCACACTTGATGCCGTTAAAACTGTTTCAACCATTCCCTTAATCGCAGCCGTTATCCCATTTTGAATTTTATCTGGTATTAAATTTTGAATTTTTCCTTGGAAATTTTTTGTCAAATTTCCCATAGCAGTAGGCTTTTTCATAATTTTTTCATGCCACTGCGCCAACTCTTTTTTTATTGTTTCCTCATACAAATTACTACCTACCATTCTCCCCACATCCTTTTAGTGTCTGTCACATTATATTATACACAAAATCATCTTGGGGTGCCACTGAACCTAAGATGTAAAAGCCCTGCTAGAGGCAGGGTTTTTACATCAGTATATTACCTTAAAACGGCTCAATTGCAAATGCTATGGACTCTAACACTCGATAAACAGCTTTAGCCGTATCAAGCGAAGTAAAACACGGAATATTATTCTCCACCGACGTCCTCCGAATAAGAAACCCGTCCGTGACATTATCTTTTTTCGTCGCTGTAAAAGTATTAATAACAAATCC
>Ga0123355_10014664_pt1 | contig 12270 bp, 7 predicted proteins | sample TergutEmb28metaG_3_FD_89872 | JGI IMG/M metagenome (GOLD analysis project Ga0123355, IMG submission 89872) | Embiratermes neotenicus P1 segment gut microbial communities from Petit-Saut dam, French Guiana - Emb289 P1 | ecosystem: Host-associated > Arthropoda: Insects > Digestive system > Gut ...
CTGATGATGGATCCTCTGTGATCCGAAACATGTTGGAGCACTTTTAAATATTTTATAATTTTAATTGTATCTACATATTATATATTGTGCATTAGTTGGATAATAAAGTGTTTAATTATCATTAATGCACGGTGCAAACATGAAGATAGCTGTATGGAAGCTTTTGCAGTTTGATATATAGTTTGAGACAACATTTTTCTAGGTATTTAAGTGACTTAAATAAGCAAAAATAAATGAACAGCATAAAGATAAACCTTTGGTACAGCCCCAAATTTCGGGTTTTGGCCATTCAGCTGAGGTATAAATTGGTATCATCCAAACAGCCACGTCGCCTCATGGGGGATATTTGGGAACCAATCAGGGAAGGTTGAGGAAGTGTTGTTAAAAATGAGTGGTCGCGACAAATCGATAACCCCGAACATTGTGATTCACAAACTTCGAGACTGCAATACGTAGGCCTATACAGATACCTTACTTACTTACGCCATGGAGCAGAGTCCCTCTTGAGAAGCCAACCGGTTTGCAGCCAATAAATAAATTCCCCTCATTTTCTAGAACCTGCACGTTCATTACCGCATTTACAAGTGTCCGCCACCTGTACCTATCCTGAGCCAGCTCATCCAGTCCATACCCCCACTTCCTACTTCCTGAAGATCCATCTTAATATTGTCCTTCCATCTACGCCTGGGTCTCCCCAGTGGTCTCTTTCCCTCAGGTTTCCCCACCAAAATCCTATATAAGCCTCTCCCATCCTCCATATACGCTACATGCCCCGACCATCTCATTCTTCAAGTTTCACAACCATACCAAACAGACGAAATTATAGTTCTGTATATGTTAATCTTTAAATTTTTGGATTGCAAACTGGAAGACAAAAGATTCTGCACCGAATGATAGCAAGCATTCCCCCACTTCATACAGACACCACACACATTTAATTTACAGCGCTGCTCGGGGAAGTAGCTGTTGTCCGTGATAGAAGTGCTGCTTAAAAGATGCTCGTGGAAAAGCAACCTAAAGCGGCCGGGGCATGCGTTGATCGTTCACGACCATCTAGTGTCGAGGTAAAGAGTGAATTGAGCTACACCTCCACTTTCCCACTACACCTTCGTGGCGGGCAAAGGACCGCTTGAGCTTTACCTTACCCATGGATCAGAGTAACCTTACCTTAGCTCGGCATATTTTGTTGGAAATATTGGCAATATGTTAATCGACTTATCGAAAGGTGACACTAACTATGACATGGTACACGCATGACACCAACCACGAAACAGAGCAGGTCACCAGACCTATAGACTTACTGATAGTGTAAACATTGCTAATATTTTGTCGTACATACACAGCATATCCACACCAAATCGAGGATTCTTCCTAAATTCCACGTTGACTTATGAAAAAGCTGTACAGGCTGCATATACAGCGGAAGCGTAAAGTTAACTTTCGGACACCTGGTGGTAATTTTACACGGGTATGTTGTCGCCTGGTTGTGGCGGTGGTTCGTCACGTTATGAAGCAGGTTGGCGGTAATGCATGTGTGTAGTGTGTTGTGGTTATATCGACGGTTTTTATATTTTTTACACATGTTGCAAGAAATGCAATGAATATTGCGCTGAATTTACAAGCCAATTTGTGATACAAGTCGTCTGAGATGTGACGTTACGTTATGTCACACGCTTGACGACAGCAGACTCGTACCATAGGCAACATAGGCGCGAGAATCACGCGTAACGCATGATAAACGTATGTATTTCGGTGTGGGCACATGGGAGATCAAATCTTTCGGGATAGAACGCCATGTAGATTGTTTAATAGTTACCTGTGTTTTGGAGGACCTTGTTGCTTTCATGCTGAGTGTATTCCTTTTCTTGGAAGATGGAGCAGAAACCTCTCCATCAGAAACGTCGGTAGCACACTTCTTGACTATCCTGAAGATGGAGGCAGCAAGCTCCCCAGAAGTTTCGGTATTTACCAGTCTACAAGGCGTCACATCTAATAAATCTAAATCTTCATTGTTTCTGCTGTGAGAACCGTAAATCGCGCTTGTAATTACATTATATGCCAGTTTGGTGGATAAAGGCCCTAGTTAGCGTAACGATATATATACATATTGTTTTGCTTTTTTTTTGTAAGATCCAGCTGTACACCAAATATGCCACAGGATTGTTATCTCTGGAAGTGAGCAACCCGAACACCAATTAAATTATTCTCTTGTGGAGGTTTGTGATCATTTCAGTCATGGTGTATGGTTGGTGGACATTTCATTTGCAGTGACATGTGGGCTGTGTGTAGAATAGAAGTTTCAGATCAACCCGCATGAATCATCTAGATGTCCTGAAAGCAGAAAGTTATATTTTTTTTAACACTTTGGGCTATTTCCTTTTTAAAAAGACCGGTCATACCCTGTTATAGGTTATGAAATGACATGTACCTTTACAATACAGTAACTGTGTATATATGTACCTGAATTTGAGGTTTATTTAAGTTAGGTCCATTATTCTATCTGCTGTAGTCTACCCAGTTCTCCTAACCTGTCACTGGATTAGGGTTCTAGTTAAGGTTCCTAATTCTGACACAAACAGCTGTTTGAAATTATTTGCAGAAATGGATTTTTTGATGAATGAATTGTTCTGTGAGTACAAAATCACACGTTTGTGTAATTTGTAAATTTCTAGCAAACCATGTGAGTTGAGAGCAATAAGAAGTATTTGTTGAGAGGCAGTTCTCATTACTACAGTTTAGGCCTTTTGTCAGTTTCTGATGGTGTGTGTAATTAAAATAAATTATAAGCTTAAAGAACTTTTAGAAAACTTTTTATGATTTCATAAATATGATTGGTTTGATAATGTGTGTGTGTGTAACTAAGTCTAGCACAGTTTGAAAGTGTCTTTAGAAATATGAAACACAACAACAAAAAATAATGGAGATAGCATTTATAGTTGTAAATTACCACACCTACAAAATCCAGAGTATTTGTGCAGCAAATATGGAAATTTGTCATATACTGTTGAGATGGATAAAAATGAAGTGTACCTTGCAGACATATATTTTAGGACATTTATTGTTGATAGTCAATAACTGATTAATGTTATAGTGGCCTGGCTGACTGAAGATAGATTTGGTCTTATATATTTAAAATTTTCTCAGTGTCATTCACAGTCTCACAATGAATTGTTATTGCAGTCATAAAAAAATATACTTGATATCATATGCATATCAGCAAAAACAAGAAAGAAGACTACTGGTATCTTTACTTCTAACACTCACCCAGCACAGCTCCTTTGATTTGTTCAGGTTTGTGTGTATACATGAGAATGAGTTACATTTTGTAGCCCAACTTTGTGACTATGTGAAAAATGCTAACAAGACTTACCTGACACTCTCCCCACATATCCCTAGCTTCTGCAGTCACATAGCTGAGTCCTGACTAAAGTAACTACATAAAAAGGGCATATGAATGTTGTGTTTGTACTTTCTGAATCGTGCTACTTTGCAAATCTAATTAAAAATACATTACATGATACAATTGTTGGTGAGTATTGTTCTAAGATTGTTTTTTATGTTGCTTTGGGTATGATATTTTCAGATAAGTAGTGGCCATGGGTACTATTGGAAAAGACTTGGTGGAGTGCTGCAATGGCTGTGATTCAAACAAAGTCACAGACAGGAAGGTATGTATTAAGCATCTCCTTGGGGGTTGAAGGAAGCACATTTTTGTTGTGATATGACACTGAGCCGATTCTAAATATCATTGGCTCCATGGTATTGAACATTAGGAAACTGATAAATATTTCCTTCCTTACCTCATACTTATTTGGACACTTTTGATGACTTGTCAATATTCTGGAGGATTGAGGGATAGAAGAGTGGGGACAGCAAGTCTGGTTTGGTAATACTATTCCTATGCACCCTTGTATGGGCCATTGTCAAGGTAGAGTTGGAGTTGGGTTCAACACTGTGTAGGCTACATTAGTGTATAGTTCCTGATGTTATGGAGAAGCTTTCTGCCTCCGTCTTCACTGCAGCCGAAGAAGATGTAGCAAGCTTCTCAAAAATGCCGGCAACTGTAAGAGTCTCAGTGGTGTCATGTCCTGAAGATTCAAGCCATTATCATTATTGTTGTGAGAACCTGCAGTCTCACAAATTTTTAGTATGATTTTGCCTTACATGAGAGCTACAGGAAATAGCTGGATGCTGTATATCCCTTAAAGTGAGTAGTGCTCAAGTGACTTTAGTGTAGTGATTGTTTATAAAAAAGGCTAACCAATAAGAACATTAATCTCATATACAAGTCTAGAATGTTATACCACACTACTCTGCTGAGTCTTTGGTGCCATAATATTCTGTGAGACATGTTTCTCAAACTGAATAAAGTTAATCTGAAATTCTGTACATTAAGTAGTCATTTTCCTGGTTGCCTAGTATGACAGTGAAACACTTTCTCTTACACTGAGGGAGAGACAGGAATTGTAATTCAAAAAATATGCTTCCACTGGACAAATTTTCATGAAATTCGATTGTGAATATGTTTCAAAAGTCTGTCAAGAATATCAAGTTTAATTAAAATCTGACAAGAATAACAAATATGTTACTTTAAGACCAATATACGTTTTTTCTTATATCTTGCTCAGTTCTTGTTAGAATGAGAAATGATTCAGACAAAGGTTGTAGAGAATATCAAAGCACACGTTTTATGTTTAGTAATTTTTTTTTTAAATCGTGCCATTTATGAGATGATGTAGAAAATATTGTAGAGTTGGACAGGCCACAGATGACAATATGGTGCATACGCATTGCATGCTGGACACCTATGGCTACAAACACACACTCTGAATATGTAGTACTCTCCCCTGCAACCATGGTTGCACAAATGTGTCTGAATGTTATGTTAAATGCACAGTGTCTGTCTCGTATGACTTCTTAATGATGTTTAATTAGGCACATTTGGCATTTGATGCATGCCTGTTAACATACACACATACAAACACACAAATGTTTGCCTGATACAGGTAGATTTCAGATGAGAAAATTTATCTGCACTGTGCATCTAACTGCTGATCCGTTAAAGCTACATGCACCTTGACAAGTAAGTTTAAAATGATTGCATACCTTTGTGAGCCCTTCAAATTAATTAAGTACTATGACATATCCTCTTTTGTCTGAAGATTGTCAAAGATATTGTCTGTGTTAATTGACAGGTTTGTTTCATTCACTGATTTGTCCAATCCATTTATAAATGCCCCCCTCTCATGTACGTCTATGTAACTGCAGAGCAGGGGCTTATTGTTAGTACAGAATGTAAAGTTATGCGTGACAGGTTTAGTGCATTTCTTCTGAGCACATGGAGTGGTCATTTGACAAAGATATTTATTTCGAAAACAATGTTGTCCTTACATGGTTGACAGTATGTTTGGACTTTTCAGTAGTCATTTTCATGCTTTGGCTACTTAAATTTAGAGATTCACAATGATATTTTTTGTAATGACATCACCATTAGCAATATATACAATTAATGTATATTGATGAGTACAGTTTAATACATTTGGTTTTATACTCTGTTCTGTTTTCTTTATTGCTGTTTTCAAGTGATGTATTCGCATCATACAGGGTATTTGCATGTTTTGACCATTTTCATCTTCCTTTAAACCCGTAGTTGGCTGTGTCTTTGAGGAGAAATCTTACGTGACACTTAAATGCCCTGTAAATAACCCTCCAACCTGCTTCTTTACCTTAATGTAAATTAATGTGTTTAACATTTTCCTGCTAAACGCACAAGAAATGCAAACCTTTCCTAGCTCCTCAGCATTCTCAGAATTGTTGACTTTTAGGTTTGACTAATAATGAGACATTACAGCCAGATATTAGATACTTCATGGATGTTATGCTACCAGTTGCTACAGTAGTAAGATATTTTCAATTTATTACATGGCCTATTGTTGTTACAAATATTGGTGTCTTAGTTATACAAAATTAATTTTTGAAACATAATTTGATACCAGTTTACTTTTATTGCAGAAGAGCATGGAACGACTCTTACAACTTCTGGAAGACAAACGAACAATAATACTGTTGGATGGGACTAATGACGGAAGTACTTTAACATGGGATTCGGTATTCACTTCAGTGCATAGATCAATATTGAAGGTAGAGGCCATTAGCACCAAACTCCAATTTATAGTTTAATTTATCTTGTTTGCCGTCTTGTCTTACTGATGAATGCTTAAAGTTGAGTTATATTTTATATACTGAGAAGATTGCCATTAAATTTTTATTATATGATTTGATTTCAGGAAGCAGACCGATGCAGGGCTGAAGAGCAGAAGTCACATTCATCATCTGCCCAAACAAACCGAGAAAATATGAAACTTAAGTGTTCAAATGTGATGGATACTTTGGTTAAAAAGGCGGTCCAAGGCATGTAAATTTATTGTACAATATGTTTTCAGTACTTGGTATTTGTGAGACTGTGCATCATTAGAACAATGATGTAAACAACCAACAAGATTCAACAAATTCCCTTTATTGATCTTTTTAAATAAGCTCTACATATTAGGGGAGGCAAACTCGCCCATCCACAGGAGCACTTTTTGACTGTATATACAGCTTTTGGTACAATGCACTGTAATGATAAATTATAGTTTATTGATCTTTTTAAATCACCTCTACATGTTTTGGGTGACAAACTTGCCCATCCTCAGGAGCACTTTTTGACTGTATATACAGCTTTTGGTACAGTGCACTGTAATGATAAATTATATGAATTTGTGGCATCTTGTTGGTTGCTTACATCGTTGTTCTAATGATGCGCGGTCTCACAAACATCAAGTTCATAAATGCCAAACAGGCAAAAGGAATACACTTATATAAGAACATAAAAAGAAAACTGTATGGAGCGAATGCAGCTATTTGGTACAGCAAGACATGTAGAGACAATATAACTTATCATTACAGTGCATTATACCAAAAGCTGTATATACAGTCAAAAAGTGCTCCTGAAGATGGGCGAGTTTTTCACCCAAAACGTGTAGAGCTGATTTAAAATGATCAATAAATGGAATTTGTTGTATCTTGTTGGTTGCTTACATCGATGTTTTAAGTGTTCAGTAAAATCTCCTCAGGCTGACGGCTGTGTCATGTAGTTCAAATCAGTTGATGTTTAAGAGACTGACTTTATCTCCATATCCATCATCAGGGTTCTGATATGACTCAACACCCAGCCTACCTGGATTATATATCATTACCATGCTGGGTCTTATGGTAGGTCACAGACCAACAGGGCTAGTGGGTGGAGTCTGAAAACTGCTATGTCTGGTCTTGTTGTGCATCATATTGCTGTTTTGTCTGATTGAATAAGTTGGTTATAAGGGCTTTCATGCTCAACTTAACATAAACCTCCCTCACTATTGCGATTATTTGGTTGTAGCCATATTTCTGTTTTCGTATTCAGTAAGTAGTCTATGTAGTCTATAGCCACTTCCAGTCTGCACGTATTGTTGAATTTAGTCATGTCCAGTATCCATATTATGTTTTTGTCACAACAGACTTCTTCATTTGGTTGAAACATGCATGCCTTATTTGTTTCTTGAATCTTGTCCTGTCCTGCGGCAATGAAATTTGAGTCGTGATTTAATTTTGAATAGTTTTTTAGTGTATCTGGACTGAGTTCTTTGACATCAGTAATTATTTCTAGAAAGAAGAACATAGGGATGACCTTTTCTTTTTCCCACATATTTTTTACTTTTTGTAATGCTGAAGCTGTCAGTTTGTTTTATGAAAGCACATTATTTAGGATTACATCAATTATATTTGGAGTTAGAGTTAGAGAGTGGTCCATCTTTATTAGATTTTGTTGTATGTAGCACTGCTCTTTAAATTTTATCTATTCCAAAAAATTTAAAGTGTCATACTTTTCAGGTACACCGAAGCTGAATTGTTCAGTTTTAGTACCTAGCATTTTGGAAATTTTGAATGATGGATATCTCCAGAAGTGTTTTGGCCGCACATACTTGCTAATTCTAAAGGAAATATTGCAAGTTAGGAAGTACTGGGGTTGTATAAGCTTTGATCATTGGAATGGTAAGTAATTTTTCCAGATAATCTATTTTGTAACCTGAAAAGTTTTATTATTATTATTATTATTATTATTATTATTTTATTTTATTTTTTTATCCCCCCCCATATCTAACAGGATATATTTGTTATGATACATTAATCCATTCTGATGATTGAACAGTATCATTAGTTGATTCACTTTTTGATGTTGATGCTGCTGCTGCTGTTGTTGTTGTTGTTGTTGTTGTTATTATTATTATTATTATTATTATTATTCCCCCATCTAATAGGATATGTTTGTTATGATACAGTAATTCATTCTGATGGTTTAACAGTATCATTAGTTGATTCACTTTTTGATGTTGATGCCTCATCAGTGGAACAAATAGCGAATGTATGTATTTAAATGTGCATTCACTGCTTATAAATTTTTCTGTCACCTAAGAAATGTAATTGTGAAGTGGATTTTTGGCACCCTTGTTGTGTGCTGGTATTCAACAGCAAATGAGTGTCATACACAAGGCTCACTAGAAAAGTTCTGAGACATGGACTTGAGTCATCAGAGTCGATAAATTTGGATGCTTAACTTCATGGAACAGTTCCTTCAAGTTATACATGCAATTTAATAATTCACTGGTTGCCTGATGGATGTACCTGTTTGTGCTGCAGCCGTGCAGGCATCATGGAATTTGAGAAAGAGCATGCTTTTGTCAAATGATTATATACCATAAAAGGCTTCGGACAAATGAAAGCCACCCTCTCAAACTTTTGGAATATGTTCTTGTAATAAAACCAACGAGACACACTAAATAAAACCGAGACACACTAATTTCTCAAATTTGTTTTTGGAATAGAATTCTACATGTTTTGTACAGTTGTTCTGTCCATCAGCAGGAGTCTAGTACTCTATACACAGCTATAGGTATATGTCATACATTTTTTGCTAACTGCTTGCCAGCAGTCAGCAAAACCTGTATGACATATACCTGTTGCTGTGTATACAGTACTAGACTCCTGATGATGGACAGAACACTTGTACAAAACGTGTAGAGTTCTGTTCCAAAAATAAATTTGAGAAATTAGTGTGTCTTGTTGGTTTTATTATAAGAATATAGCATGATGCACGGTCCTCTGAATGTCAAATCTTGGAATATGATTTTCAGGCTTGTACCATACCATGTACTACAGTTCACCCTTGGTACACTATGGGAGATCTGCCTGTATGAGCATTTTTCAGTGACATTTGTCATTAATGAGTCCTAGGTCTGTTGACTTTTTGTGCCTTATTTATGCATTTATGAAGTATTTACTAGTATTTATGGAAGGCATGTTATAATAATTTGTTTTGGTGCTTCTTGGTAATCCTGTGTTGCTTGAAATTGTTCACAATTTTTAACCATTTTAACACACAAGCAGTATTATTATTTTTTCACCAACATATTATACTATATTTATGTAAATACATTTAACCATAACATGTAAAATTCTGCACTATTGATACCACAACATATGTACACTTACTGTAACCTACTTTATTGCTGTACATCCTAAAGAAATTTTGGTGTCAGCTGGCTGGAGATGGCGAGATAATAATGTAGAAACATGTAGGAGCATTGCAAAAGATAGCATGCATAAATTGTAGAATAGTGTTTTTTGTGTTTTGTTGACCATGCATCTTATTACAATCTTTGTAAATCACCAACTTGACGTACAATTCTTTTTCTTATATTTGTTTATTCCAATTCTCTACATGTTTCGAGCAACCAAGTGCTCATCATCAGGGGAGTCAATTGTCTCAATACAACCTCTGGTATATGTCACTCTGAAAACAGTTGAATGGTCCAAAATTACGAAAAGTTTGTATTAAAACGAGTGGTGTTACTTACATACAGGTGGTGATAAAATATGATAAAATAAAATGGAGTGACATGTTTTGTATAATTTAGTTTTGGTTTGAAGATTAGTGGGCATATTTATGTCATGTAGAGATCAAGGTTAAAAGGCTCTTCTAAAGTTGTTTGAATTGTCTCTAAAATGTTAAATCTGTAGTTATTGACACTACAGAAAATGCAATAAAATTAATTAAAAAAAAACAACTTGCTTACCTATGTAGGTGACAGTGTGGTGTGCAGGTTTAGATGGAACTAGTTCAGCTAAGTTGGAGTATTGATTGGGAGTCAGGTGGGGTGTGACATATGGTATTTGTAATGGAGGACCATCAAAGAAACGATGACATTACTGAAACACATCAATACACCATCGCTCCTACTTCCTTATGAACAAATATACATACAGCTATTCCACCACAATAATCAACTCATTCCCGAACAACACCCGAATGAGCAAAATCCAGTGTTTCAACTTCTCCATAACAAATACCATACGTCACACCCCACCTGACTCCCAATCAGTACTCCAACTCAGCCGAACCAGTTTTGTCTAAACCTGCATACCACACTGTCACCTACATAGGTAAGCAAGTTGTTTTTTAATTAATAATTTGATTGCATTTTCTGTAGCTTCAATAACTATAGAATTAACATTATAGAGACAATTTAAACAATTTTAAAAGTGCCTTTTAACCTTGACCTCTACATGACATAAATATGCCCATTAATCTTCAAAACAAAACTAAAGTATACAAAACATGTCACACCATTTTATTTTATTATATTTTATCACCACCTGTAAGTAACACCACTCGTTTTAAGATAAACTTTTTGTAATTTTGGACCATTCAACTGTTTTCAGAGTGATGTATACCAGAGGTCATATTGATACAATTGACTCTCCTGATGATGAGCACTTGGTTGCTCGAAACATGTAGAGAATTGGAATAAACAAATATAAGAAAAAGAATTGTATGTCAAGTTGGTCATTTACAGAGATTGTATAATAGTGTATTTGTTGGTGGTACATGAGTTTTTTAGATCTTCAGCCTCTGTTGCAGTGTGCTTATAGTTTGTTGTTGTGTTGTTCTTTGGGATTGTATATTATGTATGTAGTTAGCTGTTCAATTTCTGATGACAGCATGAAGTGACAGTTATTGTGTGAAAAGTAACTTCAAATTACAAAAATGTTTCAGAATCGGATGTACTTATTCTGCCACTAATAACCAGTGTTATTGGCAGATGTGTACAGAACTGAATAAATTTGTTTATTGTGTGTTATATGAATGTTTTAGTGTTTCTTCAGGTTGTGTGTGGATTTGAATTCTGTGTTCGGTAGCAAGAAGTTTGTTTGTTTGTGTGTGTGTGTGCGTGCGCACGTGTGCATACATGTATGTGCACATGCAAGTGTGCTTGAGAGAGAGTGAGAGAGAGAGAACTTACGTAGGCACTTTAATTCACTTGTGTTTTACATTTTACAGAGCTGTTGGATGTGTGTTTTGTGTTGTATGAGAAACCACCCAATCTGGATAAGGCTATAGTGGCAGAAATATTATACTGGATTGTTAAGTGTGGCACTCCTCAGTCACATCTGGGACTTCAGCTTAGAAAGAAGTATGTCTTTTTGTATTAGAGATTTGGTTGGTGTTGCCAGTTGGACATTTTGATAGTTACATTGCAAGGGTATATCCATCTGTTTTCATTTACTGATTTACATGTTAAATTAAAATTAATACCTTTATGAGGCTTTGAATCCCCTTTTGTGGCCTTCCTGATTGTGTAAATAAAAATCTTAAATTGTTTTATTTTGTGTGAGTTGTATTAGGTAATTGTGTGGAATTTATCACTGCTTGTAGGATTTTGTTCAATTTTTTTTTCCTGGAAGAATGAAAATGTTTTAATATTACTGTGTACATTTGTATCAGTTTGCATGTTTAGATATTGGTTTATGAGGCAGTGTGACCATATAATGCAAAGCTTGCAGCTGTAATGAGAAGGCAGTATTTTGTACTAACTGTATTTCACTTATTTCTTGTGCATGTAGTGCTAGTGAATTTTGGTACAAATTTAGTGAATAGGATGAAAAAATAACAGGAAATTCGAATTGAAAAATACTTCTTGTCGGGGAACACTTTATGGATATAATCACATGTCAGTTGTTAAGGGTTAATATTATTCTGTTCAGCTATACTTGATGTGTGGAATGTTGTGTTTAACCCTTTAAACGCCGAGTTAAATCCCAATTGTAAGTCCCAACTCGCCGAATTTTTTTTGCAGGGTATTTAAACTTTGCGCATGATATTCGAAAAACCTGAATATTTCGAGAACTAAG
>Ga0123355_10014665_pt1 | contig 12270 bp, 11 predicted proteins | sample TergutEmb28metaG_3_FD_89872 | JGI IMG/M metagenome (GOLD analysis project Ga0123355, IMG submission 89872) | Embiratermes neotenicus P1 segment gut microbial communities from Petit-Saut dam, French Guiana - Emb289 P1 | ecosystem: Host-associated > Arthropoda: Insects > Digestive system > Gut ...
ATTGTATTGCTTCTGAAATTAATTCTATGTGTTGTTCCAGGTTATTTTCTGTTGTTGTCCTAGTTGATAGGTACTTATCCAATTCCTCAGTTCCTCCTTCAATCTGTTCGTTATGTACCGTTTTCCACATCGCTTTAACTAGGTTTTGGTCAAATATGTGAAGTTTTTCCTCTTTTATTATAAACTTGTCCCCTGGTTTGTATAGTTAATGTTTTGTGTTTTAGCTCCTCCTCCTCTAATTGTGTATTGAGGTCTGAAAGGTTGTCTTCATTACTAATTTCCCATTCTCTGACTTTTGTTAGGAGGTTGTTGTTGTTGTTGTTGTTGTGTGTGTGTGTGTGTGTGAGCGCGCGCGCGCGCATGCTGTAAAATAGAGGCATACTGGTATTCAAAATCATGTGTTTACCTGTTCTGCAGAAGTCAGTCTGGTATGTAAAAATGAAAATCAGGTCATTTCATTTTTCTGTGGTCTACATTTGTAAGATTTAAAAAATCAATACTAACTTTCTTAACAGCAATTAAGTGTTGTGGAAGAACAGTATGTTAACACGTGTGTTACCATTTAGAAGAAGTCTGTTTCATTTTACTGCAGTACAGTACACTACAGTATAGTGCAGTGGAGGTCATTGCACCTTGCAACATTTTGTTCTATTTGACTCTGATCCACAACACACTGTCCCTTTTTTTAGTGACTCAACTGTGTGACTTACCCTTTGCCAAAAAGTCTTGTCCTAATAACCATTTGGAAGTCATCACTTTCAAGGCATGCATCTGCTTCTAGCGCCACCTGATGATGCACCCTCCATGCTAGGCCACTTGGAGGTTGCTGGAGACTTCGTGCTGAGAGTGGGATACATGTCCCCTGGTTCAAATCAAACACACGCACTGCTTTCACATATGGTGTCTGGTCTCCCAGCGTGAACTGTCTCAGTTCAAGGCTCTCTGTATAGAAATAAAATATATAAAATCATAACTGAAGGTGTCTCTGTGTGTGCCATCAAGGCATATGGGGAGTGGAGGTACAGTTTCAGACATTCTTAACCTATGAGCTTGGTGGAGGTCAATGGTCATTGCTACTCAAGTGCAAATACTTAGTGCTGCAACATTTAATATTTCCAAATATCTTCCTGTCATGGCACTTTGAAACCCACAAATATTTCCTACTTGAATTACTGTCTTATGGCCTTCAATACCAAGTGCAATTCACAAGCAATGTCAAATTATGACCAAACACAACGCAATACTACATTGTGTGGTATGACGACTACTTCCACCCATTGTCTCACAATGGAATAAAAATCACATTACCTGCCCCCATCATGTGGTCATATTTCAGTATAAGTAGACAGGGTTTTGGCAATTGTGCAGTTAAACTTTCTCGTTGACGAGAAAATCCCTAAACGTACATATTACAATGCCTGCATGGGTGCTAGCAGTGTTAACGATGGGTACAGCATTTTAATGGCAGGAAAAAATCTATTGTAAACACAACTACTATGTTTTTAGATACTATGTGTGATCTATATCATACCATAATGCTGAACCTTTGGGTTCCATAAATGCAGGGAATTTCTTGACTAGCTGAAAACTGGTTAGCTTCACAAGAAGGACTCTGCTCCATGCAGTGAGTGAGTGAGTAAGTCAGCCAGCCAGCCAGCAAGTCAGTAAGTAAGTAAGTAAGTAAGTAAGTAAGTAAGTAAGTAAGTAAGTAAGTAAGTAAGTAAGTAAGTAAGTAAGTAAATAAGTAAGTAAGTAAGTAAGTATACATGTAATAATTATGAAACATTCAATTTAATTTTACTTGTTTATTGCATTATTTTCAAACAGGCAGTAGCAGCCCCAGTTATTTCCAAATTCTTTACCTTAACACACTAATCACAGAGGCCTGTATTCAAAATATAATCATAATATTCTGCATTAATTATACAGTATAATTATAATATACATTAATAATAATGTCAGTAATAAATAATAATCATGGAAGACTCCATGACCTTATTTTGTTCTACAAAATTCCCCAAGGCAAGTGAAAGAATTTCTTCGAAACTGATAGACAATCTGGGCATGCGCCCTCGAAATGTTTTGCTATCCCTGATCTAGCCGGTCTCTCCACTTTATCGTGGTAAGATTGTGTGCTAATCGCCCCCAGAGCTATACCAGACGTACTGGGAAGGCCTTTAATGCTGAACTGGTCAAATGACAGGCATCAGGTGTAAGAGGCAGTTGGATGACAACTGTACAAATAAACTTATCTGGTGCAGTGCTCATGACACAGCCAGGAGGCATTTCCCTTACTGATAATCTACAGGGAAAATGAACACATTTTGATCGTCAGATTAAACCAAGTTGGTCAACGAAAAGTTGGAGATCGTTCTACAGCCCGCATGCAAGTGATACTCATGCACAATGTATGTATATGAACATGTCTCTGTGCCCTTGTTCTTCATATAAAGCAGGGGTTTCGATATCACAAAACTGTATTCTCCAAATGCCTACAGATCCTAAGGACCATAATATCAAGCCTAGACATGCCGAATTCACCAAGGTAATTACAACTCCTAGGACATTAGAATTTACAGTATTATAATTAAATCCTAAATTCAACCCGATGGTAAAACTGGAAACGGCAATAACCAACATACACCCTGACATAAAGGAGTATAAAATCTCCTTGCTTTCTGAACCTTTGGACTACATACTGAAAAATCAAACCATGCCTTTATTATTGTAGGAGATAGAAAACAGAATTTCGTTGATGTTTCCAGTTACCCCTTTCTCTCTGTGTATATGTGGGCATGTCACGGAAATAGGTGTCTTCACATCTCTCCAGCAATCCAAATCCACTGCTGTGACAGAAAGTTACTTACCCACAAAGGAAGGCTTAGCTTCATTCAGTGAGGGCTCTAACCATTCCTTCAGTATGGCAAATAGGCTTGGAGAGCTGAACACCCACCTACCAAAGAAGAAGCACATTTTGTCACAGAACAGCAATGATCTGAAGATGTAAGATGCACATAATTTCAAAACACCTCCTTTCTTCAAACTTAGCAAAAATTATGTTGTATCATAGTAGTAGTAGGCCCAATAATCATCATCATAATCCTCCTCCATGGATTAGGTCATTTGACCTGTTCCAGCATCGACGCGTTGCCATCGTTGCCTGGGGCATCTGCAATCCCTTCTTCCCTGGGGTTTGTCGGTGAGGGCGTATTTCGGGAGTCTGGTATTGTCCATTCTTTCAAGGTGGTTGATCCAGTTTTGTTTGTATTTGAGTCCCATGTCTTGTATTCCAGAGGTCTTTAGTTCTTGTCTTATGTCTTCACTTCTTAAATTGTCCAGTCTTGTGCATCCTGTAACACTTCTTAGAAAGTGCATCTCTGCAGCTTCTAGGCAAGTCATGTCTCTCTGCGTGGTTACCCATGTTTCGCTGCCATAGAGTAGTGATGGTCTAGCTACAATTTTATAAAATTTCATTTGTGTTTCTGTACAGGTTTTCTTTAAGTGTTTTCTAATAGTGCCGCATATTCCTTGGAATCTGTTTATTTTTTTCTCAAAATCTGGCTCACCATCTAAACTCAGTTCACATCCCAAATAATTAAATTGTTTTACTTGTTCTAATATTGATCCGTCTATTTCTATTTTAGAGCGCACTAGGTGTTTTCCTTTAAAAGCCATAATTTTTGTTTTGTCTGTAGATATTTTGAAGCTGTAGTCTTTGCTCATTTGGTTTAATAAATAGATAGATTTTTGGAGTTTGTCTTCAGAGTCTTGTATTATTACTTGGTCGTCTGCAAAGAGTAATGTGTTAAGGCAGATGTTTCTTTTAAGCTTTATACCAGTGTCAGCTTTGTGTTTCCAGTTTCTTACGAGACAGAGAAGTTTGGTCAGTACGTCAAAACCAGTTCTGAGGACCACCCAGTCTCGTATCTGTGGGTTTACTTTTTTAGTATCTCAATTATTGTTAACATTTACGGGAATTAAGTAGGGGGTACAGGAGAATTATTGAAAAAATACTACAAATCAGTAACTCTGCCTTGCATTATTAGTTATGGGTGCTGTATTTCCCATTACACATAAGACATAATAACAGAACCAGCTACCATATAAGCTGAAATAATAACTTCACACACAAATTTAAGAACAAAATCTTCTGCATGTAAAGGAACTGAAGAAAGAATATCAGTGTTTGTCTGGCAAAGAAATGCCTGACCAAGTGCATCATGGCCAGCTACATTCATATGCAAGAGAACGTGCTGCATACCTGTGGCACACAGAGAAGTATAAAACTTGTACACTCGTAAAATATGGAGTGTATATTTACCAAAGATTATTTACATTTTTCAGTGAATAATTTAAATTAATTTAAAGTTAACTTTTCAAGCATATGAAGAAATGTTTAGAACTACTTTGGATACTGCAATTCAGCTACATATTGTGGACTGCTTGACAACATACAGAGCAATCCTAAAGGAAACACACAAGCAAGCAAACACACGTTTCGAGTACATGTGCTCGAAACATGCAGAGGCTACGAAATAAACTTATTGTAAAACAAAAATTTTGTGCATCAAGTTGGTTAATTACTAAGATAAATATACTGAAATGCAAGGTCAGCAAAACATCCAAACACGAAGTTATGTGGCTGTATCTCATAAATGGAACATTATGTTGCTGCAATTCTTGCATGACCTCAAAGCCCATACACTACCATTTAGTGGCAGATTCACCATATACCTCACTTTGTTCAAGAGCTCATCCATGAAGACTGAGATAATCGTATGAAATTTTAATGGCCAACCTGGCACAGCAGCACAACCTCAACCTATTAAAAACATTCTGAGGATGTCAACCAATCAAAACCAAGAGCGCTTGATCAAATGGAAAAACAAATTTGAGATACAGTGCTTTTGTCATTGTTCCTTTTCATTTCTTAAGCAAACTGTTGTGTGTGTGTGTGTGTGTCTTCCAGGTTGCAAAATTGTGTGCAAAATTCTAGTGTGTGTGTTCAAATCTGGTGCTAAATGGTAGTGTATGGGCTTCAAAATGGTCCAAGAGTTGTAATATAGCATTCTGTTCAGGATATACAAATATCAACAACATGTAGTTACTGCAAATCACTTCGTAAAAAATGACTGAGGGTGGTGAGGTTGGGGGAATAACCTTCCAACTACAGTAGTTGTGATCTTCTGGCATACAGTAGGCAGGAAACTATGGTACAATAATTGCTGTATATGTCACCACCACCACACAATGCAACCAACATTATAGATACACTTTAAAGAATCACATGAAAGTTTATGGTTGGCTACATTTTTTGACATTAAATATGGTCATTATCGAACCTTACTACATTTCTGCAAACTAATATTAATATACAACTAATTTTGAATCACTTGCCTTAGATTTATTATAGACGTTCAATTTAAAATCCAAGCCTAAAACATTAAACATAGTTTCATTTTTTCACGTGAGCCTGGCCAAAGTGCAGAAATAGTCTTGGCCTCCCAGCTTTTAAGAGCGTGTTTACAGCATCACAATTTGAAAACCCATACAACTATATACAAGAGTAAAATGTCCTCCATGCCCATGCTGATGAAGGCATATGGAGGACGCAGAGGTAGCGGGATTCCAACTTGGCCAATCCAAGCCATTGCTGCAAAAATTTTATATCGATAGCTATGTTGTTTAAGGAAGATCTTCACACTGACTTGGGAAACTGTAATGGTTTCCTTCAGTTTCTCCAGGTAAAAGCTTGAATAGCATCCGAAATAATTCACGGCTGTAGCCTCCAAATATTACTTGACATCATTATTATCGTGACTTCGTTCGACTTATGCAGTCAAAACAATGTCATAGAACAATCTTGAAAATGGTGGCATGCGTAAATCACTCCATTGCAAATAAGGAGGTACGAAAGTTGGGTGGACCAAAAGGTGGGGATACGACACAGTGCTTAATCCTAAATGCAATGTCGATTTCCTTACCATCGGTTGAGGAGGAAGTTAAACCATTCAGCAGTCTCGGCGTGACTAAGGGCACGTTTCCGTCGAACTCGCAGCGTCTCATAGTTTACAGCAGCCTCTACCAGCCCCACAAAACTCGTTTTCCAGACCACAACAACCAGAGCCAACAGGAGCAAAAGCCATGCCAGGGACAATCCAGTGGTACCTAAAATCCAACTGCATACGATGCTCACGGCCATAAATATAAGCATCCAGCTCAACTGGGCATCCCGCTGCAAAAACAGAACATGTGGTCTGAATGTTTATATTTCCAAGAATTCAGAAAGTATCAGAAACAGCAGGGTTTACAACCGAGCCATGGAAAGCAAACCACACACATTGTTACAAACATTGCCCAGGTAATAACAATAAAATTTCTTAACATGTTAACACTCTATCCAAAACTTCTTGCTCCATCATATTTGAATTTAAAGCCACTAATAACAGCAGTATCCATATTATGGAGAGATTTTGCAATAGCGAGCAGCCATCCAGGTATAACACTCACTGCTACAAACACTACCGCCCAAATGAACAAAGAATTCTACTTGAGCATCACGATGCCTGGATCGATCAAGGATTGTCACTGTATCTAAGAGATGTAACTGCTAGGATCAACAAAAGCAGTAACCATGCCACTGACAGACCTGCCTGACTGATAATGTAACTGCACACCAAACAAATTTCCAGCAACAGCAATGATCAGTCTCCTGCTTGTGTATGACAGAACACCAAGGTTTTCAGGCAATGCCTTCTGAGGAACTGTAACATGGACATTAAAGTTGACAAACCACCTTGAATTTGCATGTGCAATGTGCAATACAAAACATGAAGACACTCGGGGTGGTGATGTTCTGGGTCCTGTGCTCTTCGCAATACAATGCATGAGAAAAAAGAGAAAGCTGTCATCGGCAACTCTACTGAACAGAATATGAGAAATACAAGTCTAAGAAAATTCTACTTCCTGCACTTGTTGTAAGAAAACCTGCTATCATGATCCCCAGATTCATACACAAAATACTACAGAAAGAAAAACAGACAAGACAAGTGATCTACATATAACATAATACTGAGGAGCATTTGTGCAACCATTCTTTCAGTGGAAAATTAATAAGTATTACATATTCTAAGTGTGTGTTTGTAGACTTAGATATCCAGCAGGCAATGCGCATTCGGCATATTGTCATCTGTGGCCTCTCCAGCTTTACCATATTTTTTTTAACTTTATCCCATAAACGGCACAATTTTCGAAAAGAAGTTATTGAACATAAAATGTGTGTTTTGATTTTCTCTACAAATTTTGTCTGAAACATGTCTCACTGTAAGAATAATTAGGCCAGATATGTTCAAGAATTCACATTGGCCTCCATATAAAGTACCCGTTATTCTTGTCAGATTACGGAAAGACAGATATGATGCAGCTAAGTGTCGCTTTTTGCAATTTTACGAATGCGCCTAAAAATGATACATCTTCCACAAATACGTGGGTATTGGTGTGAGTGGGTATGTGAGGTCTATGGTACACACAAACATTAATCATATCAACTTAAATAAGTGAAGTTCACACTAAACGTACAGTTCCGATTACTGGTTCAATGTGTAACACCTTTAACTACTGAAATATCTGCCGCCAATTAATAAAACTAGACAGACTTCATGACTAGTTGAGGACCTGTTAGCTTCCAAGGAAGGATTCTACTTCATGGAGTTAGTTAGTTTGTTAAACGGACTTCAAATGTACTGCAATGCAAACAACAACAACAACAACAACAACAACAACAATGTCGCGGTCACCGCCGCCGCCACCGCCACCGCCACTACTACCACCAAGACAATAAAATATACACCTACCCTTACAAGGTCTCTGGCAAGGCTACATTTTCAACACACTTTTCAAAGAGCAAACTTAAGTGATTCACACCCTTAAGGCATGATACCAACAATTCATACAAATTAACTGTGTGATTACCTGTGACTTCTGAGCTAAAGCTATCTCGTAATCATATTCGGTTTCTGCCAGTGATTCCATCTTGATGCATCGCTTGAGATTGAACTACATCTCCACACTCTGGTTCAGCCCTTACCGCCACGCCACAACTTAGACCTGAAAATATACAGGATTAAAAAGAATGAAGGAAGTCTGAACCCCCAACGCATGTCGACAAACAAGTAAAATATGCCAGTAAATTACAATCAACCATCGAGCTACAAATTCATATATAGTCATGCCCCCACATCCACTGATTCAGTATCCACACTTCCAGTTATCCGCGGTATAAATAAAAATCATAGCTACTTGTCCCACAATAAGTGTGCACCTGTCAACACTGCATGGCGTGTGCAGAGGTTGCAGATGGAGGAACGGCCTCCAATATGGAGGGTAGCTGCAAATACACTGAATAAGCAATTGCAGACAGACAACATGGGATGGTATTCGAGTTTGGGGGTTAGGGATGTGCTAACTACTCCTCATCGTAAAAAAATGCCATGTTACGAAACGTCCACAATTGCCTTGGGTTTGTACTGATCTTTTGGACAATCTAAGAAATGGAAATGGGAAATGAGATTTGGAATGTCGAATGTGAGGAGCCTGTATAGGTTAGGGTCATGACAGTAGCCAGGGAATTAGCGATGTATAAATTAGAGGTAGTGGGTATACAGGAGGTTGGGTGGGACAAAACAGGCATTGTAAGAGCAAGGGATTATATTTTATCTACGGAAAAGGGTACTAAATCATCAACTGGGAACAGAACTTATGTGCAACAGAATACTAACACCAGTTAAGACAGTAGAATCTGTTAGTGATAGGATGTCATATATAGTTCTGAGGGGTCACTGGTGTAATATCATTGTTCTGCATGAACATGCACCAACAAAGAAGAAAAGTGATGACTCAAAGGACAGATTTATGAGGAATTACGGCAGGTGTTCAATTTCCTAAGTACCATATGAAGATTAATGTTACGAGATTTTAATGCAAAACTGGGGACAGAGAATATTTTCAAACCGATGACTGGGAATGAGAGCCTACAACAGGATAATAATGATAATGGTGTAAGAATAGTAAACTATGCCACATCAAAAAATCTAATGGTTGAGATTACGATGTTCCCGCACAGAAACATTAATAAATACACCTGGACCTCTACTGATGGGAAGACTCACAATCAGATTGAACACATATTGAAAGACAAGAGTTGGCATTCAAGTATACTCAATGCATGATATTTTGGGGGGAAATGTTTGTCATATCGATCACTATCCGATGGTTGCAAAAGTTTGGGAAGCACAGGCAGTAAGTAAACAAATAGCACAGAAGCTTGATGAGGAGATTTAAACTCAAGAAGCTATGTGAGTTGAAGGTTGGGTAAGAGTAATAGATTAAGATATCAAACAGGTTTGCAGCTTTGGAAAGCATAAATGACAGAAAGGACATAAAAAATAGAGCTGGGGAAAAAATTAAAGAGAATCTCCAAACCTCGGTTAAAGAAAGTCTAGGTCTGCACGAATGGAAGCAGCATAAACCATGGCTTGATAGACTGTGCATGACTGTTATATCAAGGGAAGCATGCTAAGATCCAAACCAAAGCAACATAAATAACCTAAACAATATAAGACATGAAGGTAGTAACCATTTCAGGAACAAAACGAAGACATACTTGTAAGCTAAAACACATGATCTTGAAACCAACAGTAAGACGAAGAATATCACAGACTTGTATAAGAGAATAAATAACTTTAAGAAGGGTTACTAGCCTAGAACTAATACAATAATGGACAAAGTGAGTGATTGGTTACAGGCTCCCACAGTATTTGAGCTAGGTGGAGGAACCATGGAGTTAGGCACACTGCAACAGAGACAGCAGATCCACTAGTGCCTGAGCCCAGTGCCTTTGAGGTTGAGATGGCTAATGAAAAGCTAAAAAGGAACAAATCACCAGGTATTGATCAAATTCAAGTTGTACTGATTAATGCAGGAGTAAGGACAATTCGTTCTGAGATCAATAAAATTATTAACTATATTCGGAATAATGAGGAATTGCCGCATAAGTGGAAAGCGTTGAACAATGAAACTCTTTAGAGGAAGGGTGATAAACGGGACTGTAGTAATTATACAGGCACGTCACTTTTGTCAACTACATACAGCACTGCCGACTAGAAACATTACCGGCGGTCCATGGCCATAGTACTCTCAGGATTGCTGACAGTACAGCCAAAACACGTCTTTATAACCCATGGAATTTCAACAACGGCCGTTCTTGATCGCACAGAAAAATGATCTCTCTAAGCGACAACCATGTTAGTTCCGGACTTTCCCTACGATTTAAAGGCGAATAAAAGCAATTTTCTTAGGGTAGTCAAATCCCCTCACGTACTTTACCTGCCTACAGTCATCTGTAAAACCGATTTGGCCCAATTCTACTACGATAATGCAGCCTGTTCTCCGACAAGGTTGCTTATTCCGGCCTGAGAACAAAAGAATTCGAGAACACTCGAAATTCACTGGCTACTCTAAGAACAGAAATTATATTTAAATTACTTCGTATTTGCAAAAATTTACGGCACCTTTCAGTAGGTTTCACGAAACGTTCACTAACTGTCCTCACGACGCAATTTTTTGTGCATCTTTACGAAACAGCCACACACGATACGAATTTCGCTGTTTAGTCCAAATCAAATCTGTGACAAGCACAACTTATTCGATTTATGGAATGTGGTGGAAACAAGAGAGAAGCATGATCCAGTTTAGCAACAACAGCATACGAATTGCCACAGAATACAGAAGTTCCGTTAAAACCACTGCATAACAAATTTAGGTGGCCAAATAAGGAGCCTAGGGATTGCTTAAAGGATGTTTACATTAGATTACTGAGCACCAGTGGCTTTATGATTGGTATTCTCCCCTTTTGTTTGTTTGTTTTTGGCGCGACAGCCCCCTGTAGGCCAGCGTCTCCTCATTCACGAGGTTTCTAGTTCACACATAACAACGCACAACAGTCGGTAGGTATCCTCTGGACAAGTGATCAGCTCGTCGTAGAGCCCTCTACCTGACAACACACAACACTCACAACACCCATGCCCCCGGTGGGATTCGAACCCACAATCTCAGCAGGCACGCGGCCGCAGACCAACCGCGCGGCCACGGGGACCGGCGGTACTCTCTCCTACGTTAGTGAAATTTGTGCAACCTTCTCTTTTCCTTTTGAAATTCGGACGTAGCGCCTGCTGCCGTGAATAAATCCAACAAGTCCGACGCACCAAGAGCCTTGCAACCTTTGCACCTGAGAACGGAAACACGGTTACAGCTCCCGATACTTATGTTTGGAAAGCTGAACGATGGACAAGTTCAAAAGGTGGTACTTCTAAACGCCATTAACCATCGTCGGATTTTACTCCGAACAATTTATCAGTTATGCATGTTTTATAAACACGTCTCAATTTTTTACGGTGGGTTTCATAACGACATAAAATGTAACACCCTCACCTAGCGCCGACTGTCTTATGTCAAATCGGAAACAAGATCCTGCTTTGAAGTTGGGAGCAGAAATATTCCTCTTCCTATATTTGATGGACATTGTGACCTTTGTATTCTACCTTACGTGTTCATACAGCAGATGGCATTTTCATTGTTTGGTTTATTATTTAAATTATAATTAAAGAACAATCTTTTCGCTACAAATACACTAAAGCGAACTGAAAAAAAAAAAGCTTGTCAGTAAAAGTAATTAAATGCTGACTAGCGAGTATTCTTGCGAGTACTGACATCCCGGCAGTCTAAGCTTACGCGGCCACTAAACGATAATATATTATCGCTCGTTATTTTTCCCTTGAATTAATATTGTGCAACACGTTTCTCCCTAGAAATATTTCATTTTTCCCGTCAGTCAGGATGAGTAAACGCGTTAAGTGATACTGGTGCCGCTTGTTTGGCCACTGAACTAGCCTTGTGTTTAAAAAAAGCAAATGGCAGCTGGACCAAAGAATGCTGCACACGAAGACCACAATATACGAAATTCTTATGAGAGACTTCAGAATGAGAGCCAAATTCCCCCCACCCGGATGGCTCATGACTGGATGAGCTACTCAAGATGTTCGACCCCTACATTCGCTGAAACGAATACTAATATACTCCTTGTCAGCGTGTCCACTTACTTACTTACTCCATGGTGCAGAGTCCTTCTTGAGAAGCTAACTGGTCTGCAGCTAGTCAAGAAATTCCCCGCATTTCACGGAACCCGAAGGTTCATTACCGCACTCACAAGCGTCC
>Ga0123355_10014666_pt1 | contig 12269 bp, 9 predicted proteins | sample TergutEmb28metaG_3_FD_89872 | JGI IMG/M metagenome (GOLD analysis project Ga0123355, IMG submission 89872) | Embiratermes neotenicus P1 segment gut microbial communities from Petit-Saut dam, French Guiana - Emb289 P1 | ecosystem: Host-associated > Arthropoda: Insects > Digestive system > Gut ...
ACCTCCAAACGTTGCATTTAATGTATTTATTCAACAAATATAACAAATATAGGTACTGAATATTTTAAACATGGTATATACTCTCCATTTTTTTCTCTTCAAAATGCAGTTTGTTTCATAATTATAACTTGTTTGGTTCGTGTATTATTCACATTTGATATACAGGGCGTGCTAAAATTAAAAAATAATTCCGGCACCAAAAGGTTAAGCAGAATAACCCACAATCGGTATATGTCTTACACATTTTAAATAATACACATGAATATGAACCTACTAATAACATTATGTCCCTATTCAATCAAGTGAACAGAGGCCCACTATTGAATTCCTTTGAGCACCTTTATATAATAGCACTATCAACAAAATAAACTGATTTCAGAAGAAAATACATGAGAAATACATGAATTATGTCACCCCAACAAATGGCCTAAATCCATTCTTCCTTTTTCCTGCCTACCTTCCACATTGTAGTACCATGAAAACTGCCAGCATAATAACAAGCTGCTCCAACTTACTTATGAACTGTTAATGTTTTACACTTTATAACATTCTCTAACATTTGTAGTTTTCATTTACACATGTAATAATTGCAAAGGTCTAATTTTATATATTTTGTAGCCTTAAAAAATGTTCTTATAGCTGCATATTATGTATTTATAATTTTCAGTGCATTTTCTGTCTGATATATATTCTACCTTGAAGGGCTTTTGGCAGTTCTACATACAAGACACCAGTGTACTAGACAGTTGTTTCATACAGTTTGTGGTGCTCCCTGATGATTGGCCAGTGAGACCTGAAATTCGTACATGCAGAAGCTGGTGGCTAGGGTAATACTATTATAATACTTATATAACTGTGTGCATTTGTTGGCTTGAGTGTTAATAAATAAATTTCATACTGTCAGTTGGAGCAGAAGGCCTATGCATTTGAGCATTGGTGGCAGTGCAGACCACTGTGTGTATATTGTATGAATGCTTGTATTTTATCATACCTTCATAATAATTCCATGTTTCTTTTGAGAAAGTCTACATTATGCAGAAGTATAAATTGTGCTGAGTATCGCAGTACCTTCTGCAGTTTTTTAATTTAAACTCTTACTTAGTACAGAGCAACATTTCTGTTCATGATTTCTGGCTTCGCCACAAAGTAGATGAGAACTGCACACTTCTGGCTTATTACGCAGCGAGTAATTCCTTACCAACATTTTGGGACAACCTACCAGTCCCATCTTGGGACTGGTAGGTTGTCCCAAAATGCTGGTAATTAATTACCACTACTCGCTACATAATAACCCAAAAGACAACAATTCTCAACAATTTTTGAACCACAGGATACAGGACTCAGGACAAGAAGGTGTGAAATAAATTTTACACACTGGTATGTAATACAATGAAACGTGCTGTCAACTCTGTCACATATCTTATATTCTTCTCAGGAGAGTAATATACCACAGTTAACACACTCAGTAGTTTGTAGGCAGGATAAGTGGAGGTCCACATGTAGTAACCGTACAGTCAGTCTCACAACACGGTTTGTGACTGTTTTTGTGTCAAGTATCACTTTCTTTCCCAGCGGTAAATCTCTCTCTTCAGCAGCACTGGCATTGTCCGGGCCACTTACATCACTCGTCCCACTTATTACATTTAGGACACTGCACATTCTTTCGTTGAAAAAGCCCTACCATCACACCTTGTGCCGCTACTCCGCCATTTTTGTCTCAGCCTTGTTGTTGTTGTGATGCAATTCCATCCTTTGTTCATGGCGATGCGTTACTCTGCATGCTCCACCACTCTGGCGGAGGCCACCCACAACCACTGCCTGTCCCAAGACACCGTGTTGAGAGCACGGTTCAGTTTCCTACAACAAAATTTTAGAAAGATTTCAGGCTGTTTGAAATATTTCATTGCTCCAACTTCTAACACTTGACACAGTTTTGCATTCTTTTTCTGTCTGTATTTTAAGCCTGGTTCTGCAATCTAGCACTTTTTTATTTGAACTGAAGGGTGAGAATACTATAATAGAAGGTGACGTAACCTCTGTGTGTGTGTTTTTATGTATTGTAATACACATTTGTAGATGTTTTCGTTACTTGGAGCTTTGTACAAAGCCGTAATTCAAGCAGGATATGTCAGAGGTTAATATTCAGTTATAATCATGTTGCAAGAAGCCTGAACTTCTTCTTTCCCTACAAAACAGTGCTTAGATTCCAAATTGAGTGGCTCAGTTATGATGGTCATATATTTGAAGATGGCAAATAGTTGGGTTTACCAAAATAATAAGGCTATATTCTGCAGTTAACTATCACATTTGCTGTCAAGAAACCTGAGAATTGCCATACATATTTAGGTTGGCGAATATCAGGAATTTGGGCTGGTTTTTAGGAGTGTAAGAGAATGTCCTTCACGAACGGCGCTCTCACTAAACAGTACACCAACCAGAGTAACAAGTACATGGCAGTAATTAACCCTGTTAGTATTTTGTAGCCGATGTGTCAGGTGCCAGTACTTGGGGTGGTGTGACAGCCACCATTTCAAGTGCATTCAGCTTCCTTGTTGTCCGCAAGATTTCAGTAACACTTTATCATGCCCTATAGCAGTAAATCATGTAGTCGGCAATGCAACAGAGAAACTAGCACAAATTTTTTCTTTGTTCTTCATCACTTCACGAATGGAAGATTTGTTGTTACCATACTACCTGGCAATCTCCAAATATGGTTCTTTTTCTATGTCAATCATATCCAGAGTTTTCATTCATTCATTTATTGTACATCCATATTGTTACATATGTAACACTGGACTTATCCAAACTATATATCACAAAATATTATAATATGTATACATCATCTCAAACTGTTACAGTCATATATTAGTTATCCATATTGAGTAATAAAACAATAATTTTGGTGCACAGTCCAATCCAGTGCACATAGTAAAATACATTAACATTACTGTGATAAAATTGTTTAAAATGACAAATTTATTACAATTTCAATCCAACCAGCCATGCATGTGACTCTGGATACATCAAACATAACATAGTCCAACATTCAACACAATGTCATTAAACATAACAAAACAATACAATGCCACTCAAACAATATCAAAAAAGTTGATTACAATGCAGAATTGCCATGTAACATCCATTCGCTGATTGTACCATATTATATACGTAATCCCTTATTTCTTTACATCCACCCTGTCAAATTTAAACCTAGAGCTTATCTGGATTTTTGCAGTGCAAAAACTCAGATCAACTCCCGACATAATCAGCTACCAACAGTGTCTCTACACAAGTTTAGTCTACAAAAACTCTTCAAGCTTGTAAAACGAATTTTTCAATAAGATCGATTTAACCTTTTTTCTGAATCGGTTGAAATTATCTAATTTTTTTTATTTTCAAGGGCAAATGTTTGTACAATCTAACGCCCATGTGTAACACACTTTTCTGAAGTAAAGATGTATTACGAGATTGTGTATGAAGATCATATTTGCTTCTCGTATTATGTTCATGGATCTCACAATTTTGCGTAAGGTCTCCCTTATACACGTATTTCTTTTTATGAAGTACAAAACTTCTAAAACATACATTCGTGTCACTGTAAGAATTCTATTTTCCATAAATGTCTGTCTACAGGATTCATATTTTTTTATACTTGTGATTATTCTGATCACCTTTTTTTGAATATGAAATACCTCTAAGCTTTATTTGCCCCCCCCCCAAAGTATAATACCATACCTGAGTCATGAATGAATATAGGCGAAATAAATGTTCCAAAGCACATGGCTACTTAGAGTATTTTAAAGAGATTTAGTAATAAAAACGTTGTACTCAGTCTGTGACATAAAGAACAGATATGCGCTTGCCAGCTTAGATTTTCTGTAATGCACATTGCTAAAAAATTTTGCTTGAGGCATATAATCAATTTCCTTATTTCGTAATAAGATGCGTGGCTTAAAGGGAGGCTTTGAGCAACAAAGGTGAAATGACATAGCTACTGTTTTAGTAGTATTTATAATGAGATCATTTTTGAGAAACCAAATTTCCAGTTGTTTCATGACTAAAGATAATTTTGTTTGCAGGGCTTCCTTGTTTCTATCAATGACCAAACCATTTGTGCCATCTGCATATAGAATCCATTTTGCTCCTTGAATATTTAATGGTAGGTCATTGATATATATTAAAAATAAGAGGGGCCCCAAAATTGAGCCATGTGGTACTCCATGTGTAACCGTCTCGATGAAGATTGAAATTTGTGTTGGGTGTGTTTACTTCTATCCATTTGAGATATTTCGATAAATTGTGTTCTGTTTGTCAGGTATGATTGAAACCATCTATTCACGGAGCCTCTAATTCCATATGAGTCTAATTTATCAAATAACCTGTTGTGGTTAATTACATCATATGCTTTGGAAAGGTTGAGGACGATGCGTACTGCATGTAAATGGCTGTCTAGGGCTTCCTGGACACTCTGTCTAAACAAGTTACTAGCAGTCTCTGTGGATTTGGGATTCCATGAATCCATGTTGTTTGCTGGTTTGTGTATTATGCCTTTTTAAAAATAAAAGTAATCTGTTGTGCATTAATTTTTTCTAGAGGTTTGGAAAACACTGATAGTGTGGATATCGGTCTATAATTTTGTATATTCTGTCTATCCCCCTTTTTAAATTGAGGTTTTATTTTTGCTTTTTTCATCATGTCTGGGAAAATGCCAGTTTGAAAAGAAACATAAATGTGAACCAATGGCTTTATGAAGTAACATAGGCATTGTTTCACTAAAAATGTTGGGATTTCAAAAGCCAGTAGATGAATTGTTCTTTAGACCTTTAATTACTTGTTCCACCTCAGTTTCTGTAACAGGAGCTACAAACATTGTTTCGGAACAGTTTTTTGTTTGGAATTTCAAGTGTTGCTGAGGGTGATGATAGTTAACTTGAGATAAAAGATCTTCATTTATCTCAGTAAAATAGATGTTAAATTTCTCTGTGATTATCTGAGGATTTGTAATTATTTACCCCAAGTGTTTATTATAATATTAGATAACCACTGGGAATTACCAGTTTCTGTGTTTATAATGTTCCATAATGCTTTGTTTTTGTTTTTAGCTGATAAAATGAGTCTATCGACCTCTTTCCGTTTTGCCTCTTTTATCACTTTCCTAAAAACAAATTGATAATTCTGAATATACTTTAAGGATTCCATGGGAAGATTTGTAGATCTTTTTATATTATATAGTAATCACAATTTGTTTCTTGAGGTAGTTATGCCTTTGGCAATCCAGTTATTTACAATAGAATCTTTTACACATGTGGCTTTTAAGGGAAACATTGTGGTAAAGTAGTAACTAAATGTGTCCATGAAGATATTAAATGAAGCATTAGGCTCACTGGATGCAGACACCTCATCCCAGTTTTCTTTTTGAAATAAGTACTGAAATTCTTCAACATTTTTATCCGTAAAATGCCTTTTGCATGTAGTTATTGGAACATTCAGTATTTTTTTTTATTTTATACATAAAACTTGAGCTAGATGGTCAGAATAACCCAAATCCTGATTCACTGTAAACATCTCATTATTATTCATGTTATTTACTATTATTACATCAATTAAAGATATAGAATGATTAGAAATCCTCGTTGGGGACTTTACTATATTTATTAGATTATTCATGACTAATAAATTTTGAAGATCTAGCAGTTTACCGTCATATTGTAAAAAATTAACATTCGGATCACCACAAAGAATTAAACGTCTTCCTTTCGAGCAAACTTTAAGGAATAATCACTCTAGTCTATGTAAAAATTCATAAAAATCACTATGTAATGATCTCTAAATGCAGGCCAAGATGGTATCAATATCAGACAGTTCAACTGCAGATAATTCAAAAACTTTTTCAATTCCCAGTTCCTTAAGATAACTAACATCCTTCGTTTCAGTGGTATTTCTTGTAAATATACATGATTCTCCTGATGTACTGTGACTTTACCAAAATTACTAACCAATCCAAAATAATCACTATTTAGGACATTCATTTGGACTTTGGACTTGGATGTATGTTTGTTAAGTTTGCTAGTTCATTAACCTTAATAAACTGGCTTACAGTTAATGCAGGTTTTATGTTATCCATAAACAATTCTGGTCTCTCTGCACTGGTTTCTTTCTGTGTCTTTTGGCAAGCTGAGGAGGAACAATCTTCACTTCATTTTCATTTGTTTCGTTGACTGATGCAGATGATTCTTGTGATTCTTTACCTAATGTTTCCTTTGGGCTTTTTGAAGGTTGTGATGGAGGAACTGTCACTTCATTGCAACTAGTTACATAGGAATCATTATGTCTATCTTGATTAGGGATCATAGTGTCTTTTTTCCACTGTAAGCATGTAGGAGATATCATCTCTTTTTTAAAAAAACTTTTAACTACTGTAGCTAATCTCAGAGCAATACATTCTTTACCAGATGAATTCAGGTGTAGACCACATTTAGTAAAGTATTCTCTTTCCAGGTCAGTTTCTAATATTTTCATATGTTGTAAAATGTCATTCTCTTTTTTAATTGTCTATTAAAACTGATCACTTCATTATTTATGCAAGATGAGGGGAGAAAGTCACGTCTGGGAGGTGCAGTCATCACCACAATGTTTATCATTTGATTACTCTTAACAAAGTCACATAGGTGTTTTAGTGCCTCTTTAGAGTTATTTTTCCCAATGTCATTTGATCTTCCCCATATTACCACCACATCATCACTTTTAAGTTTCATAATATCTTCTTTCACTGTGTCTACTATGACTCTCATTCCTGCATCTGGTTTTACAAAACTTGGTACTGCAAAAGTTGAACCTAAGCTGTGTTGAAGCTCGGCCGCACTATTCTTTGCGTGACTGTCTCCAATAATTATTATTTTTTGGTTCACATTTTTTGTTTTATTCACATTCTGAATCACAGGTTGGCGTTGCAGATAGTGATTAGTCGATGATTAGGATTGCTTTGCAGAAGGTACATACCTAAGGAAATGCACTGTTTTCGTTGAGGTTAGCCAGAGGTTCAAGTTGGTTTGAGGTCTCTAGGGGTAGTTGACAGAGGTTTCTTCTTGGGAGCGAGCGCAGAATGGGGGGCCAATATTCTTATCACTTAGTGTTCTCTTGGAAACGTGGACTGAAATCACTCCACTGCATGTGCCGTCCGCCTTGTTGACTTCTAAATAAAAATTTTCACTTTCTCACTAATAGAAAGGACATCACGGCATCTCTTAGACTTAGAAGCACAACCAGCATCACTACTCTTGCGCTTTGTGGCCATTATTATGGTAAATAAGGGTTTTCTGAACACAAGCACTGAGATAATGAGGTAACTAATGTGATCATCGAGAACGCTAGAAGCAGAATGGAGGCAAGTTTGTGGGGAAGTGTGGGTACAGGGACAAAGGAAGATGAGTCAATTTCTGCGTGCGTTTGGGCTGCTGGATTTCACCATGTTAGAGCCTGTTCTCACTTGGTGCGCGTTTTGAAAATTATGAACCATTTATTTATTTAATTTTCCAATGTTTTTTTTTTTTGGGTCGTGGTAAACTGCGGATTACCGAATCAGTGGATACGGGGGCATGACTGTACTTGTTCTTTCCCTAATTTTGCATTTAGAACACCAAGTATAACTACCATATCACTTTTAGGAACATTATCAACTACAGATTTTAAATCTTCATAAAATTGTTTTTTATCTTCTGTAGGTGCATGAAGATTAATGAGTATTATATTGTTATATTTACCTTTGATCTGTAATTTTCATATTCATTATATGGTTCAAATCCTAAAATATACTTAAATGCTTACCTCATAACTATGAAGCCAGTACCAGCCTGGCCTATTTATTAGATCCACAGTGAATAATTATTTCTTTTGATTAGACCGTCTCCACTCAATTTTGTTTCTTGTATTGCAGCTATTTCTAATTGGGTACTTGCTATATGTTCTACCAATTCTTGCATTTTGCCTTGTTTTAAGAGGTCCAATACAGTCCAGGTTACAATATAAATACTATTCACCTTATTCCTGCATACTCACTTTGGTCTGCATCCAGTTACCCATCAGCTTCTCCTTGTTGAGATTTTTAGCAGTCAGTTTTTATAGGACAAGGGAACTGGCCTCGTGCCCAATCCCCACTCCTTTGGGGGACCTAGGATTTTCTGTTAGGGTCTCCTCCTTTGGTTGTAAGATCCCAATTATAATGTCAGGAACATGATTTTTCCCGTGCATGACTTAGCCATGATGTTCGCATTTTCTGGGGGTCATGACAAGGACATGCATGTGTCAGACTTGGCAGGAATACATGGATTCCTCAGATTTTGCTAGTACTTTACCTACAGCAAGTAAGCACCCCTAAGGCCACTTACTGCCCTTTAGCCCCTGCTTTTGATACCTTCAAGACAAATTTTATATGGGGGTTGTGTCGGGATAAAATAATTTCCACTGTTTAGTAAAACATTTATTCAATTTAATTTTAAACATTATGATTTTTCTTCTGTCCATTTTATTGTATTCTTGTATTATTGTACTTTATGGGACGTTAAAGAAAACTTGAAAAATGAACTAAAATTGGGGTTTCACAACACTTGCTTTCTGCCAACCCATTTTTCTGTCAGCACACCTAGAAAGAAAATAACACTAGCCAATGCAACAAGGCCCTTGATAGCTTTATGGTGTATGATGGTCAGTCATAAGGGAGCTTACATCTATATTTGTGATCATAGAGTAACAGTGTTGAATTAAGAATGTGTGTACCTGTAAATGTTTCCAGCCATGAACTTTTGACCCATCACTTGCCAACTCTTGAGAATTGAGAATACTGTTGCAGTACTTTCACAGCTGATTCTAATGTTGCTTCACTACCAGTGCATTTAACATGGCATTGTTTAAGCAGTCTGAACTCAAAGTTGTAAACATGAACCCTAAATTGAGGCTCAAAAGATGTGTAGGGACCAAATTTTTGTGTCTTAAATGTGGGAAAATCCAAAAATCAAGAAACCTTAATTTGAGAATGTATTAATTTTATTGGGTTTTTCCCAGGACCAAAATAAATGAACCTAAAATGTGTAAGATCTTAAATTGTAAAACCGTAAACCGGGATTCGACTATATGTACACAGCAAGATGAGTATATGTACATGATCTGTAGTGCTCCATTTACTGAGTAGTTTAGTTGGACTTGATGTAATTAAATTCACAGCATTACCAGACAGCACTTACACAGTAATAGTAATAAACTTGTTCCCCTGATGTCATTCAAATGCCATTCTCATATCAGTAAAATACAGGTATTGGCTTTGAGGGATGTGCAGTACTGGGGAGGCACACAAATTCTGGATCCCACATTTATGGCCTTCTTTGGTCATTCTGTGGCTGAACTTGAGTTGAACTTCAGTTGACAGTTATGGAAATAAATGTTTAACCTGGTGACCTCTGTAGAGAGGAAGAAGCTCTTGAATGGTTCAACTTACTGCATGCATGTCATGCCTTTAATAGCCTTGCAACATTTATACATTACCACTAATTATGTGTGTGACACACACCTATGCTGTAACTTGTTGCTTATTCACTGAATGTGACGCAGTGCAGCTTGGTTCACTTTGCTGATATTTTCACATAATATTACTATTTGGAAGCATAGCAGCCACACTGTATCATAATTCTGTAAATACATGTTTCTACCTGGTTGTGTACAAGTGCCTGTATTTTCATTCTTCCCATCCAGACAGTCAATGATTAACTGCCATAAAAAGTGGGCAATTCTGGGGAAAAAAAAATACACCACAAAGCTGATATAGTGTCATACAGTTTGATGTTATTGTTTTCATCAGAATGCTTGTCTTCATTGCTAGGTTAGCATTTCCTTCACAGGAACCTGGGATTGGTAGAAACTCATGCTTCTTCACATGCAAATCTTTACATTATTCAAGAAGAGTTGGTTGCCGCATTTTGTAGTTTTCCACATTGTATTTCAGTTACTTAAACATGTCAGTATTTATATAATAATGGGTCAACCTCTTCACAGATGTAGGACTGAAGTACCATTTTTTCCTGCAGACCCTCAGTTGGCAGCAAAATGCAAGTGACACAAGCAAGCACTTGTTTGATATTTTTGTGGTGACAGTCTCTTTGTTGTCATAATAAGAATCATCCTGAATTGTGGAAGCCTGTCACCTTAATCTGATCTTGACAACAAGTAATGCTTGACTGTTATAAAATACTGGTGTATTTTCAAACTTACACTCACTCTCTGTCTCTCACATGCACACACCTCTTGTTGTGAAGTGTGAGAAACAAGAAACAGGATAAAGGCAGAGAGTTAACAAAAGAAAAAGTAGATAAAATTTTATGGCCCTCAAAACAACAGCAGACATGTGACTGAAAACTGACCTGGTGAGAATCAAACTGCAGTTATTTACAATGTCTGGAAACATGCTCCTGGTTGAGCTATTGCAGGCAATCTTATGAACCATCTGTGAAGAAACAGTGAAATGTTGATACCTAATATTTTAGTCAGGGAGTCAGATTAGGGTTCACTGTCATACTGCAAAACAAGAGGACTTTATGGAAGTGCCTCTTAGTAAAAGATATGTTACATAAAACAGGTACTTCGCATAATGCTGTGTGTAGTTGTTACACCAATCTCCTATTCAGGGGCACTTGAAGCATTTTAAAACAAAGTTCTGAGGACCGGAATGCAGTGAAGTGCTACAATTGGGGAATGGGTTATGTCATACTGTAAATGAGTAGTACTCTTGCTTCATATTTGGGAAGTCTAGTTCAGAGCTTGGTCCAAAAACTAGCTTTCCTCACTTAGGCACTGAGGTTTTTCCAAGTACACCCAAACAAATCCTACAATAGTATGTGAAGTTAACATATGACATATTTGGCATCCTTCTCACATCATCTGTTCACTGTTCATCGTACACAACACAGCCCAAGCTACTGACAGCATATACAATAGAATCCCACTTTAAGGTTTCTCAATTCAAGATTTTCCTGCGTTTTAGGTTCATTTTTTGTGGTCCCAGCCGGAACCCCCTATACACAATACGTCATGTTTGTCGATTTAATGTTCCTGGATGTTAGGTTTTCGTGCATTTCAGACATAAAAATTCAGAACCTCTACCAGTTTAGACCCTGAATGCAAAGTTTGTGTTTATAACTTGGGAGTTTGGTCTTTGCAAATAATGCCAGGATTGGAATTGAATCAAATGTGAACTACTGCAGCAGTGTACTTTTGATTCTCAAGAGTGAACATGCATGTAATTGGTTAGAAAGACTGGAGCAGGAGCCATTTACATAACCTAACCTATCAATATTGGCTGATCATGAATCATGGATGTATGCTGCCTTATGACTGGTCATCCTGCACCATGCTAATAAAAGAATGGGGTTCTGTGTGTGGGCATGCATGCATATGTACATACATACATACATACATTGGCTTAGAAGATTAAAAGTGGGGTATAATTATAACTTGAATTGAATTTATTTACATCCAAAATCCTTAACAAGGGTGTAATATAACCCAAAGCAAAAAAAATGCAAATAATCATTCATAACACATAAGAAGTACAGAGGACAATAAGTGCAGGTGTACAATAATATCAAGTTTTACATAAACTGTGTATATTGTGTAAATTGATAACACACATAATAAATTTTAAATAACAGAAATAAATAAAAACATTCATAGACAAGTAGCCTGAAAGTTAAATTGTGAAATTATAAAAAAATATTAAACTTTAATTGCATAGGAATGAACCATATTAAAATCAAGGAAACTATGAAAATTTATGTACCACATGTATTATCTGTTATAATATTCTTCAAAACGTAAAAGGAGTGAGTGGAAAAAAGATATTTTACGAGGTTTTTAAATCTTCTAGTATTACCAGGAGCACTTCTGATATCCGATGGAAGGTTATTGAATTTTTTTTTTTTTTTTTTTTAAAGGTGCATCATCCCCTGTTGTGTTGGTTCAATAACAAAGAATTTTTGTGTATTACACATACAGTCGAACACAACTATATTTTACCTAGTAGTACAGTAGGTATACATCTACATGTTTTGGCCCTATGTGTTGGCCGTCTTCACATTGTGATTTAACTTACAGAGCGGCTATACAAGATGTGTGGGGTGTTCTTTTAGGGTATTGGGGGTTGGGTGGGGGGAACGAGATCTCATTGTTTCAATAGTGGGTACCATGACCTAGGGCTGTTATGAGTGAATTATCATTAGTTGTTTATG
>Ga0123355_10014667_pt1 | contig 12269 bp, 11 predicted proteins | sample TergutEmb28metaG_3_FD_89872 | JGI IMG/M metagenome (GOLD analysis project Ga0123355, IMG submission 89872) | Embiratermes neotenicus P1 segment gut microbial communities from Petit-Saut dam, French Guiana - Emb289 P1 | ecosystem: Host-associated > Arthropoda: Insects > Digestive system > Gut ...
CTTCAACCTGTCCGCCAAGGGTGACCCTACCAGTAGCTACGCTACCGACGGCATAGCTCTCGGGGTCACTGGGGTACTCAAGCCCCCCCACCACGACAAGGTGGAGGTACCAGCAGGGGAGAGTGATCTGTGTTAAGTGTGGTATTATTTTTTCATCAGTTTTACCTTGATGGTAGACTGTGTACTAAGCAAAACAGGAACAGGTATGCTGCTATTTTTGTTGTTGTAGAGGGTGGCTTGACTTGGTATTAATAATAGTACCAGTTGCAATAGGTTTTTTTAAGGTGTTCTTATGATATGACTTTAACTTTTCTGGTTTACTAAATAAAAAAAAAATATATTCTTTTCTCAAATGCTGCAATTGTGTCATATGTATGCCTCATATATATTGTTAAGACTGTGTGTTGGTATGTCTGCCTGAGCCTCATTTTCATCATAAGTGACTAGAATATTGTCTTCACATCTATAAGATGCCTGAGAAGTCATATACCTGACTTGTTTATTGATTTAGTTCTTTATGTCTGCATTTTATGACTTGGCGTGACTTTACATGACTTGGCAACCCTGTGTGGCAATGCGCATGTGACAAAACTGCAATGAGCCAACGCCCAGGGTCGCATTTTCTCATTATTGGTAGTGTGTTGTGTAAAGATTGGAATGGCAATAATGAGCAGTTAGTCCATTGAGGAGAGTTTGGTAGCAAATGTTTGGATGCATAAAGACAACACAGGTCAGATGATGACACCATTTCAGCAGCAATAAGGGGAGCCATGTCTGTGCAGAGCAACTATTTCATTGTGGGAAAATGTGTTACTCAGCCAAAGTGTATTTATGTAGAGGAATATGAAGAATCCTCCTCAGAGCAGTTGACCAATATCCCAAATGGTGACGTGTGCTGTGGTTGCCACTTTCATTGAATGATCACCACACAGTTCTGTGCAGAAACGATCAGTGGAACTTGGGAGTACTACATTTGACCATGTTTGACCACAAGAGGGACCTGGTAATGAAGTCATTTTGGCCAGTGTTTGTAATTGAACTCAGCAATACTAAAATGAGACTATGTCACAAAGCATGTTCTTTGTTGTTGGAGTGATTTCTGGTAGTCTTATCTCATGGGAAAGTTCTCTTTTCAGATGAATGTGCAGTTTACTGCAGCTCCCTATCTTGGAATTCTTTTTTGGGGGGGCTGAACATAATCCTCATTACACACTTCAGGTGTAAGACTACCCACCACACATTATGATAGTGCAGGTGCAACTGTCAATTATATCATTGGCCCATATTTCTTTGATGGAACTGTTAGTGGTGTTACATGTATTAAATGTGGAATTATGTTAAACCAGAGCCAAGCAACATTAGGAATATGTAACAGGTGTTATTTCAGCAAGATGGTGCTCCAGTGCATTTCACCCTGACTTTGTGTGAATTCCTCATTGAATCATTAACAGGCCAGTGTACTGGTTGGCGTTGTGTAACATCCCCTTTGCCACTGCCATGGTGGCCATGTAGTTCCAACTTGAGCACACCTGATAACAGGCTGTGCACCAACTCTGCATTGTGAGTCATTATTACTGATACCTGCATCTCTTGAACACCATGATTCCATGGAAGAGGTCACAAAGGATGTGATGACACAGAAAGCTCTGTGAGGACCATGAGGGGTTCCCACAGGGATCTGCTGGATTCATACAGTGCAGGTCAGATGAAATAAATAAGCCAGATGTACAGTGTCTTCTCAGACATCCTGTAGGATAATGAATTAATGCTTTACTTTTGCTACTGCTTTTTATAAATTTACCTTCCAAATTCTGTACCAAGTTCTTGAATATTGACCTGGAAATGGGCATTTCCATAGGTACCCCTTTCTCATATTTTATAATGTGATCCATGAAACTAAAAATAATTTTGATTTGAATTAGCATTTATTAGATTGGCCATTTATTTATTACTGTCGATGTATTAATTTTTTATTAGTTATGCTATAATTTTTATTGGTTCATTTATAAAGATGTTGACACATACAGCTTTTATATCGAACATGATCATTCAAATTCTTGTTTCACTCTAATATTGCTTAAGTTTGCTAATTGTGTATAGTTTTCTGTACTACATTCACTGGGGAATTTTGGCATAGACCTCATTTGTTTCACCACTGAAAATAATGCCTGGCAACATTTCCAAGAAAGATCCAATAGTTCTTTAGGCATATTTGTAATGAAAATTCTTAACAGTATGTCTCTTAGCTTCACTATGCTTGTTTGTCTGTCTGTGTCTGCATATAAGAACTCAAGCCCCTGTACAGATTTTCATGGAATTTTTTATTGGGGAGTTTACTAAAATGTATTAATGTTCCAGTTTTTGTTTAAGTGGAACAATAATTGACACATCACTGAAGACCTATATTTCTGAGTGCACATCTAGCAATATTTGGACAAGAAATTGCCATACACAAAAGCTGTAGAGTAGAATGAAGCATGCATTTTATGTCCTGTATGTTTTTATGTAAGCCACATGGTTTTTGATACAGTTAAAGAAGATGGTGTGAACATGCCAGAATTGTTACTGTCTGTTTACATTTCCTAACATGTTTTTAATTTTGTAGTATTGAATGCCAAGTCTGGCACCATTTAATTTCCTGATGTTTAACTTTAATGAGGAACTTCTGGAAGAGTGACAATTTGAGTCCAAGTCTGATGGTTGCGTACTTGAAGAAGCATATGGCTGTTGTTACAGCCAAGCCTGTAGTTAATTAAAATTCCAAGTTTTTTTTTTTAGTAAATGGAAGGATAAGTGTATAATACAGGATGACATGAAGAGGTCAGTTTTTCACCACCATGTAAATGGGAACTGAAACTCACTGAGACATCAAAAGGTAAGAGGAAGAGTAGGTGGCATAACAGCAGTGCAGCTGAGGAAGATAAACTCAAGGTAATGCATTATATTATTTTGGTGTGTGGTGTTCTTATATGTATGGCCTCCACTATTGATTCAGTCATATTGGGTCTTTGGATAAAATGTAAATTGTCTCTCTGGAGGCATGACATTAAGACTTCACAGATTCTCAGCCTCAATACTGTGACTGTTCCAGAAAACTTGCTGTTGGGGTAAGAGCCAAGAATAATTTTTGGATAGGAGACTCAGTAATTTTCAGAGCTGGGCTGCAGTAAGGTTTGGAAGAAACAGTCAGCCTGTGCTAGGAATTGAACTCCACTCATGTTGTTGTAGGAAAATTATTTGTGGTGTACTGTATTTAGTTTTGGAAGAACTGGATATAGAATAAAAAGGCTTCAGAGAATAGGAATATGACTCATAGTATTCTGATGAGCACTTCTCCACCACCATAGGTAGGCTCCCATATTGGTCAGCACTGGGGTCCTTCTGTTGAAGTGTTAGGCTGTCACCTGTCACATCCTGCCCACCACAAGTACTGCAGTTAGTACAGAACTTATTATATATGTGGTGGTGGCATGGGACCTGCGTGGTCGTTTGTTGTTGATTTAAAAGTTGTGGCATGCGTTGCTGTACTGGGTGACCGTGTGTTGTGTCCAGTGCAGTTTTTGTTTCTTCAGAAAATGACAGACTTTAAAGAACAATGCATATGCATCAAGTTGTTGTTTCAGATTGGCAAAATTGGTGCAGAAACCTTTCAGATGTTAACATTTGCTTTCAGAGCAATGATTGTTCTGCAGAGTACAGAAATGGAATGACATCTGTCAAGGATGCTGACTATTTATGATGCCTGTCTACTGGCAGAATGTACAGAAATGTGTCACATATTTACAGGATTTGGCATGAAAGTAGATGTATTACTGTTCACAAGTTGGCCAATGAGTTAGGCAACCTTTTGGTTTATGCCATCAGATTTTGATACCAGATTGAAATTGTGATAGATGGTGTCAAAATTTCTGCCTTGTGTGCTTATTGATGAACAGAAACAATTAGAATTGCATCAGTTCATACCAGAAATGTCAGACATTTACACTTCCTTTCAGAGGTCATTACAGATGACAGCATGGGATCTACCTGCCTGAAGCAGGCAGAGAAGTTTGTTCCTGTGTTAAATGCTTACTGATGTTAGTCTTGATGTGCATGGAATCGTGTTTCATGAGTTTGTTCCATAGGAACAGCCTGAACCAACATTTCTTGCAGACATTCGATGATATCTATGGGAAGATGTTTAGTGAAAATAACCAGAAAAATGCTGCACAGGAGATTGATTTCTCCACCACAGCATTGCCTCTGCTCCCTGTGGTTTTGTCTTGTATAATATCTGTCCAGTAGTGCCATGACTGAAATCATCCATCATATGTGTTGAATTATAACACATCAAATATTGAGGACACATATCTTTCCCATCTTCAGGCTTGCTTCTTCCAAAACAGATCTAGTGATTATTTATACTGTAATGCACTCTTAACATCAGCTAGCTACAGTGACCAGGATATCAGTCATGTCTTGTATTCCAGAGATAAACAATGAAACAAGTCTGAAGAACCCACAGGTAAAGCCATGCTTCCTTACCAACATGCAGCCTCAATCAAGATAAGCAGGCTGCTTGCTAAGTGTGACATGAAGACTCACCACCTAAGAGTGAAAAAAGCCACTCCAGGAAAATAGGCCTGAAAACCCTTGATGTATGGTGTATACCATGTGGATGTGGGAAGGTGTATGTCAGAAAAGCTGGAGTTTAGAAAACAGATGCAAGGAGCACACGAAGCCCCTTTTCCTGGACCAGCCAGAGCAGCTGTAGCAGAACATATCTTGGGTACCAGACAGCATGAAATTCAACAACATTTACAGAATGGCTAAGGTAGAAAGGTGTGTAGATTGCTTGGTTAAGGAGGTAAGATACAATTACGTTTCATGACCTTCAACATAGATGGTAGATTCATGTTTAGCAGAACCGGGCAGCCTTGCTGCAACAGGTCAGGAATACATCCAGTGAGAAATGAGATCAGACACAGCAGTATTTCACCCCCTACCCACTGCTAAGAAAAGTTATTACCATAAACATTCCAACTACTGGGACTGCCTACACAGTGCTACTGTTTACTGAGGTGAAATACAGTGACCAGCTGTGTATTTGGTGTCTAGTGTAATCATATATGCTAACAGTTTTTAAAATATGTGGTATTTGGTTATTTGATGTTTATCTGGGTTAGTTACAGTGTAAATAATCATCATGTGGTGGCAGTTATTTTGCAAGAAGCAAGCCTTAAATTGGGGCCAAGCCTGTCCTTGAAATGCATTATTTTTAAATATGTAGGATGGAGAAAGTCTGAAAAGTGTGTGAGTGCAATGTCATACACCATCATGAGAACTAATACAGAATGACATGGGTGTTCTACATCCTCTGTACTGTCCAGACTTAGCTCCATTCTTTTTTTGGAAACTTATGTTGGCACTGAAGAGAAGGAGATGTGGTGACATCAGCACAATTCAAGAACAGTCTCCTGTTGTATGCAGTCCAAACAGTGGAGAAGATGGTAGATATAATTATTAGGGACAGAGCATTAAAGGAATGTCCCTTGTGCAGAAGTCAATATGGCTGCTCTGCTACATCAATTGAAATATCTTTTTATGATGTGACTGACATGCAGTTGGACATGGTGACCATGCAAGGAGCATTCCTTAATAATGTGGGAGCATCTGAAGCATTACTTCAGCTGCCAGAACACATGAAGTTGAACCCACTGTTATGTGGATAGGTCAGCCCCATGCTAGGAACCAGAATCAGGGGACCCTGCCTTGTGGAAGACAGAGGAGCTCAACATTTGAAGGCTACTCCAGTGGAAGCTGTATTACTCCTTGTGGATGGACCTCTTTGCAGAAACTCAGTTGTAATGGCTGACATACAGCATAATGTATGAGTAATACTGCTTTCCTAAGAAATGAGAAGTTCTTAGATGGTATCAGAAGTAGTACAAATATATGTAATGTATGAGCAAGTCTGTTGTGTCAGTCCACACATCACAGTGGTGCTGGCAGCTGTAAATACCTTGAAGGGCCATATTGATGCAACTTGGTATACTACAGTTGTCCTCAGAAGTCACACTCCTTAGGGATGTTACTGGACAAAGGACTGATATGCAGATTGTAGTTAGATGGCATGATGAAGACTGCCCAATCTTGTAGAGGCACTTCAGTAAACAGAGGATGGCCATCAGGAGTGTTGTTACATTGGGTCTTCATTGTAATATGAGGCCCATCATCTGACTTTTGACTGAGCATTTACATCGAGATGTGCTTTGCTAGGTGAAGGGCAGTGGAGATAAATGGAGCTGTGCATGTGATGGCACTTGCTGTCGTGCAGTATGTGTACCTGCAGTGAATTGTGGTAACTGCTAGGGTCTGGACATACTGAGGTAGACTAGGATATGAATAAGGCACTTGTTCTGGTAACGGTGGGGCAGTGTGGTTAACTGTGTAGCCTAATAATGTTGGCATTAGGAAGTCTTGCTGTGGTCGTCTCAGTCAGATGTTTGTAAACTTCTCTGTCGCATGCAGCATGTAAGTGTTGTGTTTCTTGTGGAGCACCATGAAAAGTTGTTTCATTGTGCCATCATCTGAAGCAAGAACAATATTGTTATTGAAAATGTGTTGTCATTTTATACAATGGAACATTTGAGATGACTTTTATGTAATTTCTTGTGGGATATATATGTATAATTTAGAAAATTTTAGTGGTAGGGATTAAAGTTTCATTGCCCATTGTAAAGTGCCTCTTCCATTTTTTTTTGGGGGGGGGGTTAATACTGGTTTTAAAGGGTTTTGCCTGCATATACATTTTTTTTTATAAACCACCGTGACTCAAGTTGACAGTTTTTTTTTTCCCCCAGCCATTGTTTTCACTAAAATAGTGTTGGTACTGTAGGCACAAGTCTCAGTTGCGCACTGTCTTTCCATCACACAGCCTCCTCTTAATTACACCAAACTAAACGTGCATTTGATTGTGATGTGTTGCATATGACTGCCCTTGGTTATCAAATTCAAAACTGACAGTTATTTTAATCCTATTGCACAGTGTGACTGAACATGTACTGGGCCTTACTGATAGGTATGCACAGCAAGTACCTTGTCACAGTCGTGGGGCAGTATGACACAGTCACTTTATTTAATTTTAAGTATCATGAGGATTAACATGTGGTGTTTGTGTGTGAGTGTGAAGAACTGGACAAAGATTTGATGAGTATGCCTGAAGGAACAGGGACTACTTGGAAGAACTAGACATATCTGAGGGTCTAATATTAAAATGGATCTTTAAGAAGTAGGGTGGAAAGGTGTGGCGGATAGGATTCGTTCTGCTCAGAACAGTGGTTAGTATGGGAGTTATGTGAACAGAGTACTGAATGCAGGAATTTTTTTGACTAGTGCAGCTTCCCATGAAAGCCTGCTGCACGGGTTAGTGTAATAGCTCTAAAAGTTTTGATTTTGGCTGTATGCAGATATGTAAATGCTTGTGGCTATCATGTGGGGAGGTAGGTAAGCACATCAGTATGGAAAATATACATAGTGAAACCATTATTTGGCACTTCGTTACTATTTTTGGTTTTTGTATGACAGTTGTCAGCCCCACTTGTAAATGAGCATTGAGATGGCGTATACTCGTATTTTGAAGTCACTCTTTGCAGTAAGAACACCACACACTGTTTTCACATTTGTATTCATGTTATTGTGTTATGAATGTACACTAATGCCATCAAGCCACAACCTAAAATACATTTTTTTAACAATGCACCTCTACATGTTTCATCGTCCAAAGGATTTACAGTCAAGTGTTAACACTGTATATGCCGGCATATTTGTACATTATAAGAACATTGTTAGTGATAAACTGTAACTAAACAGTGTAGATATCTCTTCCATTAACACATCCAAATTACATCATGATGCTGGTTATGTGAGGATGCTGTAGCAGTCCTTGTATGTGTAGGTGCCTGTACGCTTCCAGTTTTGTGTTGTGTGGATCTGTATGGAATTCTGTAGAGTTTTTTGTTGTTTGATTCCAAAAAGTACTTCAATCAAAAAATGAAAAGTAAGTCTTAGTAGGGTTAGCATGATTACCTTCTGGCTTTAAACTTCGATAGAAAGCCATCTTTCTTATGTGGTGACCAGACAGTATTAAAAAGTAGGCTGTTATCTTATGCTTCCTGTTCTGTGATTAGTCTGTCTTCCTTTTCATGATACAGATTTGCAGGTTTTACAAAATATGTGTGCTTTTATCCTTGTTTATAAAACCAAGTTATTTCTCTTACCTCATCATTTAAACCAACAACATGATTATTGTTCAGAATGAGTGGCATGTGTTTATTCATCCCAGTTGCACTCCCTGTTGTGGATGTGTTCCTTGTACCATATTTTGAGTTTTCTACCTCTGACAGGTACACAAGTTAGTTTCAAAAAATAAGGTAACAGCATATCTGACGTGAAATAGTATCATGGGACTGCAGATTTAAGCATGTAATTGACAAATGTAGATTGTGTCATTGTACAGCTATGAGTGGATACCATAAGTATGTCAGATTAAAGAGGGATGGTCTGCCAGAACCTTGGCAGACCTTGAAGTACAAAGTGTGTTTCGATTTTTGTGTGTGATGTGTGTTGCACCAGTGAAAATCCAATGCCAGTTGGTGAAGGTATATGGAGCATGTGTAATACCATGAAAACAGATATGGTGCATGGCTTTCAACAGTGGCAGGACAGATGTTGACAGGTAGTGACCTGGGCACAAAGCATGTCCACTACAGATGATGCATGGCATACAGACATGTTCAGCTGCTGATGTTACCAGAGAGCTAGACATTCACTGTGCAGTGCATAGAATTGTCTGGAACCAACTGGATTACAGATAAGTGTGTGCACACTGGGTGCCCAGGAATCCCAAAGATGATGATAAAGCTCATTGTATGGGACTGTATGGGCCTGTCTTGTATCTGTTGGACATATTACACTGATCAAAGAGAGCAGTTTTGGATTTGAAACATGGTTAATTACACAAAACCTGAAATCAGGAATAGGATGCATGATAGAGAAATTATCATCTCCCTCCAACAAACAAAATGGAAGCATTGTCATCAGTAAAGATGGCTGTGGCAAATTGTCTTGGGACCATAAACATGTGCTTGTTTTGGATTTCCTTCACCGTGGTCTGACACTGCTTGCTGATTGTTATTGTGGTACACTTAGCTTATGGCAACCTATCTTTGCAAGTGGTCTGGGTTACTTCACCAAAGTATTGTCCTTTTGTATGAAATTGCCAGGCGTCAAACACCCAACTGGACAGTTGTTTATGGCTGTACATCTGATAGGTTGTATATCAGTCCCAATCTTCTGCTGAGTGTTTCATCTCTCAACTGCATCCTTGAGAAGCACCTGGCTCACAAGTGATTACAGTAGATGCTGATGTGAAGCAAGTTATCACCTCTTGGCCACAGACACTTGACAACAGTGTCTTTACTGTGAAATATAAGCCTTGGTACTGTTGTGTGGCAAATGCCAAGATGGTAGTGGTGACTATGTCGAGGTCTTATGTGTAACATCTGCTGCACATGTGCCATGCATTGATCAAAATCACAATAATATTCTGACATGAGAGTGTTTATTACCTTATTTTTTGAAAATTCATGGTGTATACATTGCAGTCTGAGCAGGTGAGTTCGTAAGTACTGGGTGTTCTGAATGGTGGGGTTTGTGTGTCATTTGTTGATATTTTTACAAGGAATTATTTGTTCTAGTAGTGACTTTCACCCTACTATGCCCTCACAATTTTGTAACTTGCCTTATATAAGCATTATATATTGAAAGTTACAATTGTCTGGTTTGAAAATTTCTTCCTATATTCTATATTTTTATATATTGTACACTTAGTAACTTTTATCATGCCTGTGATATATCCGTTATTTTTTGCAGTGGTGGTGGTTTCCTATTTGTGTGTTTATCTGAGTTGCTAAGTGGCAATGTATGCATATAGTTAAATCAATATCTACATGGGATTGACAAATAATGGAAACACTAGACAATATAGGAATAAAATTGTTTGTGTTAGCTGCACTGAAAGAACATTAGTTGTATCTTTCGTTACCCTTTTGTTTGTGTTGTGCAGTGCCAGTGTCAATTCATTACAGATTGTGTTCAGTAACAGTGAGAGTACTGCAAAATAGGAGACTTCTCAGATCTTCAAAGAGGACAGATTGTTGGTACATGTTTAGCTGGAGCATCTGTAATAAAACAGTCACTATTAGGTGCGTCCAGAGCATCAGTTTCTAAGGTTATGATGTCATACACAAATCATGGGAGGACATCATCAGCTAAGAGGAATAGTGGTCGAAAACAAAAACTAAGTGAAAGAGATTGCCATATATTGAAGAGGATTGTGACTACAAATCACAGAAGTACTGCAGCAAAGGTGACAGCAGAACTTAATTTCATCTTAAGACCATTTCCATAAAAACAGTCTGACAAGAGTGTCACAAATCCTCCATCCATGGTAGAGCTGCAATTGCTAAACCTCTGGTTACTGAAAACAACACTAAAAGGTGAAAAAGAGGCCATCTGATGATTGGAAATATTGTCAGATGAGTCATCTGTCACGATGTTACCAACATAAGGGGGGGTTTATGTTTGGACATTACCCAAGGAAGCCTATAATCCTGAATGCCTGGTTCCAGCTGTGAAACATGGAGTCAGATCTTGATGATTTGGGCCGCAATATCTAGTATTCTGCTGGTCCTGTACTTACTCTGAATGCTTGAATTACTGCCAGTGACTATGTGGACATTTTAAGTAGCCAGGTGCCTCTTGTGGTCCACGTGTTGTTTCCTAACAATGATGCAACTTTTCAACGATTAGCCCAGACACACAGCCAGAAGTGTTCAGTCTTCTTGTGAGGAGCATGAAGATGCATTTCAACATATTCTCTGGCTAGCACAATCGACAGACTTGGAAATTATCGAACCACTGTTCAGTTTTAGACAGCAGATTGAGAAGCAGATTCCCTCCATTATCTCTCAAGCAACTATAAGAAGAGTGGTACAGTATGCCACTGTAGACTATTCAGAACTTATGAGTCTATTCCAAGAAGGATACAAGCTGTGTTACAGGCAAATGGTGGCCCAACTCCATATTAATAAAGGAATGTGTATCTTTCACAGCTGTTTCCATTATTTTTGTCCATCCACTGTACATGCTGCCAAGTTATATTCCTTGGGGTGATAGATAAATTATGTAGAAATGTATCTTTGTAGGTAGGTGTTTTGTTTAATAGTTTACCTTGTCTGTCTGTGTCCAGTAATGCTGCTGAATGGTTTTGTTTTGTCAACCTGTTTTCATCATAACCACTTTTTATTACATAGTACTCATATAATGATGAGGCATTTATGACTTCTGAACTCGATGGGGAAAAGCCTCCTGGTGTCCTGTCAGAAGTCGAAACATGTAGATGTGCACCATTAAATAAATGTTGAGATGAAGTCCTGTTCTTATGACATTAGTATGATAATTGCAACCATACTTTATGTACCAAGTGGATTACAATAAACTGTAATTGTCCCACCAAGTTCACACAATTTTGTTATAATTTGTGGATTTTATTTTATGTGTGTTGTATTTATTATTCTCCTCAGATATATTTCATATTTTGTTTGGTGTTCTTTGATATTTCCCTTTGCCCCCTTGCTTGGTCATGATTTCTTACATGTTTATAAAATAATTTCATAAATGTTAGCTGAGGTCCTTCAGTCAGGAGGATGGAATTTGACGGTGTATACCAGATTATGGTTTTCACTTTGTATTGTTCTGCAAACTGGATGTGCCGAAAATGTGGCAAAAATAGCCTTGTGTTTTTAGTCCTGTGCTGTAGTTTGGTGCCTTTTGTATTTTAATTCCTGCACATGAAGTTAAAAGCCAGAATCCTGGTTTTTAATGTTGGCGTTAAGATTGTGGTAATGTGTTTCAGTAATCGCCAACCGTACGTGTATGTAAGATTTCATGACAAGTTCGTGTAGCTAGCAAAAATTTGCGTGATTTGAGGGTGCCACCGCGAAGTAGCTAAGAACTGCGCTCTTCTGGTAGAGGTAAAATTACCACTACTCGCTGAGTAACAATCCAGCGAGTAGTGGCAATTTTACCGCTACCAGAAGAGCGCAGTTCTTAGCAAAAATTTCTTGTGCACCACATTTCAAAATTTTGGTACTAAATACCCCGCGCGTGGCAGAAAAAAATTTCCCGCCAAAAAACTTATATATATATATATATATATATCTGGTAAC
>Ga0123355_10014668_pt1 | contig 12268 bp, 5 predicted proteins | sample TergutEmb28metaG_3_FD_89872 | JGI IMG/M metagenome (GOLD analysis project Ga0123355, IMG submission 89872) | Embiratermes neotenicus P1 segment gut microbial communities from Petit-Saut dam, French Guiana - Emb289 P1 | ecosystem: Host-associated > Arthropoda: Insects > Digestive system > Gut ...
ACATACATACATACATAATACATACATACATACATACATACATACATACATACATACATACATACATACATACATACATACATACATACATACATACATACATACATACATACATACATACATTTACTTTCCTCCATAAGCACATGCACACATTCTGTACAAACAACCATTAAGCAAACAGAAAATTCATCTACGCTCAAAATGTTTCACAACAAAAGTTTCGACAGTTTGTAAGTCCCAGTGCTCTGAATGTCTCGTAACACGTAGTGAACAAACTTCTGTCGGTGCGCATTACTTTGCCGACGTAACAAGTAGCATGCTCCTGTTAAGCCGTGTTGTCACCTTCATACGATAACAGCTTGTCAGCTAATGGTGCAACACCAACAGGAACAATGGAATTCTATTGCGCTACTGCTGCCTAGTGAACAAACACGGGAAAACGCGCGTTCTTCTCTCTTACTTTCTTGGCTGTTGATCCTATGGGAAATATCGTGCAGAGGCTTTTACGTGAGTATTAAAATGAATAGGGGTAGGAAGGATAAGAGTAAGCAAGGGAATGCAAACAACAAGTAAGAAACATAACAATAAATCAAGGCACAACGATCATTTCGATAGAGTATATGTGTGTGCATTTGGTAGAGCTAGTTGTCGGTGGAAAAACGCGATATTTACTCTTTGGACAATACATTACTTGCAACTCACAATTTCAGTACACAGCTCTCAGGCTCATTATTTGCAGAGAGTAAAGCAAATTCCACATTAGAGTTTTCTTCCATGCCGTACTAGATTACACTTAAATTTGACATGACCGAAAGCCATGCTTAAAAGGTTAAATGTTTTTAAAAGTGTCATATTTAGCCGTTTAAGGCCAGCAACATTTCAGAAGTCTTCGTTGATCCGCTGACGGTAATTAAACGCAGATTAAGAATTAACCAATTTTCCCATTATGCATTTTGATACATTCTGTTTTGCTTCTTTTCTCTTAAGTCTAAACTCTTTTATAAAGGCTCTGGAATATGCACAGGCGTTGTGCGTAATTAATTATACACAACAAAATACACACGCACAAAGGAAAACTATTTTTATGTTATAGTAATTAGATTTCAGCTGACTCATATTCCGTGAACTTAACATTTTATTTGCGCCTTCAGATCCAGAGACCACTACACAGAACAGAGGGTTTATGAAAGTGCAGCACTCGTTCTGAGGTACTTTGTTTTACATATTTCTTCTCACAGAGTGTTCGGCGATGTAAATTACATTTTTCTGTACTTTGACTGGAATTCATGTTCTACACCTGCATATGCTTGTCTCTACCAGAACGTAGCAGCCAATGTGAGAGCATTTAAGTTTACAGTACGTCTTTCTCATTTGTAAATGGGAGGTTCCGATGTAGAATGTTTGGCCTAGAGCCCATATTAATTGATTATTCTAGGAAGAAGCTAAAATAATTTATTGAACATCTTTTTACAAAGTCATTCTCAAAACAAAGGTAATCTTATAAGGAGCAAAACATTCCTTCTGTCAGTTAAGCTTACAAATGACCAATGAAACTAAAAATGTCGTGTTGTTCAAAGAGAAAAGTTAAGGCTATAGTTTATTTGTTTTAATTTTAAAATATTGCTAAAGATGTGATTTGTCCTTGAATTTTAAAATAAGTTAGAATTTTGAATACAAAAAAGTACTTATAATGTTATTTTTTTTTAGCTGTACATAAGTTACATTTCACGAAGTGAACTTTCCTTCTTCCAAAAATTTCCAGTTTCTCCTGAACGTATAATGAAGAGTGAAATTATTTATCTTGCCTTCTGCTGCCTCCCTAATGGATTCCACGCCTTGTGTACTCAAATTCAATCAATATTTTACGTATCTGAATTAATAATGCCTGAGATAAAGAAACTCGTCACAAATGAGGAATGATTGTGAATATGTTAGTTCTACTCATCGCATGGTACAATTCTCCACGCAGTTTATTATACTTTGTTTTACTTTATTTTACTAATGGCAGGTACATTGAGTGTTTGTCATTGACCTGTGCGACCGATAAAAGTAAAACATAGAAAAAAAATTACACTTTAAAGAAACAAAAAGAAAAGGAAACATTCAAAGTAAATATAAAGTCCTAACGCTAAAGAGTAGTCACAAAAAAAAGAAAAAATAATAGTAAAATAACCAAGTCAATTTTCCATCATCTTTGTCCTGGCCTCCCAGTATCGCTGACATTCCGTCTTATTAGATAATGCAGTACAATGTCCTAGATGGTTTCTATCCATGGGTTCGTGGAGGCTGCATAGCGTGCAGTAGGGGTCAGAGCGGATTGCAATGTGGTGGAGATGTGTACCCAAGCAATCATGTCCAACGCACAGTCGGAACTCTGCAACTGCCCTTCTTCTAGGTCAGTCTGTTAACTTGGATATTTCTTGCGTCCACGGTTTATGGGATAGTCTTGTCTCTAATTCGTGTCTGTATGCTCTCCGGAACACCTGCTTTAAATGCAGTTTAATAGAGTGTTAGGGTGTTTCTCTGATATGTGTTTGTGTAATTTTGGCGCCTTTTTGACCAGTAAGTCGGCTTGTTCATTCCCTGTAATTTAGCAGTGTCCATTCTCCAAGCAGTAGTTAGGTTCAATCCTGGTCGTACAAATATTATTCAAAGCCATTCCCTACAACGTCCACATGAAGTTTCCTTATTTAATAACAGAATAGAGTCCCATGGAATGCCAGCTCCTAGTGGAAATGAAGTGGTTGTAATCTGCACTGGTAAATAGGAAATGGGCAACACAGATTCAAGCAGCGATTTACATTAATATTCCTTTTTTCTCTGCAAAAAATAATCTTGTGAATAATAGAATAGTAACAGGATTTCGTAATTAGAATCATTAAAAAGTTTCATTCCCACGGAGCATGAAACTTGAAGTGGTTGAAATGGAGAAAATTCTAAGTTCTTGGTCCGTTGTTCCGTGACGTGCACATTGAATGAACAAAATGTCTGATCAATGCATTTACCTGCTGGTGGCTGGTGACACTCAATTTCCCAGCGCAACATTTGCTAGTTTAATTCCTGGACATGTATCGGAAATGAAACGTTGGAAACAGTTGATGTTGGTATTTTGCTTCTCGTTAGAACCGTAATTGAATACATTCGCCTGACTAATTAAAATAGGATGGAATGGTTTAAGGTGCATGTAGAGCGGTCAGAAGCTGACAAAAATGTGTAAAATATCCCTGATCAAATTTTCTGATCTTCAAGACACAACTTTTAGGGAAGGTCTCGTAAAAATGAAATGGACTCTTAAAAAATTGTTTCTGTTGAAAAATTTAATGTCATTCTTATTTACTAAGTAAGATACTTAAAGTACAGTGTGATTCAAAAATTGGACTCGAAGAGCCTATACCAGATGTAGGCGGTATGGCTTGAACAGTAAATGGCGCCTCAACACAAGCCAGACAGTTGTTTGCCGTATTCCATGTTCTCTGCTCGTTCTACTGGTTGACTTGCGTTGGCTATGGTCAAAATTCTCTTGAATTCGTCTCACGTTCTCCTCTGATACACGTGGTCGGCCGGAGCTTTTGCCTTTGCACAGACAGCCTATTAACTCAAACTGGTTATGCCAACGACAAATGTTCTTCTTCTTTGGAGGTTGAATGTTGAAACGAAGATGAAACGCACTTTGCACAGCAGTCGCCGACTCAGTTTTAATGAACGCATGAACGCAAAAACTCGTGTGCTGCAGAGTAGCCATTTTGTTCTCAACTGACGCTGCTGCATGGCTCTGCACTAGATGAGTAATCTAGCGACTTTGTTTGAAAATATAAAAGATTTTGTTTCTTTTTATGTAGGTCATTCATATATCATTCATAGTTCAGGAAATATAGACGTACAAAATTGAGTCCATCTTTGTGAATCACGCTGTACTATCACTCAGAGTTCACTTAATTTAGACTTATCGCTACTACGGGATAAAAACATTATTATAAAATGAGAACCAGCCAGCAGTTAAGGAATTTTCTGCCCTCTACAAGTTGAAGATTCACTACAGGTGCTAATTCAATGTCCAAGAGCACATTAGATTATAAACTAATTTAGATAAGTTCATCCAACTCCGACATAGATCACTTTTTAATACTTCTTTTTAGAAGACCCGTCTATGTGAAGACTTTTATTAGATCTCTATGTTAATCCCGAAATATTTTATGTAATTAAATCTAGTATTCACACAGTAATATTAGCTGACTTGCGTATTGCATTTTCGAACAGAATTTTAGCATAACTGAAACTACGTAGACATTAAAAATACTAATTTAACCATTCACCTATAATTATTTTGTATAACTTATTTGCCAAGGCTAGTAACATTCAATACAACCAGACTAGAATTTTAAATATACTGGTAGCGGCATATTTTACTAATTACAGTTCACCAGTGTCAGAAGCTGTAATTACAGTTGTACGAGCTCCCGATGATGGGTATCAACACACGAAATATGTAGAGTTTTCTACACATATGTAATAAACTGAATACAGTCGCATCTTATTGGACAGTTATTCAGATTATTTCAATAATTTCTTTCTTACCTTATTCTCCTCTCTACATCTACATCCCTGAGTGGTTTCTTTCTTTTTTTCAAAGTGTTTTATTTAACTTCTGCATGAACATACCATTTCTCTTGCGCTTGTTACGTACTGTTTCAGTGGTTTTTATTTAAAACTTACTTACTCCATGGTGCAGAGTCCTTCTTAAGAAGCTATTCGGTTTGCACCTAGTCAAGAAATTCCCCGCATTTCACGGAACCCGAAGGTTCATTACCGCACTCACAAGAGTCCGCCACCTGTCTCTATTCTGGGTCAGCCCAATCCAGTCCATATACCCACATCCCACCTGCTGGAGATCCATCCTAATATTATCCACCCATCTACGCCTAGATCTCCCCAGTTGTCTCCTTCCCTCCGGTTTCCCCACCAAGATACTATACACCCCCTCTCCTCACCCATACGCGTCACATGCCCAGCCCATCTCATTGTTCTCGATTTTATCACCCGCACAATATTGGGTGAGGAGTACAAATCATTTAGCTCCTCGTTATGCAATATCCTCCATTCCCCCGTTACCTCTTCCCTCTTCGGTCCAAATATTCACCTCAACACCAAGTTTTATTTAATAAGAAACTATTTTTATATTCGTCTTTTCTTTCTTGTTGCCAGCCAGAAGTTGATCATGTTTTGTAGAAATATTTGCTAACCTCTAAACTAATTTTATTGTGCTCTGACCGGGTTTATATTGTATCTTTAGCGCATCTTCAGGGAATGGCCCACAGGGTGTCAAGACTTTTTCTTGATTAACTAAATTACCAGAGGTCTAAAATTACCTTACTCTGTTTGCTTAATTGTCACGTCATTTATGTATAGGTGTTTGAAAGAAAAGCTCCTTATATTCCTAGCCTCGGCAGTATATACTTATGTATTTAAGCTGTATTTTCAACTTTGGGAAAACTTACCTCCAGAACTCAGCCCTATGGGCCATTGAGAAGGTGGTTCAGAAGAAGTCAAATACCGTCTGGATGATTTGGTAAAGATAATAATTGTTTGTCCTAACAGTAATGGAAACACAAGTTGCTGGTGGTTGGACAAGCGTAAATTATCGGTGAATGTTAACAAATTTGAAGAAGACAATCACACATCTGCGTATTACATTGTTTATGTATTAACCTTTATCCTGCTAAAGTAGAGAATATGGTGAGCTCCTAATAATGCCAGCAGATGGTAGATGGGATTTAATTCGGCATTTAAAGGATTAAAGAATTAGATGACACAAAGAATGTTTATTTTGACATTGACGGATCACACAATATGTACACGTTAAAGAATATCATTCCAAAAAAACAATTACAGACAAAGTCTCTTGCCTATAATTATGCTCAAATACATTTATCTGTCTCATAAATTTGTATGTGAAGTAGTGAATGCTCGTTGTGCTATCTGCCTTAAAACGTTTCACAATTACTGGATACAGAACAGCAGCGAGAGGAAAAGCTTCGACTTGCTCTTGATATTCTTTCAGTATTCGATATCACGACAATTAATCGGCGAATAGAGCTCAAAATTGACTGCTTTAATTTACTTAGATGTCCAAGATTTCAAGAAATTGAAGAAAGAAGTTAATTTTTTTCTCTCTTAACTGTAAGAATTTGCCTCGAATCTTCCGTCTTTATATTCTTGTCCTCCTTACTCGACAATCCATACTCAATGCGACAGATTTCTCTTTCTTTGATAGTTGAATAAAGCGAGGCCAACTTGATGTCACTTGCTTTATTATTTCATTATTTAATGCTCAACATGTTTCGGATGTTAATACACCCATCCTCAGGATCTTGCGACTTATCTGTTGAGTTATTTCATGCGTCGTATTGCTCTGGTTCGATGTGTGTTGGTGTTACGTTGTGGTTTGGCTGGGGTGGTGTGGTATCCGTATGCAGGCTGAGGCACTAGTGCCTCAACATGTTTCGGATGTTAATACATCCATCCTCAAGAGCTTGCGACTTATTTGTTGAGTTATTTCATGGGTTGTATTGCTCTGGTTCGATGTGTGTCGGTGTTACGTTGTGGTTTGGCTTTGGTGGTGTGGTATCCGTATGCAGGCTGAGGCACTAGTGCCTCAACATGTTTCGGATGTTAATACATCCATCCTCAAGAGCTTGCGACTTATTTGTTGAGTTATTTCATGGGTTGTATTGCTTTGGTTCGATGTGTGTTGGTGTTACGTTGTAGTTTGGTTATTGTGGTGTGGTATCCGTATGCAGGTTGAGACACTAGTGTCTCAACCTGCATAGAGATACCACACCACCACAGCCAAACCACAACACAACAATAGGTGTAGGTATCAGTCAATAACACAACAATTTATATTCTAAAGATGTTTAATAAAGGATGATAGTAACTACATGTTTCGGCCTATTGCGGACATCATCAGGTTTTCATCCGGAATTATAGTGGTAGTGCTTTATAGGATTGGTATGGTTATGTCACGATGGCGATGTTTCAGATGATTTCAATCTGTGGTGATCATTGTGTCGAGATACAAAGGATAGTGAGCACACACAACCCATAGCAAAAGCCCACCAGCAGTAGACATCGTAAATGGAAAAACAGTAGCTGGAGACCCACATAGGACAGCAGCGAGCAGACGTACTTTAGCTGCACACCCCAGGATATCGCACATCGCAGATAACCCCCCCGACCCCCCTTGTCCCTTAAAAATAGCATATAACAAATATCACAGATGATGAGATCTCGCCATCCTGACATAACCATACCAATCCTATGAAGCACTACCACCATACTTCCGGATGAAAACTTGATGATGGCCGCAATAGGCCGAAACATGTAGTTACTATCATCCTTTATCAAACATCTTTTGAATATAAATTGTTGTGTTATTGACTGATACCTACACCTATTGTTATGTTGTGGTTTGGCTGTGGTGGTGTGGTATCTCTATGCAGGTTGAGGCACTAGTGTCTCAACCTGCATACGGATACCACACCACCGAAGCCAAACCACAAAGTAACACCAACACATATCGAATCAGAGCAATACAACCCATGAAATAACTCAGCAAATAAGACGCAAACTCCTGAGGAAGGATGTATTAACATCCAAAACATGTTGAGCATTAAATAATGAAATAATAAAGCAAGTGACATCAAGTTGGTCTCACTTTATTCAACTATCAAGATGATGCACGGTCCAATAAACATAAGATTCTCTTTCCTTCTCTAAAAATGGATCTGAAAAATTCGTATTTCTTATTATTTGCAAGAATGGATGCGTAGTGCACTTTCAGTATATCTTGTTTTCTTTGCTAAAATATCCGCCAGTCAAAACATAATGTTATATTAAATAATGTAATGTTGCTACATGTTTCGGTTACAAGTAACCTTCATCAAGCAGACATTTCAGTACATGGGTACGTCATGTTCAGTGCCACTAGTTATTACTAAATACCATCGGCATGGCTCCTATTAAATTGATTTCCTTCGTATTCATACATTTTAATATTCGGATCTTTAATTTAATGTCTGTATTGTTTAAACTTCTATATGGACAACCGTCTTTTAATTAGGTTTTGTAATTGAACTGAAGCTGTCAAACTGCACATGTAAATTTAATTAACTACACCGGCTGTGGAGTAGCTGTCCGATTTCAATCTGCCCCCTATGATGCATCTTTTCTCTTCTGGGGCTGTTCTAATGCGCATAAAGCCATTCAACCTGCAGTCCTAGGGTAGATGATGGCGATAACGCCTTTCACTTTTATGGCTTAGGTAATTTTCACAAGCTAAATGCCTAACCACGTGACAAGCCATTCCCCTTTAAATTTCGCCATCAGTTCCAGGGAGACGATAGTTATGTGCCTTTGTCATATATAGTAGACCCGCGCTCCAATAAATTGGTATCGATTTTTGTTGTTTGAAGTGACAATCGTGTCGTATTCTGTGTGTTCTGACATGACATACAAAGGCATTGTGAAAAGTCGCTTATTCTTAAAAAACACACACACGTCTTTTAATGTATTGCATTACGCATTCTGCTACTTTTTTAAGCAAGCTTTACTAAGTTTCAAGCTTACTTTATCTTTTACAATTCCACGAGAATTACTAACAAACGAAGCCAGTAGACGTGGAAACAGATTAACAGATTTAGATCATTCATAGGAAAATAATTCTTGTTTATTTTACGGTATAAAAACGTAGCACGTGAGCATACAATGAAGACAGAATGCACAGTTTCAAGTGTTACACCCAGTGATTCGCGTGACTACCAATGGACTACGGCGCTGTAATACCTCTATGATCGGTCATCTTCAGAATTTTCAGGTTGAGACTAGAAAGAGAGAATAAAATATCTTCAGATATAACGTTACATGTACGAAATTCTGAGAAACAGCTTCCCAATTACAGTTCTTTACATTGTCGACTAAGCCGAAAAAGTTCTGATTAGACCATTTTTTCCTACCACTACATGAGTTATCTTTCCAAAAAAAAAAAATAAACGTCAAATTTTGTAATGACGAAGCACTACTCTATGTACATGTTCCAATGTAACTGCAGGGAATAGTTGTATATATACGTTGATAAGAACACAGAACATAATTCCTTGCCACGAAGGGTAATTTTGATTCCGGTATCAGTTTAAATTGATACTTGGAAGCTATTTTGAATGCTTGGACATATATAATTATAAAAGCAACGTAGGTCAATAAAAGTCACATGCAAGCGCACATCCGTACGTACGTAGCAGCTTACGTGAGCATGTATAAATATTAGGGTCTTTTTTTTTTTTGTTTTGCCTGACATTAATTTCGCTCTTTTTTCCTCCCCCGTCGTATTTCTTCCCTCTATACGCTTACGTACATGTATAAGTCCAAATTCACAGCGTTATGTTGTTCCGACAAACACGAAAATGTAATTTACTTGCAGGATTAAAAAAGAAAGGAATATTTTCCAGTAAGCTCAGTACATACTAGCGAGGCCTTTATTGATATATATATAGAAGCACACGTGAAGTATAATTAGTTACCACGTTCCTCCTGCAGAGTAGGCTGGAAGTCGTTACATTCTACAATTACACATTGGATTTTTTTTTTATATCAGTGATATTAACAACAATGGAGAAGGATTTAGGTCTTCTGAAATGTGACGCTGATTCTTTGGTTAGGTCTTTCCCGACGTTTCAAAACAACCGTCAAGAGTATTCTTAAAAGACTCTTTGACTCTTGGAAGCAGTAGGAAAACCTTCCCTTCGAAATGTTAGCAACGACTCGCTTAGAAGTCACAAGACATCTAATAGGAATTGAATAGGCAGCAACACCACTGGTAGGGCGACAAATGTCGCAAAATTAGAAAATTCTGCTCCAAAAATAATGTATATTTACAATCAGTATAACTGTAACGGCTGCGTACAGCTACACATTTTCCTACACAGATTTCCATCTTATAAACTTAGCCGAAGTACCTGGCAGGAGTGGCTGTACTTTAATTAGGAAGGTCAATGCCCGAATATAATGAGCAGAAAACTCTTCTAATTCATGTTGGGCGTCATTATACAGAGTAATATGACAAGTGGGTGAATAAGATTGAGAAATTTTGACGTTCAGGTGACCGTGCATCGTGATAAATTCTTATAATAAAATCAATGAGATGGACTAATTTCTCAAATTATTTTTGGAATAAAATTTTACATGTTTCGGACAGTTCCTCTGTCCTTTATCAGGAGTTTTTCACTGTACATACAGCAATGGTATGTGTCACACAGGTTTGCTGACAGCTTGCGAGCAGGATCAGGACAGAACGTCCTGATCCTGCTCGCATTGCTGTGTGTACAGTGAAAAACTCCTGTCGATGGACAGAAAAACTGTCTGAAATGTGCAGAGTTTTATTCCAAAAATAAATTTGAGAAATTAGTGTATATATTTGATTTTATTATAAGAAGAAGATTGGGAGAAATTTTCTGCCTCAGTATTCATGGCAGAAGATTTTAGTGTGCAAAATAAAGTGGTATAAACTTAAACGCGTTTTAACTTACTGATCAGGAGGAAGAAGAAGCTATGCGAACCAGGTATATTGATGAAAAAATCAAGTAGTATTCCAAGGACGAAACAAGACAAAATTACGGAAAATATTACTTAAAAACCTCAAGACAGAAAACTATTTGTGGACCAAGGAGAATAATATTAAAATGTATGTATATAAATTTTTAAAACACTCATTTTGTTATTTCATACCAGCGTAAGGTCCAGTAAATATATTGTAAATGCGGAAATGAAACTTCAGGTTTTAGAGCAAGCCTAAAATTTGCAGAGTATCTCAGTTACTGTCTTTGACTCAGTGTGATTGAATTAGAATATTGTTCCAGGTAGCACTGCGAGGATATGTGTTCAAAAATTCTGCACCTTCCATAAACGCTAATGACTTAAATTTGAATGTTCTACATTAGCGTAGCTCTGCCATAAAATTATTTCGCTTAACCAAATCCTCGTAGTGCTTTAGGCACTGCCACACACGTGACATTCTCTACACCGAGCAACAAAGAATTTTAAGGATTCTGTGCTCTGCGCCGTGCACAACTGCCCAAAGCCCACACTTTGTTACTTTCACGCAACTCAATTACATACCTTCAGACGAGTCTCTTTAATAATTTTTTTCCCAGAAATAAATATTTCATGATTCTCAAAACATGAACGTGACAGATTTTACATTCCACAAGCACTCGTTTGAAAAAGTGTTTTGGCACAGAGGATGAAATGTGCGTGCGTGTGCGTGCGTGTGTGTGTGTGTGAATATTGTGTGAAGGAAGGAGATGGGCAAAAAGTTGTGGTCAGAAGAGTGGAAAAAAAAAGAGAAGTCTGGTATTGTAGTTGCTTTAACCGAGCCCTGGCTGTCCTCTTATTGCCGTAAGTCCCTTTACTCCTCAACAGCTTTTTTACATGAGGCCGCTATAGGTAGAATGAGCTTGGGGACTAATCCGAGCCAATTTGCACGTTTGCTCATGCGCAAGTAACAGCTTTCGTGCGAGGCACTTGCACGGTGCAGCTTGCTGTGTTTTATACCCTAGGATACTAAGCTTAACCGAAAGCAGCTTAACTCTTCAGATACGAAAGTCAACCTGAATTATACTCGCATTTGAAGTTTAAGCTCGTACCGCGCAGTAAACACTCTCCCTCTCGGTTATGAAAACCGTTTCCTGAATGTTCCATAGCAAGAGAATAGATGTTCTTTTCTGAGATCGTAAAAACCACGGTCATTCTTTGTGTGGTCAGAACGCAGAATTATTTTTAAGTGTTAAATGTGATGGTCTGTAATATAACTAATGGCCTTTAAAGGAGTAAAGTGTTCTGACAGTAAGTGTCGCAACGGGAGAACTTACTTATGAAGCAACTGGTATAAATTCCTTCATTTCTGTATATAAAAATATGTTTTTGTCTTCTATAAAACAAGAGACTTGTTCATCGGTAAAAAAAACAGTCGAAGCGTTGAGCTAACCACTCAGCTTTATTTAGAATCTATGTGCAGAATGAGTACAGCTACACCTATGCTCCTCCATAATCGTTTACTTCATGTACTTAGCCAGAACACCAATTTCATTCTTAAACTTCATCTACGTGAATCTTGTGTAAAGTGCAGATTGGGGGGGGGGGGGGGGGGGTTTGGGTTTTTCACATTTAAAACCCCGTTCCGGGAAGGGGTTTTAAAAGAGGGGGAGACAGGACAAGT
>Ga0123355_10014669_pt1 | contig 12268 bp, 8 predicted proteins | sample TergutEmb28metaG_3_FD_89872 | JGI IMG/M metagenome (GOLD analysis project Ga0123355, IMG submission 89872) | Embiratermes neotenicus P1 segment gut microbial communities from Petit-Saut dam, French Guiana - Emb289 P1 | ecosystem: Host-associated > Arthropoda: Insects > Digestive system > Gut ...
CGGCAAGTGCGCGTGCGCTTGACCTCGGTAGCTGCTATTTTATCACTTCTTTATTTTGTCACCCATCATTGACGCTTTAACAATATGCGTAGAGTCATAATCTTCACTTTCTTGCGGGATTTTGATACCCTTGATATAATCATAGTTATGATGCCAAAGCGAATGGGATGATACGTCCATTAAAATTCAAGTGGTGTTGAATTTTATAAGCTGTAAGAATTCTAAGACTTTGTTAATTATTATGGCATGGTTGCTTTTGAGCATGTATAATACATACAGCCACAGTGACAACCAAAAGAGAGTGATAATCCTATGAGAATTTTTTTAGAAAACACATTTCAAATCCTAAACTACCAAAACAATCAAATAATTATAATGGCGGTTTACATTTCGCTTATTTTGCTTGCACTTATTTTGCGGGTAATTGCGCACTTGCACTTTAGGGGCGCAAACTTGGCATTTCAATTAGACACCCGCAAGGAAATTGAAAATAAAAGCGATATTACAAAACTAAAAAACAAGTTACTGCGCCGGGCGGTTGCAGAATATATCCGCACAGCAGAGCGGGCGGTTACAACTGTTCCCACCTCGCAAATAGTAGAGCGCACCGTATCTAACATGACATTCTTAGGCTGGCGATACGACTCTGTTGTACCCTTTGTAGAAAGCATGGAAACCGGGCTGCTTTGGGTCGGTGCAATTCTAACCATTACCTTTAACAACTATGCCTTTATGTATGGCTCTTTGGCCGTAATTGCGTTTGTATTAACTCGCTTATGTACTGCATTTTTTAACGCAAAAAGCGCAAAACGTCAACTTATAGACGATTTAATTTTATATGTAGAGCGAGAAATAGGCCGTTTTTTTGCAACCGACACAGGCGGGGCAGTCATTCGCCTAAAAAACGACCTATCCGAAACCATAAACAAACAAACCGCCGCTTACAAAGAAACCATGGAAAATATAGGCCACCTAGTCGCATCTGCCATGACCAATGTGTCTGAAAGCATGGCGACAGCCACATCTGCCATAGGCCCAGATGTAGCATCTGCCATGGATGAAAAATTAATAAACATGAATGACACCCTAACAAAAACCCTGCAAGACTGGCAAAATGCATTAACCAAAGCAACTGACGTACAAATCGCCATGAACGACTCGTCCGAGCGTATTTCTCGGGCAAGTACACGGCTACAATCTTCAGCCGATTTGCTTTCAACACATATGCAAGGGCATAGCAACGCACTTTCTGAACAAATGATAGCCTTGGTAAATGCTGTCAATCACTTTGCTATCCAGCAAGAGACAGTAATCCAGCAAGTAAAATATATCGAACGCAACCAACATAGCCTAGAAACCAGCCTCCACAACTACGAAGATTCTCTACAAAATTTAACGAAATCTGTTGGAGAAGGGCTTGGAGCCTTTATAAACCTACACGCCCAAACATCTGCCCAAGTGGTTAATGATGCCTTAAAAACCAATATCGAAAAAGTTACCAACATATTAGATTCCGCAAATAAGGGAGGCTAAACATGGCACAGCTTAACCGTTTCGACATGCCACTCCCCACCCTTCACATAGATACTACCGAAATAAATATAGAAACTAAAGACAATCAGACCGGCAGCCTATCCATAAAAAACACAGGCGGTGGCATGCTTAAAGGCAAAATACTTTCCCGACTTCCAGGGCTTGTTTTTACCCCAAACCAATGGGAAGGCAATAAACAAGAAATAAATTATACATTTAATGCACAAGCAGCAGGCCTTGCCACCGGGCAAAGCATTTCATCTCATATTTATATTTCCTCAAATGGTGGCGAAGTTAAAATTCCAGTGAGGGCACGCTTAACAAAAATGTCCATAACCACCGACCACGGCATAGCAATTGCCAACTTGCAAGATTTTTATAACTACGCACAAGAATACCCAGATCAAGCAAGGCGTATTTTTGTAGACAGCGAGTTTTACATGCTGCTATTAGCCATCGGATATGAGTACATGGAAATTTATGAATCCCTGCACAAAGACTCCAACCGCGAACGGGCAATGGATAATTTCTTTGTACTATCTGGCTTAAAAAATAAAACCCATATATCCATAAATAATACCCAATTAGAATTTATCCAAAAACCTTACGACACCCAAATAATGCAGGGCAGTATAACAGTTAAAAAATCCGACAATGGTTATGCAGAAACACCAATAACCATACAAAACAACTCCCTTTGGCTAAACTGCCCGGCCATCAGACTCATATCAAATGACTTTGACAAAAATCTTACCGCCACAGTCGATTTTAGCATAGACCCGCGCAAAATAAGCGGATCATATGCAAGAGACTTAATTACCATTGGCACAGCGACTCAAAATACAGCAGAAATAACATACCGAAAACTGCCGCCCATATCCTTACGGCTAAACCGCACCGCCCTACGCTACGATGATAGAGGCATACTACAAGTAACAAACAACACTGGCGAAGATATACGTGTAGAGGTCTTTTGCCCGGAAAGTTATGTCCGCTTTTCTGCGCGGAGCTATCTTGTTGGCGCCTATGGAGAAATTCCCTTTGAAATTAAGCTTTCGGCATTTTTAAGTGCACAATTATTTTTTCGCAAATTACCCTTTATGAAAGCATCTATAGAAGTTAAAACCACCGCGCCGGGACGCTCGTACAAAAAAAGTGTACCCTTAACAGTTGGGGAATGGTAGTGAAAGAAGCAAACTTCTGGCACAAGGAGAGCACCCAAACTGAAAGGAGTGGGATCAAGCATGATAAACCTGCAAATACCAGCATTAGAACAACGCCTTACCGCCAAAGGCGACATGAAAACAGCAACCACTCTGGCATTCCGATACTGGCAAGCATCACGCTTTTCCGGCCCTACTACAGATGCACACACATTAATGCAGCGCGCCAACCACGTAGCACTAACTACTCACAGGCGTAATCCTTCCCATTTAGAAATGTATTCTACTGCTATTTTTATCGCAATAGAAGCGGGGCATTATGACAACGCAAACGAATTGTTGGACAAAGCAATAGCCCATAAATCCTTCCTGCGAACAAATTACCCATTACAGTACGCCATCATGTGTTTTTTATATGCATATTTAGAAATACATCAAAACCGTGTCCGCTCTGCAAAAAAACACTGGCGGGCACTAACCGATCATATTCATAGCGCTCCCCCCTCTACAGACTACACAATTATGCAGGGGCTTTTGCACCTTGCATCCGGCGAGATAGACGACGCCTACGACTATTTGCGAGAAGCTTTTCGCGAAGGCAGCAATAGCATATTTTTATACGAAGGACTATACCGATGTTACTGCACCGCACCCCACAACATTGAGGGCAGCACCATTTTAGCCGTGCTAATTTACGCTGCTAAGCGAGGTGTAGACATTACAGACCTTGCGGCACACCATCAAAATTCACTTTTTGCCGCAATATCTGCAAACCCCGAAGCAGGTGAGCACTTATACGCCCTAAGCAGCTACCCGCCTCTGCTTAAACCAATTTGCACAAACCGTATAACAAAAGGCGACCTATCAAAAACAGCATATGCCTATTATAAAGAAGCCGAAAAAAAGCAAATTTCCGTAGTTGGGCTATTTCACGCACTGGTACATGCCGCATATGTAAACAACGCCGATAGTATAAACCACTATGCCTTATCCCAATTTTTAAAAACCGCAAAAATGGATACCAGTCTTGCAGTGTATATATACCATATCATGTTAACTACACCAGAACTTGCAGATTTATTACCCCAACACCAGAACAATATAATACTACTTGCAACCACTTGCCTAGAAAACGACATTATAGGCAGAGAGGCTTATAGTCTATACCTCTACTTCTGGTCCAAATGTTTAGCCCTAGGGGCAACCGAACCGAGTGCAAATAAAGCAGAAGAACTTTTACGTCTAAATTTAACAGACTTCCAACTTACCACCCCACCAGAATCTGCCGCAAAATATATTTATATTACCGAGCCCGAAAAACGCGGCATGGCAGTACATGACATAACAGAGGGCGACATAATAATATCTGCAAGCAGTCAAAATTTTTCTTACACTTGCCTAGGTGTAGGGCAGCGCACTATAGTGGAAGAAAAGTTAAACATAAAACGAATGATACCAGGGGCAGATTACAAACTATATCGACATTTTTTTGATAAAGGCGATAGACGATTTTACTTACTAACCTATTTGGCCAACTATTATTTAAAACAAGAAGAGCCACCAGATACTGCAATACCTGTGTTTGAGGCAGTTCTCTCAGAAAAGGTTATAACTCAAGCTTACAAAATGCGTATTTTAGCAGCACTTGGGCAGATTCATTACAATAAATCTAACTTTGATCAAGCCCTTGAGTATTACGAAAAAATAGACCTCGACCAGCTTGACAATGACTTTATAGCGCAAATCCTAAACATCCACATACAAACCAATGCATACGCGCAAGCAGTGGGGTTAATCGAAAAAAAACATTTGCACATATCTGCAAATATCTTGCTTACTGCAATATGCACACTACTTTCAAAACCTATAAATCATGCACCGCTGGCAGAAGCAGCCTACCGTCTTTTAATAGACGGTAATTATAACGCGGCATTCTTAGATCTGGTGCTAAACCACTACCAAGCAAGTTACAGCGAATGGACAACCCTTGCCCAAGTGTTAAATGGGCAACGTTTATCAAATATAAATTTGGACAAGCGCATTTTAGAAACCGCTATATGGATGGCACAGTGGGATAACCATGCACAAAAATCCTTTGTACAAATTTTTATCGAAAATAATGATCCCCATTTGTTCGACCAATTTGTAGAATATGCCACATACGAAATGCTGGCGAACTCGGCTCATCTAGAATACGACACCCTAGAAATTTTAGAAAGCAAATGCCTACAAGATAAAGACATTTTTCTAACCTGGGCACTCGCAAGCTGTTACCTTACCCACAACATAACCACCCCAAATTCCAACAAGCTACTTGCATTGGCACTTGATACCCTAGAAAGCGAAAATATTCTATTCCCAATTTTTAAAGAAAGCCGCTTTGCAAGAATTCCATTTATAGAAAAATACCAGCCATTTTTATACCATGGCCTACCTGGCAAAAAGTATCACCTAAATTACCGCATAGACAACACAGCCACATTTACACAGGTACCCATGCAATATATAAAATATGGCATGTACATTGCCACAATTCCACTATTTTATAATGAAGAATTATCCTATTACTTTAGCGAAGAAATGGAAACAGGCAGCATACAAACAAAAGAAGCGCAAATAAAAAATGTAACACCATTTTTACACGACCACCCAACAGATCAATTTTTTGCCATAAACAATGCAATAACCTACGAGCAAATGTTTAAATACGACCAAGTAGAAAAAACCATTAGCGCATTAGTAAACGATGTGCAGCATGTAAGAAGCAAGCTACTATAAGGACAGAAAGGGTTTTATCATGCAACCACTTTATACCTTTCGATGGGGTTTTAGCAAATGCACATAAACTACTGCAAGCGTTTAACGCGCGTGTATAAAAAATCTCGCTCATGAAGGGAGCAAAAAAATGATACCACTAGACAAGTTTAGACCTGTAAGTCAGCTGCGTGTGCCAGAACACATCATTACAAAAGCAAAGTACCCTGTTATTGACGCCCACAATCATCTATCCCCAAACAACCACGTAGGCGTAACCACCACAGCCGAAGATCTTTTGGCAAAAATGGAAGAATTCAATATTCGCATGATTGTAGACCTCGACGGCAAACTCGGCCCAGCGGGCGAACGGCAGCTTGAGATGATGGAAAAATACCCTGACAAATTTTTAACATTTGTTAGAGTCGATTTTTCTAAATTAGAAGAACCGGATTTTGCAGACCAAATTAATAAAAGAGTAGACGAATATGTACGCCGCGGTGCCGGCGGTATAAAATTCCTAAAAGAACTTGGCCTAAACGTACAAGACAGCACCGGTAAATATGTTAAACCTTGCGACCCGCGCCTTAAGTGTATTTGGGAGGCAGCCGAAAGGCATGATATCCCAGTTTTAATCCATATCGGAGACCCAATGGCCTTTTTCGATCCCATAGACGAATTTAACGAGCGTTACGAAGAACTAATACACCACCCAAGCTGGTCCTTTGCAGATCCTAAATTTTATAGGTTTGATGAACTTGTAGAAAGCGGCAAAACCCTGTTGCGCAACAACCCTAACACACGATTCATAATCCCACACATTGGCGGTATTGCAGAAGACTTAGCCCGCGTAAGCGAAATGCTTGACGAGTTCCCAAATATGTATATTGACACATCGGAACGTATTGCAGAACTTGGCCGCCAGCCGTATTCTGCCCGCAAATTTATAATCAAGTATCAAGACCGTATCATTTACGGTACAGATTTAGTGCCTAACGCAGGTAATGTAATCCCTAATTATCGCTTTTTCGAGACTTATGACGAATATTTCCATTACAATAACTGGGACGAGCACCATCAAGGACGATGGATGATTTACGGTATTGGCCTGCCCGATGAAGTGCTGCGCAAATTGTACTTTGAAAATGCCCTTAAGGTTATTCCAAAGCTGGCAAAATATTATTAAAAAGATTGTAATTTAAAGGGGCTGTTCACAGCCTCTTTTTTCTTTTGCGTCAAAATTAGTAAGCGACCATGAACTCAAATGCAGTTCCTACATATAATATAGCAAGTACCATAATTTAAAGGAGTTTTAATAATGAACTGCAATTGCACACACGGATGCCAAAGATGCGGCCACGAACAGGTAATTAGAGAGGTATTTAACTGCCCTGGTACGCAACGTACAATCAGACACGAACATGTAGTAAAACACCACCATGATGTCGTACATGCGTATGACGTAATCCATGAACACGAATACAATACCCGGGATATTGTAAGAGAGCGTGAGGTTGTAAAGCATAATGATTGCAGAATGCACGAGCCAAACTACTGTAACGACGATACTTGCAGTACACCGCGGCAAAGGGCACCAATGCCTCGTTTTTGGAACGGCCGCCGGTGGTAAATTAAAAGAGCGCCGCAAGCAAAATTATTGCGCAAATACTAAAATAAGGCAGTTATAGCAATGCTGTAACTGCCTTATTTTAAAATGCCCCAAACAACTGAACATACATATTTTGCCGATTTGGCTTACCAATCATCTTCTCGTTCAATGGCCTCTTCAAAAACTTGGTACTCTTCTTCACTTTTTGACATCGTGGTCTGCAACAAACGCACAATAAAGGGAGGTATAAAAAATACAATCCACCCAGGGTGCCACAGCCCCCAAATAAAACCAAGCAATAAAAAAACACCTGTAGCCGCTGAGTATACTGCAGAAACCATAAAAGAAATCCTGGAATTTCTAAGAAATTCAGGCTTTGTCTTTTTTATATACGTAACCGGAGTAGACATATGATTATCTTTTATCAAAAAATCCACAGAAACATTAAACAAGTTACCAATTTCGATTAACCGCTCAATATCCGGCTGGCTTTCGTTTGTTTCCCATTTAGAAACCGCTTGGCGAGATACGTTAAGCATATCCGCTAACTGGTCTTGTGTCATGCCTTTTTGTTTCCTTAGTACTTGAATTTTTTCGCCTAGAGACATTTCTCCATACATTTGTCCACGCTCCTATCCGAATGATTTTGAACAGAGTATACGTTTACCAAAGAAATATTTCAAGCAAAATATTGTGGCGCAACCAACAGTTGCGCACAATTTTTTTAGCAGAAACTTTTTTTATTTTTAAACACGACATGCAGTTGTCACATTGACCTTCGTATACTAAGCGGCGCGTCGCAAATAATAAAATGAAATTTCGGAGGACAAAAAATGGAACAAACAGAACAACAAATTAAAACATCGGTTAAAAGCATACTAAGCAGAAATTTCTCATTACTGGTAATAGGCCAATTCATGTCTATTTTTGCAAATCAAGTGCTTACATTTACATTACCACTATATCTACTTTATACAACAGGGTCTGCCGCATTGTTCGGCTCAGTTTTGGGATTATCTTTTCTGCCTTTTATACTAACAGCCCCTATTGCCGGCATAATGGCGGATAGATTTAAAAAGCAAAAAATTATGTTTTGGCTGGACATTGCTGTAACGGCAGTTGTTCTATTATATATGATAATAAGCGGTATGTTTTCGACACTTGTACCCATTGTTGTTGTAAAACTTGTGGCGCTTAATGCCATCCAAGGTATGTACGCGCCTACATCACAAGCCTGTGTACCATTTTTAATATCCGAGGACAAGCTGGTTAGGGCAAACTCTGTTATGGAAACGGTAAACACATTATCAAATATGGCCGCACCGCCTGCCGCAGGTATTTTGCTTGCAGGGTTTGGAATATTCCCTATTTTAATCATTTGTGCAGTTTGCTTTGCCATCACATCGGTTATAGATTTACTTATTAAAATCCCATATACAAAACAGTCAATAAACGAAAGTATGACATATATAGTAAAAAGCGATATTGTAGAAGCCTTTCGCTTTATAAAAAAGCGTCAAATATTAATCAAAATTGCAATGCTTATGTTTGTGCTTTCAGCAATTGTCCCCGCGGTGTATATTGTTGGGGTTCCAGTATTTTTAACCCAATATTTAGGACTTGGTACACAATATCTTGGAATTGGAAGGGGCATTGCCTGGGGCGGAGGAATACTAGGCGGTTTACTATCCGGTATTCTAGGAAAGAAACTAACATTACAAAACGTTCCAATGTTGTCTATGCTAGTGAGTTTATCAATGGTACCGCTTGGTGTGGCCATTTGGATAGATGTATCCTATTTTACAGCTTTTGTAATTATCGTAGTAGCAGACTTTATGTGTGGGATTGTATTAATTCCATACTCTATTGCAATTTGGACATATTTACAAGCGGCAACACCACCAGCGCTTATAGGTAAAGTATTGTCCCTATTTAATGGGTTACCTATGGCCGCAATGGGGATAGGATTTTTAATTTATGGAATGCTATTTGAGCGATTTGCCGCCACTCCATGGCATGTTATTTTTGTTTCAACTTTCATCTGCTGTATTGCAATACTGCTTTTGTGGAAATACTTTAAAGACATAACCCCTTAAATTCCATGACAAATATTGCTATCTTATTATTTCTTCAAGTGACATAATGCAGTTTACTAAAGAGTTTTAATTAATTTACCTTTGCTTTCACCTCATTTTCCTTATAATACCCTGGTATTTTACAATGTATCAGGGTGTTTTTATGCCTTTAGACTAACTGCATGCACCGGTAGTAAATTTTTTTAAAATATATGAGCACCGGATCGAGAAATTATTACAGACAGCGAAATTTTGGCATATTGTGAAATATTTTGCTAAACAGTAGTACAATATGTATTGACAAAAATGGTATCAATGATAAAATTAACACGTATATTTTCGACAGTTTAGCCGAATTTCTAATCATGTATCTAAACCATGGAGAGCAGTGATCTTAAATGGAAAAAATCCAAGTAGATTATAATGCGGTAGAAACAAAACTATCCCAAACGCAAAGTCATATAACTACAAGCATAAACCAAGCCGTAATGCAAGAATACCGCCAAATACAAAGTAACCTAACGCAAGTAGACGGAGAAACCCAAAAAGAACTACGCGAAGCAGCAGAATTAAACCGCCAAAAGGCATTAGCTTGTACCGGCATTTTAGAGAGGTTATGCAGCTTTATGGCAAACTCAAGCCGACAGATACAAACATCAGAAGCACAAATGGCCAGGGCATTTAACAACCCAATACGTAGTTAAGATATTCGAAAGGAGTCAGGCAATATGTCGAGTAACCATACAAGCAAAACAGCAGCTCGTTTTTTTGAAAACACAGGACAAGCTTTAACGCGTGCGGGTGGTATTCATAGCCAAGACCCATTTGAAGGTAAGATATATGAACATGCCCCAGCACCAAATTTACCCGAAACTAGAAACCAAGACCCAGAACGGCTGATAGAGGCCTCAAGAGGAACAAATCCTAGGAACGCAGGCGATGCTTCTAATATTGTAGTATCTCCCACAGTGTTAAGAGAAATTACACAGCGTATGAATTCTATAGATGACCATGTAGGTAGCGAGGTTTACGCCATGCTTGGAGAGATTGAAGAAATGTGCTCGACCATTTTCCAAGTACCGGCAACAACAAAGCGAATACGAAATTTATGCGAAAAAGTTAAGCGTTGCCTAGGGCCGTTTCGTGGCGTATCAGATGATATTGGAATAGATGTGCGAAGGTATATAAACGAAGTTTCGGATATAGATCATGGTAATCCGGATGATATAGCTATCTCCCAGGCCGGTACAAATCAAGCGATACAAGTGGTATCAACAGCCATAAACCGTCAAGCAGACAGCATGGAAAGAACTTCAAGCACATATAAATCACGTGCGGATAGGCTTGAGCAAGCAGTCGAACGAGACCAGCAGCGCGTAGATAATTTACAGATGCATCCCTCAACACCTTCAGGAATAAGACCACTCAAAGTTTTTAGGCTTCCGAACAGTTCAGATGGTGGTTCGAGGGGTAACCTGGCCCCAAGGGCCTCAGATAGTTCGGATGACGAAGGTGGAAGCGACTCAGGATTTGCAGACATAATTGCAGGTCTATCCCAGCAAAAGCAGGATATTATAAACAAAATTATGGATAGAAGTGCCCAGATACTTGATCTTAAAAGAAAAGCAAAAAAGCTGGATGGTGCCATAGATGAACTGCAGGCCACCAAGAGAGAAGAAATAAGAGAACTTGAAAACCGTGTTGAACAGGTGCAGCGCACGGACCGTGCTTATGCAGCTAGAATGCGCAGCCGTATATATGAACTGCAACAGGGCATACGAGCGCTTGAAGAATTACGAGAATCCATTCGTGACACATTTCCGGTATCTTGCACAAGCGAAGCTGCCGCAACCCTTGCTGTGGTTGCCAGTGTTGCAGTAGCGGTTGGCAAGTCTGTGGCTCATGTTTCACCAAGTATACAAGCAGCTGTAGATAGACTAAGTTCTGTTGCGCAACAAGTTGTAAACACGGCAATAGAAATAGAGCCCCGACTATGCGGTTTTCCGCTCTTTTGTGCTGTTGGGCTGGATCCTATAAATTTAGCGACAGGTAACTTTGTATATTCTAAAGAGGATATCACCGTTTCGGGACGATTTCCGTTGTCTTTTACTCGCACATATAATGCAATGGGCAGCTTTGATGGTGTACTGGGCTTGGGCTGGACACATAACTACAACATCCGTCTATTCGAAGCTACCACAAAAGATGAATACAGCGAAGAGGAAACGATTCACATAACATTTGATGACGGCCATATAGAAACGTACACCCGCATTGAGGAAGGGCGCTACACCGCGCCACTAGCGCATGCAAACACTTTACTGGACTCCACAGATGATAAATATAAATACGATTTACGCCTACAAAATAACATCTGTTACCGCTTTGGCAAAACAGGCGCACTTCTTTGTATTACTGACGCAAACGGTAATAAAACCCTGCTGGATTATGACGATACAAGTATTCTTTTGCAAAAGGTAACGACCCAAAGTGGGCGCTTGCAATTTAGCTATAACAGCGAAGGCCGATTAATAAATGTATCCGATCACACCGGTAGAAGTGTAAGTTTTGAGTATGAAAATAATCAGCTGATAAGTACCATTCAGCCGAACGGCGGTATATTCAAATACGAATACGATCCCCAATACCGCCTGTACAAAATAACAAACCCAATGGGCGTAGCCACCCTATGGAACCGCTACGACATAAAAGGTCGCACGACAACCCAATATCTTGCGGACAATGGTGCGGCATATTTGGAGTATAGTGAGTCGGACGAAACTGGAGGCGGCACAACCATAGTGCAAGAGCAAAACAAAAACGTAACTGTTTACCACAGGGATAGCCAGTATCGCACAACAAAAATCCAGTACAGCGATAACACAACACAAATTTACGTTTACAATCAAAATAGCAATTGCATAAAATATACCGATCGTAACGGCAATACCTATCAATACGAATATGACATATTCGGCAACATGACAAGTGCCATCGACCCGTTAGGTAACACAACAAAACTTGAATACAATACGCGTAACCAGCCAAAAGTGATAATCCAACCAAACGGAGCAGTAATAAAAGCAGAATACGATCTATATGGAAACGTAACAGCAATGATAGACCCATTGGGC
>Ga0123355_10014670_pt1 | contig 12267 bp, 2 predicted proteins | sample TergutEmb28metaG_3_FD_89872 | JGI IMG/M metagenome (GOLD analysis project Ga0123355, IMG submission 89872) | Embiratermes neotenicus P1 segment gut microbial communities from Petit-Saut dam, French Guiana - Emb289 P1 | ecosystem: Host-associated > Arthropoda: Insects > Digestive system > Gut ...
AGATGGGAGGATAATATTAAGATGGATCTTCGGGAAGTGGGAGGGGGTGGAGACTGGATGGAGTTGGCTCAGGATAGGGACAGATGGCGGGCACTTGTGAATACGGTGATGAACCTTCGGTTTGCATAAAATGCGGGGAATTTCTTGACTAGCCGCAGAACCAGTTAGCTTCTCAAGAAGGACTCTGTTCAATGGAGTAAGTAAGTAAGTTATTTTGTAAGGAGAAAATCACTTTAACGTGACTGGCTTCGTGCATTACGTATGTAAAAATCTAACGCGTTTAACGCCTTAAATTAAGCAGTTATCACCTGACGAGGGTCACGTGACCGAAAAGTGTAGGAGTATTTATTTAATTACACACAAAATAGTGTATGAGGAATTTACAGTCAATAACTACTACTGTGCAACGTAGGTACGTGTACTTTGATGTTTACGTAGGTCAGTTATTTAACTAAATATGCGGTTGTGTAATGAAACACTCGTCTTAATGTGCATGCAAATGCAGAAGTTTGTTGCTCTTTGTGCTGATGATGCAAGCCCGCACTTTTGCTGCTCCAATAACGAGCTTGGAGTCTGACTTCTGAGCCAATTATGCATTAAGAGATAAGCGACCCGACTAAAAGTGGCTAAATATGGGTCAAATAAAAGAAGGAACCGTTACTAAAATTGTGTAGTTGGCAATGCCGTACAAGAAGGCACAATTAGTCTTAATATGCAGCATTATTATCTTGCTTTTCTTAGTTTCTTGTTTGTTTATAACACTGCAGACAGTGTACTATAAACGTTGTATTGAGGCGCGTTCGTCAAACATTGTTGCAGTGGAAAAGCAGTATGTATTACATATTGTGAGTGTGTAGCTTTAGTTATCCGGCATGCAATGCTCATGCTCCATATTGTCATCTGGGGCCTGCCCGGCTCTGCAGTATTTTTCCACATTACTTCATCAACGGCACGATTTTTTGGGGGAAAAAAAGTTACTGCAAACAAAATGTGTTTGATTTGCTCTACAACTTTTATCTGAAACATTTCTCGTTCTAAGAAGAACTGAGCGAGATATTTATCAAAAATGTCTAATGATCTTCCTTGTTCAATTGTAATGAAACTTTAATTTTCTCGACAAATTTTCGAAAAATACTCAAATATAAATTTTCATGAAAATTCGTCAAGTGGGATCCGAGACGGACGGACGGGTGGACAGATATAACGAAGCGAATAGTCGCTTTTCACAATTTTGCAACGAGCCTAAAAATTTGTCAAATGGATATATGTTGTATAACATTAATTATGTATAACGGACTGGTAGAACACTGTAGTAACACTGGATGGACTGTTCCGAGTGAAACTGAAGACTGCTTGGCTACCCACTCCATTCGCCTCTTTCCCCTTCACTTCTCCTCTCGTGCGTTGCCGTGTGCCACCAGATTCCGTTTCCACTCTACAGTTGAAAGGCTCTTGGTATGACGAGAGAACCTTATACCTGTAAGTAGCCAACGATATGTCGTTGGCTACTTACAGGTATAAGGTTCTGTTTCTCGAGAAATTTGAGAAAGACGCGAATAATATTAATGTGTGCATCACCATCCCACGGTAGATATGACAGTCAATTTGCTTGATACTTTGCAGAGTTCTGCATCTTTTCTTAGCCTGTTGAATACCCGGATTGTTGCTTCATGTAGATGCGCTGTTGTATAGGTTGCTACGGACTAGGGGCTATTGACCCGGCGCTGTATCGCGGTACTCTGGATCTGGAGGAGGAACTACAGTTTCCGGACGGACATCTGGGCCGCATCTGGTTCTCTCTACGGTATGAACCCGCTACAGAGAAACTGTTGGTCTCCTTACTGAAGGCTAAGAATCTCCCCAGCCGGACTGTGGGTACTGTCAACAGCTGCGATCCCTTCGTCAGGTAAGAGAGGAAACCGTATTTCGTGTTGGCACATTTTATGAAGGCCTAGCGTCCTTAACTCTCTTAATAGAGAAAATTCAATTGACCTGCACAGCGTGGGTAGAGTCCCTTAACACTCGCGACGACAGTCGGGCTATCATAAAATATAAATGGTCTCAAACACATGAATCTTTTTTTTCAGTGAAGTGACGTAGTGTTATTAACAAATACTGCTTGCCATTTGTTAGGCGTTTCTTTTGCAACAAGCTTCAAGCCTCTTACGCACAGCTGTAACCACATAAAACACTAAAAATATCTCTATTATCTCACATTCACAAAACACGACAGCTCTTGAACCCAATGTGTTTTTAAGTGGAATACATCGATTTGTGGTCACAAACAAAGGAAGGTCGGCTTTCTCCAGCGCAAACCACTAGCAAGGTAAACTGCAAAGTCCATAGTCAGTAACAGTACTTTACCAAATATATGTCACCTCCTGTAACAGTATACAGCCCTGTATTTTCCCACACAATCCACAAAGGCAATCAGATGAATGAATTCGTGCACCCAACTGTTTATTCTTCAGAGTCCCATGAAATTAAGTGTTATACATTTCACTGTAAATTTTTATACTACTCTAAACGGTAAAACTTCCGTTGATACCCCTATACGTACCTTTGTAAAAATATCCTACATTTTGTCACCGATGCCCTCCTAGACCAAGAATTCTGCATCCACTTCGGAGATCACTGGTGAGATCGCGGATTTGCTAGCCATCTGCCTTTCGGCACAATAAAAAACGAGCGTCGCTCAAGCTTTTCTTCTTCGCTCTTACGTGGCAGAGGGTTGACAGGTAATTGAGAGCCTCAAGCCGTGCGGTAATTGCACAAGAATTTAACAGCGGCTTAATAGGGCACGTAGATTTTTAATTCCTATGTGATAGAATCTGATTCGATATTAAACTGACGATGACGGTATGGTGAAAGGAGAAGCTTTAACACTTACTGACTGCAATTGTAGTTTTTGAATGTTGGCAACCCACACTACAGCAGTTTTTTTTTTTACACAGGGACGGGTGATCTGGGTAGATTCTGCTCAGCAGGATGCACGTTTTTCCGGTACCCTCTTTATCTTAGTTTTATTGTCACTACTACCAGGATTTTTTCTTAAGATACGTTTTTACATTGACTTTAAAACTTCCTCATTCAACTAACTATATTTGCTATTTATAAAATTTAAAATTGTGCCTAAGGGATCGCGCGTGGGGATAATTTCGTGGACTGGTGTCACAAATTTAATGAGACCTTAAGGAGTCCATTTTACAGATGATTGTGAGAAACACTTCTCTAGCGAAAGCAGGTTACCCAGTCTTTTCTCCCTAAAAGGATCCTAATGTGAATGACGCTAATATAATCCCTAAGCCAGTTCCTGCCATTTCCATCCTCAGGGCCTACTTCCACATGGCAACTTACAATTTCAGGAAATCTGTGACAGCAGAACTCGAAGTTTTAGTAGCTCTAATACCGACCGTAAATCATTCACATTCACCTAATCTTTTCACATCACACCCGCGTGAAATCAGTTTTCTTGCTTTCTTCCCACCTTATTTTATACCACGAAGGATGTCCCACAGAAATTTTGAAATAAATTATCCCTTATATCTGACTGATCCGTTGTGTCCTTTATGAAACTTGAAAATATTGTGTTATACGTAACGGCAATACCACCAAAAATGAGTCACAGACCTTTCAAAATAAATTTGAGACCACAGATATAGTGTATGTGGAACAAACTTGTGGCTCTTAATGATCTTCCCATTGTGCGTTACGCATATGAATTTTGTCCAGGTACCCGAAGTCAAAAAATGAAACTGGTAGCTAATGTGTATAAATCCAGTTGCTATCGACCAAATAACTGACTGAATGAGTCACACCTAGGTTGGCATGGTTACGAGGTCTCCACCTTTACTTGATTACCATGTCTTCAATACAGTTTGGTTTGTTAGTAATGTCACATGCAGTGTTTCCCTGTTCTACCGACTATCATGTTTACCTCAGTCTTCGTTTGTGACAGACGCCACAACCCAGGTTTGAATATGAAAGGCGCTGTCATGATTACAGCACAGCTTCTTTTGAGAGTGTATACTGCTATCAATTACGACATAATCACTTTTACGATAGTTACCATATTAAAGTGATAATAGAGGGTTGTATTTTATGACGGGCCAGTAATAATTCTCCTGAAAATGGTATTGCAAAATGATGGGCATGTTGTTTCGGGTTTGTCTACATAAAATCCTTCTTCCGTCTTTTTGCATGGGATATTTATGTAAACAAGAAAGAGGGGGCCTGATTCGTGTTTGATATGTAGAGATACTTCTCGTATGACAAAAGAAGTCGGAATTTTGTGCTGGGAGGTACAGAGTAAGTCGTGGATTTATAGAGGTTTATTTCTCTCGTTTCAGGCTTCATCTGATACCCGATGAGAGACGTTATCTACAATCCAAACAGAAAAAGAAAACGTGCAACCCTTACTTCGACGAGACCTTCGTATTTCAGGTAGGCAACCAGCGTATTTCTTCGTTGCAAAGCAAGGTATACTGTTTGGACCAGCCAATATATTCGTCCAAAATTAAATAATAAAATAAACGAATTAAAGGGAGGAGAAGAAAACAAAATAGGATTTGAAGCTAAAGTCGGAATAGCACTGAGGGAACACAATCGAAGAAATTTAAAAACTCAAAAATCTCTCTACACCATTAACATATAGGAAGTTCACGATGCAGTTAAGAAGAGCATGTGTTACCGGAATCATATTTCGATGTGAAGTATTATCCCATCTTTGTGGTAGGAATTCTTCTGTTTCTGAAACTTTGTAGCGTTGTGCAAAGATGCATGACAGTGAACCAAAGCAACGAATGAATCACCTTAACGTCTAGATTCTAAAAAAAAATTATCACGTTTTCAATCATTTATTTGGTTCAGAAACTTGGCATTTTCCTTGGAAGGTAAATCATAAATTGCGAGTGTTACAAACTAAATCGCAATAAATCATACTTTGGTACAACAGAGACAAATTAAGTAAGAAATGGAAGATACATGGTGAGAAAAGGCTCAGTTTATGCAGTAAAAGTGAAGTGACGGAGACTTCCTAGGCTATATGGTGTAGCCTATTGCTCCTAGGCTTCAAACCTTTACTACAGCATGTTACTATACTGAATACTGTAGGCAATTGTAACACAGTGGTAAGTATTATAATACAATACGAGTGTTATAAACTTATGGGGCCACCGTCTCATATGCGGCCGGTCGTAGACCGAAATGTCGTTATGCGGCTCATACCTGTATTTGCGGTTTTTAAATGTCGGGTTTGTTTGCAGGCAAGGAGTTAGTTACCTAGATGTCGACACCAGAGTTGTCTACCGTGGATAAAACTTTATGACTTCTAAGGAAGATTTTGTGTGGAGTACCGTGACTTTGGTTTTAACTAACAATACTCCTTCTACGAATAATCTCAGTCATCACATCTAACAACTGCAGATAAAACATCTTCATTGAAGGTTACAGTTTCAAAGAAACCAGCGTCGCCTCACTTGTACATTTATTGAACCTTCTGGTGGGTTATGGAGGCAGAAAGACTGACTCATTAGTGACAGCAGGCAGAATAAATGAAAAAGTGTTGCTGGCAGATAGATTGTATCCGTCGTTTTCTCAAAGATCCCTCTGGCCTTTCAGTTCAATGAGTTCAGGGTAAATTCTTCTTTCTCTAAGAGACCGGAGCATGAAGGTGGGTGATGTTGCAGGTGCCGTCCAAGGAGATGAATGACCACATTCTCAAGCTCAGCGTAATAGATGCGGGCAGAACAAAGCGCCGCAACGTCATCGGTTACATAACGTTCCCTCTGAGAGAACTGCCTGCTGAGAATGAACAGATGCTCTACAAGATGGATCTGGAGAAGGTGGGGATCATCACTGTAATCATGACTGCTTAAATTTAAAAAAAAAAAAAATGTGGTTCTCTTACAAAAGCCCTACGGCGGGAAATTTCTTACAAATTATAGAGTGCCGGGTGAAAAATATATTTTGTGTTTCTTAACTGAGGGTGTAGCTTAAGCCAGAATCAATTTCATCATATTAAGATTGCCAAGACAACGCTCGTGGCCATGTTGTTAGCGGTGTTGTCTGAAAGTTTAGAACACTGCGGAATTTCTTATATTTGCTTTTCATCTGCACAATGGTAGCGACCAGAAAACACTCTCTAACCCTCGTAAGGGTTAAAAAACAGGCCTGTTTTCTGGGGACGAGAAGCCATGTAATCATTAAGTGCACCCAGATTATGGAGAAAATAATTTTTTGATACATAGGTGTAATGCTACTCGACATCATGGCTTTACATTATGGTAGACCAGATTTCCCATATTTACCGCAATTAACACTTCAAATGCCACTTTGTAAGAGTCGTCCTGTTTGAGACACTTCGTGTTTGTCCACAGTTAATTGGCTAAGCACCGATTAATGCAGTGATTGGCACATCAGCCACACACGGAGCCTCAGTGTGAGGCAACTCGCGGAATGGAATGGTACTTGAATTGCAAGAACGGAACGTAAAGCTGACATATTCACATGATCAGAGACAAAGATAAAAACAGTAATTAACCCTTTGACGCCTAACGACGACTATAGTGGTCGTACCGCACCGCTAACCTCTAAACGTTGTATTTTATATATTTATTCAACAAAAACAGGTACTGAATATTTTAAACATGGTATACATTCTCCGTTTTTTCCTCTTCAAAATGCAGTTTGTTTCATAAATCTAACATATTTGGTTCCTGTATTATTCACATTTTATATACAGGATGTGCTAAAATTTAAAAAAGAATTCCGGCGCCAAAAGGTTAACTAAAAATTGGATTATAACTAGCTCAACACCTCCAAGAAGCACCGGACATCTGTAGGAATGAAATTCACCACATTTTATGGAAACCGAAAAGTTATTACCTTGTTCGCAACAGTCGACCATTGGTCTCTCTCCTGAACCAGAAGAATCCACTTCATATCATCTCAAATCTCTTAAAGATTAATTTTAATATTATACTTCTAACTATACCTAGGTCTTCCAATCGGCTTCTTTCCTTCAGGTATTCTCCCTACAATATTTTATGTGTTTCACATCTCTCTTGAAAAGAATAAAATGTTTTGCCCTTCCTGTTACAAATGACATGCGTCGTGGGTTGCAGGAGGCGCATGAGTCAATCTCGGATCTGGGTGAACTTCTGGTGTCACTGTTGTACAACGAGAACTTGCACAGACTGTCCGTCACAGTTATTGAGGCCCGTAGACTCAAGGTGAGATACCTGTACTCTTGTGCGTTTCTGGTACCCTGAACACTTTTCAGAGATTTGATGTTTCCTCTGATGTCAGAATTGTATTTTACTGATATAATTATATCGCAGTATGTCATCTGTTTTTAACGTATAGGTTCCTGGTTCATTTGGTCGTATGGACAATCACCCTGCATGGTGATGTTCTTAAAGGGAGAAAACCATAATTCAGATAAATGGAACACAGGAAACCTACATTACTATGATAGAAATACCAACTGGAACCAGTGCAGGTTCCGAAATTAAACTGCAAAATATAAATTACGGGTTTTGTTGTTGTTTATTTTACGGATATACAACTTCCTCCTGTGCTCTGAAGGGAGAACAAATTTAGGACTGAGATTTGAGATTGTTGTGACTAGGCATAGTAGGATTATATCCAAAACAATATTAAATAATTTAACACAACTGTGTTTGTATTGAATAGCTACATGTTTCGGTCTAGATATCGACAACTATTTTACGGATATAAAACTTCCTCCTGTGCTCTGCAGGGAGAACAAATTTAGGACTGAGATTTGAGATTGTTGTGACTGTGCATAGTAGGATTATATCCAAAACAATATGAAATAGTTTAACACAACTGTGTTTGTATTGAATAGCTACATGTTTCGGTCTAGTTATCGACAATTATCAGTCTAAAAATATATATAATCATTAAAAGGCCGGAAAAAATGCAATATACACATCATCGTGTTTATATGGGATCCCACAATTTTACAATATTTTTATTCTAAATAAAAGTGTAAAATTTTAAACGGTCGATGTTAGTAGAACAGTAATAGTGGGGATGTAATATTAATATCCTTTTTTCTCTCCACTCCAAAAATAAAGAGTGAAGTCGTAATGTAATAGTGATAGTGGAATATAAAAATATTTGGAATCTTACGTGTTGGTTTAAGCTCTAGGCTGGTGGATTGTTATATAGGCTATATCACGCCGAGTTTCGAAAGTACATAACAGTAAGTTCTGTAGAGATAATATAGATATCGCGAATGTAAGTACATTATTTGATGAACAAAATTGATTTTTAGAATATGAAATGAACGTTTGTTTTTTTATTTACCTTCTGGATTATTCAGAATTAACATCTCGAATAACGTATTAGGTTTCGTCATACACTGATCGTCGATGTGATTCTCTGATAGCGTGATATACGAATAAATACGAAATTCTTCCAATGTGTGTGTTCCATGTGTATAACATCACGCGATCAGGGAATCAAATCAACAATAATATACACGAAACCTAATATCTTATTCGATAGTTAATTCTAAATAATCCTGTTGGAGGGCATCACTAGTTGAAACCCCGTGATATAAGCTTGACCTTGAATTCAGTCTCACGGTGTCAGGTTTAATGAAGGCAGGTGTATGCGTCGAGATCGAAAAAATAAGTAGGACGTTGAAGACCAACAACCTTCTCATCAAATTACTCCATCCATGCTTTATAAATATTCTTTTAAGGTGAATCAGTATTGGCGATTCGCAAAACTAGCAAAACACGAGTGACAAGAACAAGTAAAAATACGTAAGTAGAAAACAGACGTTTATTTCATACTTTTAGAAATAAAAATATTGCTCGTCAAAAAATTTATTTACGTTCTCGATATCTATATTATCGTTACAGAAATTTCTGCTCTGTACTTGCGAAGCTCGGGGTGACATATGTGACAAATCAACAAACCTGCAACTTACAACCAACACCTAAGACACTATCTATTTTGTAATTCTAATATGTATCGCTATTACATTACTCCTTCACCCGTCTGTTTTAAAAGCTGATAAAAATAATATTAATATTACATCCCCACTACTACTGCTCAATTAATATCGACCGTACATAATTTTACAATTTTGTTTTAAAACAAAAATATTGTATAACTGTTGGATCACACATAAAGATGATTACGTTTTGTATATTACATTTTTTACCTGCCATTGAATGATTATATATTTTTTGGACTTAAGGTTGATACTTAGACCGAGACATGTGGATTTTAAATAAAAACACAATTGTGTTAGACCTACTATTTAATGTGGTTTTGGATATTTTTCAGAAGACAAAACGAGATTAATTCTATTCATATTAGGATTATATTTTTCTCAGACATAATGCCGTGCTTGACGTGAGAGGAGGAAGCGAGCTTATCAGATACTGAGATTCTTATTGTTTACCGTAAATAATGCTTCAAAAACAGGAAACTTTCGAATGTAAGATACAACTGAATAGAAGACAAGATTCTTACCTGCGATATACGTATATATATATGGTAACAAGCTTAACAATGAAGTTTAGATGCTCAGCATCCTCTGATATTTCACACATGAGAAGAAACAGCACAAACCTTGTATTATCTTCACGCACTTCCGCCCAGTAACTTTGATAGATCTTAACACATTTTAATTATCCATTTTACACATTATACGTAGGTACTGATGATGCTTTTAATATTGTTTAACTCAACCCCAATTTGTATCACCATTACAATTTTGTCGTAAGGATAATTTATAATGTGAGATCCCACAACAAAGAAAAGTAAATACCGTTTGTTTGAGATAGAAATGCACTACGCCCACTATTTTATGTTGTAAGGGCCCGGTGATGGATTGATTCAGTCCGAAACTGTGACCGCTAGCAAACATATCAGATGTGTTTGACTGAGGACTTTTCGTTTACGTTTTATGGATGCCGTGTTATTTTCAATTTTTCGGAGCAAAAGACTATCCGCGTCCTCATTTACAAGAGAAGCAACAGGTTCTTTCGACACACAAGTTCCTCTCAGATTACGCTGCCTAACACCCCTGCAGGCCATGAACTTAAAAGGCTGAAGATCTATGAAGACAAAGTGCTGAGTATAATATTGGGATCACTGAAAGAGGTACAGGCAGGAGGCTGGAGAAGCTGCATAAAGGGAAGCTTTATAAGGGGTACCTTTTGATTGTCGGACATTTGTTAGGCCCTCTGGGATGGTTCACTTGGCTTAGTGACAAGGCTGAGGGTTGGATGGCCGAGGAATAAACTGTCGATTCCAAGCAGGGGCAAGAGTTTTGTCTCTTTCCACAGCGTTGAGAGAGCCCGACAGTGTCTGTCGGCGCAGTCACTAAGCTATCGAATAGACGACTGCGGAGTAGGATCTTTCATTGCCCTCAGGAACGAGATATTTTATCTTCTTCTAATATGTCAGACTGACCCCGGGATCACCTTAGACAGTGGGTACCAGGTACCGTTTCCTCCATGGGAAAGCGACCAGGACTTGAAGGTGATCATTCATTCAGCCAATTCCTAGGCCAAGAAAGCGTGGTGATGTACAGTACTCTCCCGTGCATCTGTATAGCGCGACAAACTCAGTAAGTGTACTTTGTGATTCAGAATTAATTCTGACATTAAGAATTTACGGCAGTTTGCTACTATTTTGTGGATGGTTCTGTCATAAAGGCTTCTGCCTACATGCTGGCATAATCCGGAACTGGAACAGATTCCAATTCATTCTTCAAGTAATCCAAGGCCTCCCGCGCGGGAAATATACTTATTGTACTTTGAAATTAATGCTGAATTATATCGAATTACGTGTATGTATTCATCGTAATTCACATGGCTTATGAATGTGGCACGTACAGGCAGTTGGAGTTCGTAGAGTGCCTGTTTACGTAATGACCACCAAAGTCCCTATGCAACATGACTGGCAGCCGCTCTCCGTTAATGCAATGCGCACGTATTTTCTTAATCTGCCGTAAGATTGAGCTGCAGTAACTACTCGACGTAAATCAGCTATTAGCCCCAGTGCAGGCTTTAAAGGAGAAAACTTGGGAAGTCCGTGGATGGAATTATAATTGCAAAATACTAGCTTGTTTAAACCAGGATTAAAAATAATAATAATAATAGATTTCTCTTTTATTAACGTGCTTGAAGAATGGACAAACGACAAATTACAGAGACAGCACAGGAACATAACTGAAGGCAGTAAATGACAGCCCACACAAACAGACGCTTGGAAAAAAGAGAAAAAGAACAAGCCGTAAAACTTTACTAATACTGTGTCATCAAATTAACACATGATTGAGACGAATTTGTTCCTTAATATATATCGATGTAGGTACAGACAGCCTTAGCAATAATACAAAATAGTAAAATATATTACATTTTAATAAATACGTGGAAGAAAATAAAGTGTGCAATATAATAAGTGTTACACGTATAAAATAGCAGAATATTATATGAATATTTAAGGGCGCAGTAGATTTCATTACGCGCCATAAAAAAGGTCTTAAAATGTCGGATTTTCTGCAGACTACGTGGCCTTTGAGACATATCTGAATGAGGGATGAAATTTACGTGGCGAAGAACATCAAATAAGAGAGAGTCGGATGAAATTTGTGGGTATCCGTAAATGGCGATATCAAGAATGGAGGAGCTACTGCGTTTATTCCTGAAAAAATTAGAGGCATCATGCTGCAATACCTCGGCTGAAATGAAGACAGATTCATCGTAAATTATACGTTTTCAGGCTTTGGACTACTACTACTAACTAATATTATTGCTACTACTACTACCACTAATACTATTACTACTACTACCACTACCACCACCACCACCACTACCACCACTATTGCTGGTACTACTACTACTATCACTACTACTGCTACTACTACTACTGTTGGTACTACTAATACCACTACCACTACTATTGCTACTACTACTACTGCTACTACTAATAATATTGCTGCTACTACTACTACCACTACCACTACTACTCTTGCTACAACTACTACCACCACTACCACTGCTACCACTACTGTTGCTACTAGTACTACTAATACTACTACCACTACTACTATTACTACTACTACCATTACCACCACCACCACCACAACAACTACTACCACCACCACCACCACTACCACCACTATTGCTGGTACTACTACTACTATCACTACTACTGCTACTACTACTACTGTTGGTACTACTAATACCACTACCACTACTATTGCTACTACTA
>Ga0123355_10014671_pt1 | contig 12267 bp, 9 predicted proteins | sample TergutEmb28metaG_3_FD_89872 | JGI IMG/M metagenome (GOLD analysis project Ga0123355, IMG submission 89872) | Embiratermes neotenicus P1 segment gut microbial communities from Petit-Saut dam, French Guiana - Emb289 P1 | ecosystem: Host-associated > Arthropoda: Insects > Digestive system > Gut ...
CAGCGTCGTTAAATAACGATGGTAGAGCAGAAACGGAACGTGATGGCACACGCGCAGAAACCAGATTTGGTTTTCCAGAGAAACGGACGAGTCCATTTAAATCGGCGGGGGTGTCAGTTCAGTAGTCTGCTGGCAGGCGAGGTGTGCGCATCAGCGGTAGTAATGCTGGATAGACCGTGTCCGATACAGTGCACGACTGCTGGCTACTCCCTCTATTCGCCTTTTTCCCCTTCACTTCTCCTCCCGTGCGTTTCCGTGTGCCATCAGATTCAGTTTCTGCTCTAACTGCAATGCTTTGACCTAAAACGCTTGGACCCCGACTCATGTCGGACGGGAACTGCGGAGACCGCAGATCTGCGCTGCGTGCCGTCAGACGAAACCCCGAGTGCAGAATGCAGTCGGTCACACGTCCGTGTTGACACAAACGAGTTACTGGAATGGTCTTCTGGACTGCTTGTGCTGGATCGTTACTGAGGTTGACTGCAGTTTGTCTTGTCTCTGTGATTGATTTGGTCTGCTTCGGTTTTCCCGCACCCGTATGCGTCATGCCAGCGACGTTTTTATGTAATCTCGCTACGTTCGCGTTGTGGCCAGCAGCCTTGGAAAGAGACGTATCAGCTTGCTGTTCCTGTAGTGGCGTATAACGCAACGTAAATTTTTGTTTGAAATTGCTTGAGAGGAGATGGTTTCAACCGCTAGAAGTGACACGTGTATTTTTTTTTTCAGAGGAATGTGTGGTTACTTCGGTCGTGTTCCATATTTTCATGACAGCAAATCGGAAATATTTAGGAATGTAGTTTCGTACGTAGAAGGGCGAAGCCTGCTGAAAACCGAGCTTCACACGGTATATGGTTGATTCTTTAGTTATCAGGTGACTGTTTATTCTTTCCAGTTCAGTCATCTCTGTGTCGACGCTGTATTGCGCCAGACAAAGGCAGTGTAGTAAAATAAAACTATTAACAGTGACCATCCTCGGTATTCGCTGACCCTAATTGTTATGATCGGTGAATTCCAAGCAGTATGAGACTGCGCTAACTTCTCCACCTCTTCTGTTTTCACTCTTGTGCTAGAATAAGCCTATTCCTACTACTTGGCCACCTCACATACATTCTTCGTGTATCTCCATTCTTTGGTGTGTAACGCAGTGCAAGTTTTGGGAGTTTGCTATTGTCAGTTCTCTTTGATTTAACAGTTTTTATCTCCAGTCACATTTTTTCCCCTGTAGTTTCTAAATATATATTTAAAAGCTTCTCCATTTAGCCTTTTTAAATTTTGTATGATCTGGTTCATCACCTGACACTTTTAAAAATTTGATTTCCTTTCCTGGAATTTCATTGGCATTATTGTTCTTTTTAATCCAGAGTTTCATTTCCACGCAGTAGTGTGCGAACTGCCATTACTTTATGAAGTTTTAACTTATTAGCTTTATTTACCTGAAGTTTGAATGTTCTGCTTGTCGTCCTGCGAATGGCTTGATGCCGCTGTATTTTGTTGCTTACAGCATAGTGATCTTAGTAATAAAATTCATATCCATAGTATTGAAAGTGTGAGGTACCGTAACGTTAAATTTAAAACAATTATTATACTACGGAGTGGACATTTTACTTTAAAAGTAATCACCTGTTTTAATGTCGTACTAGAGGTATACTGGTTATTTAGATGTATGTACGTTTTCGATTCTCAGAGATGTGCTGAGGCCATTAGTTCCCGTCGGTATGCTCATTTACCCGTCCCTGTATTACATACCATTTTCCCCCTCCGTCACTACTTCAGTCGTGAAGATGGAGGTAGCTTGTACCTCCGTAGCGTTAGCACATTTATACTTTTCAAATACAAGAATACCATAACGTTTGAAGGAATAAAGTTCCATCTACTCAACACAATATTGCTAACGTATTTTGTACTGGCGTCTGTTGCAGAAGCTGTTTGATCAGTAAAGTTCAGTTTATAACGTCATATAATTGTTATTTATTTCTTACAGCCAAGTGTGCTTTCCAATACACGGTAATCCTGCACGCTTGTATTGCTGTAAAGCCACCAGCAGGCCTGTTAGGGCAGTAGTTCACGTACCTTTTGAGGTCTTGTTCGCACCATATTATTCCTGCATGGAAGGTTTATTTCTTCCTCCCTTAAGGCTTTCTTCATACTGTGTGTTGTTCGGTTTTATCCCCGCCTCATGCATATTCAAGAAGGGAAGAAGGAAGAAAACCACAGGACGAGAAAGAAAATAAGACTCCTGCAGAGAGACGACGAAGTCATGACACTGAAAATACAACCAGGCTCGTCGGAAAAGGACGACGAGTATGAGGATAATGGAGGCAGATTCTAAGAGAAATGTTTAAAGTAGCGTAATAATAAGTAAATAAACAGTACAGACATTACAAAAGAAATTAATGAAATCTGATGCTGTAATTTTAGGTTTTGATGACCGTGCATCCCTGTATAATCTTATAAATAAAGCCAACGTGGTGCACAATTTTCATAATGTGTTTATTTCTTTTATCTACCTGTTTCGGGTGACTATGTCCCCATCATCAGGAGAAATAACTGTATTTATGCGACACGTGGTACTTGTTATTCTGTATGGATGACTGTCTGGTATAACAAGTACCAAGTGTCGCATAAATACAGTTGTTTCTCCTGATGATGGGCACATAGTCGCCCGGGACATGTAGAGAAAAGAAATAAACATACTAAGAAAAAGTGTACACCAAGTTGGCTTCATTTACAAGCTGATGCTGTAACTTTGTTCGCTCGTGTGTGTGTGTGTGTGTGTGTGTGTGTGTGTGTGTCCGGGAGCCAAATTTCGTCCCGAGTAGTACTTATTAATTTAATTGAAATGGTGATCGGTGTTGTATCCTGCCTGAATTATAAATTGAACTTCATATTAAAATTATTTATATAATTTTTTCCTCCATAGTAAAGCGTTGGACGTAATTGAAGATGTATATCCGCCAGTTTGACCAATTACTGTCTTTTTTGGCGAATAAGTTCTAGTCAGATTTTGTATTGATCGATTCGTGGTTTTTCTGTTTTGTGTTGTGGGTTTATCACACCGCATATCTGTTAGATGGGTACCTACGTTTCGAAGGAGCATATTGTCTCCATCTGAATATGGAATTCAATACGCTTCTTGCACGCCGTGGAAACCCTGAAGGCACCCCAAGTCAGATATCAGGGAAAATAGGTTCGTTTCCCGAAGATTATGGATATATAATTCCTGAATGTTCAGTAAATAAGAACAAGCGGCACGTATTTACACAAAGTTTTTTTTGCTGAATTTGCCACCAAATTTATACTGTTCATTCTCAGTCCGCATCCCGCTACGTCTACAAATTGAGTATGTAGCTCGTATTAGTTCTTAAGGATCGTCCTTTAGACGGATTGAAGAATTGAAAATGCGACGGAAGAATGAATCTCTCATGTCGCTTTTTTTTTTTGTACGCCAGATTTTTAATGTGCCCCTACACATGAAAATCCGGAGAACGGGGTTGACCAGGCAAACAGTGATCGAATGTTTTCATTACGTGCTAAAATGGCGAAACACTACATTGTGTTGCACGCACAAACGCAGTCCTGCAAGTGGATTCGTAGTCATGCATGTGCAAGGCAAAGTGCATTACTGCTATGGTCCTTAAAAGACAAAGATAAAATTCTCCCTAAAACAGGCCATGAAGGCCGAAAGGGGGAGTAGAAGTATAGCTCTATTCTTCTTTAACCTCGGCGCTAGATGGGGTGAGTGGTCAGCGCCACTCTTCGGCCGCTTTACTTCCGGGAAAGACCCGGTACCCATTGTAATGGAGGCTGGGTGGGCCCCATGACCGGTCTGGACGGGTGCGAAAAAAATCTCGTCCCCCACCGGGATTCGATCCTCGGTCCGTCCATCCCGTAGCCAGTTGCTATACCGACTCCGTTAACCCTTGAGAATCTGCCCTATGGGTGCATGACATTTCTCAATGGTAATGACGTCAGGGTTAAGATTCGGAAGTTCAATCATTAAGCCATGTACCATTCTGTACTGTTTCACATTTGACTGAAGCGGTAACGCTTACGACTTGTTTCGGCAGGTGCTGGCTTCGAATCTAGATCAGGACGTACTTTATCTTGAAGATTCTTTATGATTTTCTTCAGTCTTTCCACGCATGTGCCGGAATGTTACCTCAAGCTAGGCCGCATCCTCGTCCGTCCACATACGTTACAATTCGAGATCCCGAAACTTCTGCTGCGGTGTAGTTGAGTCCTTCGCTGTTTTGGGAAATGAAGGAATAGTGTTTGCGTTATGTGACTTGTGACAAGGTTACACGTAAGGTAAATTTAACAAGACAGGCGGTGTACGTATAACGTAACATAGTGGCGCGTTGCCGTGGACAAGCAATAAGTATCACGTATTCTGAGGATACGTCTTTTGCCTTAGTTATACAGCATGCAGTGCGAATGCGCCATATTTTCGTCTGTGGCCTGTGCGGCTGTACAATGCTTTCCACATTATTTCCTAAACGACACGATTTTCGAAAAAGTCATTGGACGTGAAATGTGTGTTTTGATTTGCTGTACAACATTTGTCTGAAACATTTGGCATTCTAAGAAGAATTGAGCGAGATAGAAAATGTATATTTGTCTTCTTGTAAAATACCCGTTATTCGTGCCATATTTTAATGAAACTTGAATTTTCTGGACAGATTTTTGGAAGAATGCGCAAGTATTAAATTTCATGATTATTCAGTGGGAGCCGAATTGTTCCATGCGAACGGACGGACAGACATGACATACATGACGAAGCTAGTAGTCACTTTTCGCAATTTTGTGAACGCGTCTAAAAATTTACCATCCTTTCTGTTTTACAGAACACATTAGTTATGTACAAAACCGCCGAAAGTACTAACCTGTTCCTCGCTTTGTAAATGCTTACTTTTCTTGTCAGCATCACAGTAGATGGAGGTTAAGCTGTAAAGAAACAATAAGAGTCACAGTCATGCATTAGATCACAGAAGTAATATGCAGCGCTCGAAGATTAAGAATTTTCTTTACACGTGTTATATAAAAATTTGAGACGTGGATTCTAAATGCACTCAGCAACTCTCTCGCAACACAGCATACTGCTTTAACAGCCATGGCTGCAATGCATACTCGTATCAACGAAAATTCGGAAGAGATTTCGTAATGTCTGCATGTTTGTGGGTATGCAATGGGAAACAGGAATCAGGCAGGAAAGCGACAAAAAATTTACGTATTTATGTATATTAGATTATTTGACCAGTTTTTATGATTACTTTATGTTGATGCATGTTTTGCTAACTGAGGAACGAACATGCATTACAAGGGCCTAAAAACAAGGCCCTGAAAAGTACTGGACTTGAATAGTGTAGTAAGCGGGAGATTTAACTTTGAGTGTGTTATACGACGAAGGCATGTCGTATAATGTACTGTACTAGGGTACTGGGGGTTGCATATTAAGCTGTTAATTGATACTGAATTTTCCTATTGAAGATCCTAGGACTGTGGTCAAGAAGCGTCAGTGTCTATCTAAGAGAACTAGGTTATGAATGTTATGTTTTGTTGACCGTGCGTCCTTGTACCGTGTAATCTTGTAAATGAAGCCAACTTGGTGCACAATTTTTCTTAGTATGTTTATTTCTTTTCTGTACATGTTTCGGGCGACTGTGTGGCCATCATCAGGAGAAATAACGGTATCTATGCAACACTTGGTATTTGTCACCCTGTGTGGATGACTGGTCTGCATACTGCAGACCAGACAGTCATCCATACAGGGTGACAAATACCAAGTGTCGCATAGATACAGTTATTTCTACTGATGATGGTCACATAGTCGTACGAAACATATAGAGAAAAGAAATAAGCGCACTAAGAATAATTGTGCACCAAGTTGGCTTTATTTACAATTAGGTAATGAAGTTCGTAAGTTGGTACTTGGGTCGTGTCCGATGGCGGGTTTTGTTCTTAGCGACTTTGAATTCTCGTTTTTGGTTGTTTCTTTTTTTCTGTAGGTAGGTAGATAGCTAGCTAGATAGGTAGTTATACGCCAACTAAGAGCAGGGACGCATGGAACCGGCCATTGTAGTTCCCAGTCGACAGCTGTGTAAGCAGCTTGTATTACATCTTTATGCATAGCCCTGTGAAACACAGTGATTACTCTGTTTATCACATTCATTAACATTTGTAAACTGCATTTTACCTACACAGCACATCTGGGAGTTTATTATGACTCAGAATAAACAGTGATAATATCGTGAACAGCTTAACCGATTAGTCTATACATTGGAGATTTGTCATGTTTTCTGTGATCTGAGAACTCAACTGTTATATAGTTATGCAGATGAATTATGTGCTTCACTGGGTTCAATCGAAGTTTCTGACTTGCGACTTCGGAATAAAATTTCCTTTTTTGTTTTGGTCCCCTGTGGAGAAGAAGATATGTTGAAGTCTAGGGACGCATGAGTCGGACACATACTTGATATAATGTAATTACATGTGTTTTTTTTTAAGCAGAAAGAATTTAGGAAAAGTAAATTTTTATTCGCTTCCCTCTGCCCTCTGATGCTATGAACCCAGTCTCTTGGGTAGTGTATCATTAGGCTATTTGTTTGTCGCGGTTATGTAGAAAAACAGCACTCGACAGGTGAAACACTGCACGCAGTCATTAGTTGTAATGAATGCTTGCGGTGAAGGAATGTTAAATTACTAGTTTGCCTTCTACTTTAACCAAGCCTAATGCTCGGAAAGGGGTGGGCGCTTACGTCCGCGCCACCTTTACGCTCCATCCGCTTCACCTCCGACGTGAAGGCGTCCCATGTACCTATTGCGTAGGGGTTTACGTGGCCCTCGTAGTCCACATCGAAATGGTGTCGAAGTGAATAAGTAAGGAAATATTCGCATAGTTCAACAGCCCTTGCACAGTAGTCCTGTTATTGCCACCAGTCTTTAAATTTTTAAATTATACAGTACACAATTTGATCAAAATCAGACCAACAGTTCTCCCTCGGGTTATGAGATGACATAGTAGACAGTCTGTTTTGCATAATAATCTCGAAAGTTGCAAGGCTCTCGGTGAAAGTGTTCTCTTGTGAACTGCGCTCTTCTGGGTTGTTACGCAGTGGGTAGTGGTAATTTCTTACCGACGTTTCGCGATAACCTAAGAGACCCTTCTTGACGGGTCGGTTTCTTGACCCATAATGATGGGACCGATAGTTCTCCCGAAACGTCGGTAAAAATTACCACTAACACTGCTGTGTTACCACAGTATTGAAGTGGTGTTGTAGCAGAGCCGAGTAAGCAGTAGACCTGTCAAAATAAAGAGCTGGGGCGTCAGTCATTGTTTTCTTCCCCAGCCGACACCCCGTTGATCTGCGACAGAGCGTCCCGTGTCCGAACATAGCGCTCTAGCAGACGCATTGATGGAGGTGTATTGATGATTCCGGTCAATACGAACTCCGCACTTCTTTGTTAGGGATGTTTATTAGTCCGGATTTAATCAAGATTTATCCCAAACTGAAACCATCGTCTTGTGACCTACTTCCATCTAATTTTCTCTATTTTTTTTATCGTGAATACTCAGATGTTTTGATATTGTGATAGGATCGTGCCATAGCCCAGGCGTTCAGTCTCTGGCCTATCACCCGGAGACGCATCTCCAGTCCCAGACCGCCCCAGGCAGGGTTTATGGTGGGCAGAGTGGCGCTGGTACAGGTTTTTCTCCGAATACTTCTGATTTTTTTTTCCTGTCATCAATCTACCAATGTTCCATACCTTCTCATTCATCTATCACCGACGCTGTTTAGTTACAGCATCAGAAAGCACTGTTAAATAACGAAGTTAAAAGTATATTGTGGTTTTTTGGTTTGTATCACCGTGTCGTAGCCCGGTAGGGAGTACCAATTTTTTTCAGAGGAACAAGAGTGTATATGTGTGTTTATGAACAAACCAAGTAATCTTTACAGTGGAGGCTGTGAGTTATGGATCGGGTACTTCAGAATATTTGATAATTGAAATGCATGATGCAACTCGATCGAACTTGTAATAGAAACGACAGCCTAGCTCGTGATTAGTAGCCGAACATCCTATGCGGTATCGTTCAAATATCGCTGACAGTTAACGTCAACACGTTGCACGGATGTGTGCTCATGCACAGTGAATCCAAGTGTATCATCGAGATAAGGTATACTCTTATCAGTCACATGTTACGCTGGATCTAGTACCATACCTCACTGACAAAGTACCTAGCATCGTTTTTTTAACGCTGCAGAACTCGTGTGTAGCATATCAGGGTTGTTAGGACTACACCATAGAACCCTATCCTGCAGCAGTTGAATCCAGCGCTGTACCGCACATCCTATTTGTTTAAGTCCCGTTTTAATAATTATTATCCTCTATCTACGTTAATGTGTCCCAAGTGGTGTTTTATCTCCAGGTTTTTCGACTAACATGTATAAATAATTAGCTCAGTGGAACTAAATCCGTCTAGAGACGCGAAGAGCTGCTTAGCTAGTCGGTAGATTCCTCGCCTCGTATGTAACCCAAAGGTTCATCACAGTGCTCACAGGATCTCGCCACCAGTCTCGGTTGTGAGCCAGAATGTTATACTCTTATCGACGCCCAAGTCTTCCAAGTTGCCTCGTTCCTTCAGGCTTTCCGACCAAAACTTTGTATGGGTTTCTCTTCTCATCAGTGCATATTACATGTCCCAGCCTTTTCATTCTCGTTTGATCAAGCCAATAATTTTGCGCGAGGAATGTAAGTTGTGAAGACCCTTATTGTGCACAGAGCATTGTGTCCAGTTCTCATCTCCTTGCGTTTCTTTCTCGTCTGATACTCCATGCTATGATCGCCGTTATAGTGTTTGTAGAAGAACAATAATTGAGAAGCATCTCAGTATGCAGTTTTGTTCATTCTGCCGTTGCATGCGGGCTGCTGTCTCTGTCTCCAGTCCGTTCTCTTCAGCACCCCATTCTGACATACAGTAGGACATAAGTCATTCGGATCGGTTTGGACTTTCTGGTAAACATTTTCCTACTGTAATTGTACTACATCTTTTTGTGGCTTACATTTTCCCCCCAAGTGTCAAATGCATAGAAGGAATTATATATTAGTATTTTGTTTGTACGTAAATAAATATGTAGCCTAAAATAGCCGTTTGTAGAAATTTTTTCCCACTTCAGCCTACCAGTGTAGCCTGCTTACCAAGAAACATCCAATTATACTGATTTTATGCATATGCGAATGACTCGCCTTCTCAGTTAATCCTGATAAGTGGTGTTCTACTGTATTCTCAGTCTTTCTTTTGTTGGAGATTGAGAGGAAGTTTCACTGCCATGTGAAACATGTAGCATATCCCGATACATAAGTTCGTTGATTGTTCTCACGCTCTGTACCACTACAGGCCGCCATTTTAAGTTAAACTGTCTGTTCGCTACTGTTGGAAGAATGTGGGACTACGATCACTGTTAATTAAAACCACTCACTTTCCAGTGACGTACGGCGCATTAAGATGCAACCAAAAGAACGCACGTTACATACAACATTTGTAAAGCTGCTCTAGGCTTTTTGTATGGGAAGACGAACGTTTCTGTAGTATTTGACATTTGGCATTCAGAGGACCGTGCATCGTGATATATTATTATAATGAAAGCCAACGAGATGCACCATTTCTCAGATTTATTTGATAACGTACTCTACATGTTTCGGACAGGTTCACTGTCCACCATCAGGAGTATCTCAACGCTGTATATACGCAATAGGTATTTGTCATGCTAGTTCTGTTGGCTGTCTGCTAGCGTGGTCAGGATCCTGACCACGCTAGCAGACGCCAACAGAACTATCATGACAAATACCTATTGCTTGTATACAGTGTTAAGATACTCATGATGGACAGTGGACCTGTCCGAAACATGTAGAGTACTTTATCTAATAAATATGAGAGATAGTGCATCTCGTTGGCTTTCATTATAAGAATGTTTCTACAGTACTTCATAGCAGAACCCTAAAATAAATATTGAGTTTAATTTGATATTAATGTCTTCGTGGGTATAATTTTAGTGTGATCTGGTCATTTTTCACATTTTAAAATGATATATTATCTGCCTTTATACTATGTGTTGTCTGGCATTCTGACGGTGAGGCGCGAACCTTTACTTACCTCTATATACGTTCCTGCACTTTTATACCAGCTTTCCTGCTAACAAGTAATGGTGCTTCTTTGGATATGCATTTTTGCGTATATGTGTTAATAATTTATATTATTTCTGCGTGAGAGGCAACTTTTCGAGTGGGGAAGTATGTTTCTAGACAGACTATTCTGGGTTTGAAAGAATGAAGCGAACCGTACCGTCCAAATGTAGTTGCGTCGATCGTGGTTGGTTAGAATTTTCCCCTGCTGCTATGACTCTTGTCTACAAAATGTGTATCATTATGTGGTTTACTGGTTGGAAATGTTCCTCTGTGCAAGTTGTACGAAATGCTTTCTCTGCGCTATAATTTGTGGGGAATATAACCGGTTTCCAAGCGGCAGTGTCCTATTCCTGTGCCAGGTGGTTTAGACACACATCTCTCTTTATTTCCTGAACTTCCAGAAAGGCACGCATCGTGGCATATTTGTTGTCAAATCACATGCCTTGTTCACTCTATATGTGTGTCCCGCCCGTCTTTTTATACCAGGAGGGATATTTTATGGAATCCTGTATCATTTTCCGAGGCTCTGGGGTCAAGACTCGGCCTGAGGGCACACCCCTATACTGACAGGTTTCGTGGATTACCAGATTCCCTTTACACAGCTGCCTTATATGCTGTCATGACCACTCCCTCTCATGTCTTTTCCAGTTTATTATAATTATACACTGTATAGTGTGACCTATTGTAAGTGTTGTCACATTAACCAAGACATGACAGGGATACGTGGTTACAACTAGATACAATTCTGTTGTGAATGGTGTAAGAACATAAGTTTTACGTAACTAATCACATGCTGTCGTAATGACTGGCCACTATAATACGCTGCCATTTGGTTGTATTGTATTGTAGGCCTATTATATGCTAGACGCTCAGACGTTCTTTCAGCCTCAGCTCATACCACACGGAAAACATAATGTCGAATTATGTGCTCGAAGCTCAGGCGTTTCTTCGGCCTCAGCACCTACCTTAGAGGGAAGCTCCGTGTGAGTAACACCGAAGGTACTATACAAGGGCATTATTTTATCTGGTGACTCGAATCGTCTTCTTCTCTTGTGGAGAGAGAGAGAGATTCTGGCTGGTCTCCCACATCTGAGTCATTGTTGTACTAATAAATAATTTGGAGCACAGTAGCCTACGTCTTGAGAGTTAATAGTGGTTCATCTACTCAAGAAATTCCCGTTTATGGAACTCAGAGGTTCGCTACCGTGTTTAGAAGGGCTAGCAACTAGATCCCGTCCTCCGTCAAGATAATCCACTTCACAGTCCCCTCACTTTATTTTAAGAGACATTTTAATATTATACTTATGCTTTTTTTATACGAAATACACCCATAGCGGAGTTGGGAATCGTTTATATCCTTATGTCTCATAGCTAGGTAGCTGATTTTGGTGAGAAGTGGATACACATATTTGCATCTGCACTATAATTTGTGCCGCGATATAGGCCTAATCCCTGCTTTACATTAAGCGCAGTCGAAATCCTAAAGGTAGGACTTTTTACCGTGACAACGTAAGCTAAAGTTGTCCTGTCGCTTAGGTTTTGAAAGTGTTGTGATTACTATCTGTACCACCACCCTTAACCTTTTGTTCCTATGGTGGGGTTTCTCTAACTCCAGCTCAGGTGTTTTAGTACATTGCCATGAGATGGCACGTGCGTGGGAGTAGGGCTCCAATGTGCCTTCACATCTTCTTTACCAGTGTATATCCACATAGGAACCGTCAGTTGCCATTCAGCTGTTCGAACAGGGCAAACCTATTTATAAAGCTGGGTACTTAATGAGCAAATCAACAAGGCACATGTATGGTATGCCCATGAACGAAGGGCAGAAAGGGTATGTTTATAGCTCGTTGTTCATAAACTGTCATAACTGTAGCAGGGATGAAAAAGACTCTTGAGAGAAATTACTGTGTTTGTAGCAAAGAAATAAACTATACCCAAGAATGCCCAAATTAACTCTGTAAGGCTTATGTTTATTGGACCGTGCATCATCTTTATAGTTGCGTAAAGAGAAAAAACCAACTTGATGCCACTTATTTTATTATTTAATATTCATTCATTACTCAACATGTTTCGGCCGTTAATACG
>Ga0123355_10014672_pt1 | contig 12267 bp, 10 predicted proteins | sample TergutEmb28metaG_3_FD_89872 | JGI IMG/M metagenome (GOLD analysis project Ga0123355, IMG submission 89872) | Embiratermes neotenicus P1 segment gut microbial communities from Petit-Saut dam, French Guiana - Emb289 P1 | ecosystem: Host-associated > Arthropoda: Insects > Digestive system > Gut ...
GCAGTAACCGAACCGACATCATCAAATACATAAATGTTGCTAATTATCAACTTCTCAATAAAATCTACTTTTAGCCATGAATCAATTCTATTTAATGCAAGGTCGTTAAAATGCTCCAGTTCTGAAAGTATTCTCTTTGCTAATGTTAGGTGGTCGGGTGATATCTCTTCTTCATTCCCTTGTACATATATCTCAGCTTCCGAACTAATATCAGGGCAATAAGTAACCCAAAATCCTTCCGCATGATGATAACGTAATTTATCAAGGTACTTTACAAGTTCCTCCACTTTCAACCTCTCCATTTCCTTATCCATGTTAAATCTTTATGAACTGCCTGAATTTGAGACGTCTATTATAATCTGATAAACGTAAACCAGCTTGTATCGTCTGAGAAACTAAAGGACATGAAAAAGCAGATGCTTTGTAGGCATCCGCTTTTCATCTCAGATATAGGCAAATATCAAAGCCTATAAGGGTTTTCAATTTCAATTGGACATTCCTTTGCACTTGGCAAAACAAGTCATACGCCTAAGTCAAAAGCGACATGCTTGCTATTTCTGGAATAAATGTACAGCAAATCCCGCTATTTCATCCTTCATATAGATTATGAGTGGCTTGCCAACCTCATCGAAATAAAGCGTGTCAGGATTAAATTCAATACCCTTACGCTCCAAATATGCCTGTGCTCTTTTTAAGCTGTTCGTACCAACCGCAATGTGACCATGCTTGCCAAGAAATGGTGTGTTCATAATCTCAATGCCTTTTCCCGCAAACACAGAACGTGGTGTCTCCCTGAATGCGAATCCAAACAGCGCCTCAAACATCTTCGCTCCCCTGACCGCTTCCTCTTTGTTCTCAGCGTTGATGCCTACATGAACCAGCTCAAAGTCCATCACGGCCTCAACCGCTTCCCTGCACAGCACTCTGATCGCATCAAAATCGCCTGCGTTGATCAGTGCAGGCGGAACCATCCATGAACCGCCGCAAGCAAAGACTTTGTCAAAGGCAAGATATTTTGTGATGTTACCCTTATGTATACCGCCTGTCGGCAAAAACTTCATTGTATTATATGGCGCAGACACTGCCTTTATGTAGTCAAGACCACCCGCCTGTTCCGCTGGGAAGAATTTAACAGCCTCCAGCCCAAATTCCAGAGCCTGCTCAATATCTGATGGTGTCGAACATCCCGGTGTGACCGGCACATTCCTTGCAAGGCAATGGGAAACAACTTTTGGATTAAGTCCTGGCGCGACGATAAATTTTGCTCCCGCGCCAATGGCTCTATCAACCTGTTCAGTGGAAAGCACTGTTCCTGCCCCCAAAAGAATGTCAGGCACCTCTGCAGCTATGCGTCCGATCGCTGCCTCTGCCTGTGTCGTCCTGAACGTTATTTCAGCACATGGAATCCCTCCAGCAACTAAAGCCCTCGCAAGAGGAACGGCTTTTTCTGCATCTTCGATTTTAATTGTCGGTACAATTCCGATTTCTTCTATTTGTTTCAGTATTGTATTCATATATTGTCAGGCTTATACGCCCGACCACCTCCCTTTGTTGATTTCATACGCATTACCGACAATAACTGCCTAAAGGATTTCAAAGTCCTGCGAGTATTTCCTTTATAACTCTTTGCTTCTCGCTGCTCAGTGAAATTCCCGGTAGCTTTTCATAGCCCCGAACCCCTATACGCTGGTATACTGCCTCTTTAATCGCCAATACCATCGGTGTCGCAACTTCATAAACTTGGGCGCTCTCAGCCATTTTTTGAGTGAGCGACTTTAGCTGCCTCTCATCACCACTTATCGCTGCTCTATAGCTACCGACTGTAAACTCCGGCATTATGTTTGCTGTTCCATTTATAAATCCATCAGCACCTGCCTTAAGCATTTCATATGCCTGTGTCTCGTACGCGCAGAACAGCGAAAAATTAGGAAACTCTTCTTTGAGTGGGAGTATTGTATATAGATGCTCGATATCCAGTATGGTATCTTTAAAGCCAGTAAGATTATTGTGTTTTCTCAGCAGTCGAAAGAGGAGGTCTGCACCTATATTGAAGCCAGTAAAAACTGGGATATTATAGATGATTACTGGCAAGTCGGTCGCAGCTAACAAGGCATTGTAATACGCCTCCACCATAGCATCATCATATATACAATAGTATGGACTCACAGCTATAATCGCATCTGCCTTGGCGGTTTCCGCACACATAATAAGTTCGAGCGTGTTGTCGATACAGGTATCCCCTACTCCGACAATTATTTTGGCTTTCCCTCTCAGGTAGGTGGACATTGTGTCTATCATTAATAGTTTTTGGGCCTGCGTCATTTGAAAAAATTCCCCAGTTGTGCCAAGGTATACGATCCCATCAACACCACAGCCGATTAGAAAATCTGCGTGTAGTTTTACCGCTTGAAAATCAATTTCACCAGCTTCATCGAAAAAGGTAACAGCGGGAACATAAACCCCTTTTAGTTTTTTCATAAACGCACTCTCTTTCACTTCTCTCAGACACAAAGCAGTTTTGTATTAAATATGTATCCACTCTTATACTGTCATACCACCGTCCACAGGTATAATTGCACCATTCATAAACGCAGCATCATCACAGGCGGCAAAAAGGATGGATACAGCAATCTCCTCATCTTTTCCTAATCGCTTCATAGGCTGCCTGTTAATAAAATTCTTTCGTGCCATTTCAGGATCATCAAATGCGGAGATACGACCTTGCAATGATGGCGTATCAATTGTACCAGGGCTAACACAGTTCACACGTATGTTATCTTCCATGTAATCTGCCGCCATCGCTTTCGTTAAAGAAACAACGCCACCCTTGGAGGCCGAATAAGCAGCTCGATCCTTGACACCTTTAGTTGCGACGGCAGAAGCGATATTTACAATTACCCCGCCGCCCTGCTTTTTCATGATGGGAACGACACATCTGCAGGCAAAAAAAATGCCCTTAAGATTCACCAGCATCGTCTTATCCCAATCTTCTTCTGAAATATCGTCCACCTTACCGGGCAATACAATCCCAGCATTATTCACAAGAATGTCTACGCGCCCATATCGCGAGGTCGTTTCTTGTACGAGTCGTTCAACATCCTGACGGCAGGACACGTCCGCTTGAACATAAATGCCGTCGGAATATTGCTGCACAAGTCGCAGTGTTTCCTCCCCATTCGCAGGTGTTAGCGAATTTACAACAACCTTAGCCCCGTTTTTGGCAAAAAGAACTGATGCACTTCTGCCGATGCCCACCCCAGATCCTGTCACAATTACAACTTTATCTTTAAAATCCATCATCACTTTTTACTCCTCATGTAAAATAACGCTGCGACCAAGGGAACGGCCCTCTTTTAGGTCTTGTAATGCCTCATTTACTTGCGCAAAAGGATAGGTTCGATAGATGTAAGGTGTAATTGTTTTCTCCTCAACCAAACGAATCGTCTCAATCAAATCCTGCCCCGTACTGCCACGCACACCGATAATTTCCTTTTCTAACTTCATGATATCTTGATACTCAACGGTAAATGTCTCGTCGGTGTATCCGACAATAATCACCTTACCGCCAGGCTTGCAAATGGTTAGCGCCTGCATGATAGAGCTTTCAATACCGATGTTATCAAACACTACATCACATAGCTCCCCTTTTGTAAGCCCATTGACTTCATGATACAAATCCTGTGTTTTGGTATTGATTAAGCCCTTGGCACCAAGCTCTCCTGCCATCTTCAACTTATTGTCCTGCCTGCTAGTACAGTAGACTTCCGCACCAAATAGCTTGGCGATCTGTATTCCCTGAAATCCCAGACCGCCCATACCCAGTATACACACGCGGCTTCCAGGAAATAGTTTTGACTGCTTAATAGAATGATACATACATGCCACGGCATCAGGAATTATAGCGGCCTGCTCGAACGGTATTTCCTCACTGATTGGGTAGACAATGCTTTGTGGAACGACTACATACGGTGCATATCCTCCGTTATGCTCAAAGCCAATGCGTTCAAGAGTGGTACAAAGATTTCCCCGCCCAGTTCGGCAATAGCAACAGGTGCCACAAATAATGTCAATGCCAAGGACAACATTGTCACCCACTTCAAGGCCTGTTACGCCCGAACCTAATGACTCAACTTTGCCCGCCACCTCGTGTCCCAGGATATGTGGAATGGGCACGGTCTTTATTTTGCCCTCAATAATGTGCAAATCAGAGGCACATAGACCGCAGGCATGAACCTTAATCCGAACTTGCCCGGCCCCTGGTGACTGCAGAGGGACATCCTCAAATGACAGCTTTTGGTTAAACCCCTTTAGTACTGCTGCTTTCATAGCCTTCAGTTCTCCTATTCTTTTATGGCAAAAATAAATCTACGACTTCAACTTTATCTACATCGATCAAACCATATGTACAGAGCTTGAGCTCTCCGAAATGAGCTGGAAACACCATAAACGCAAGGATATGAAATGGATTATCGATCACACAGCCCAATGCTTCTACCGCACCATGTACTTCTTTCAGTTTACTGGCAACCTGGTCGAATGGCAGCTCAGACAGGATTCCCGCTAGCGGCAATTCCAACGCACAAATGACTTCTCCATCTTTTGCGACAACGAAACCGCCTTTCTTTTCGATCACATAGTTAGCAGCAACCACCATATCACGATCGTTGGTGCCCATCACCGAAAGATTCTCTGTGCACGGATTATAGGAACTGGCGATCGCACCACCTTTGATGCCAAAGCCTTTGATAAACCCTATACCCATACGCCCTGATCGCTGATGGCGATCCAAGTGCGCAATCTTTAAGATGTCATGGCTTTCATCCGCTTCAACAAAGCCGTTCTCTGGTTGCATGACTGCTTGCGTTGCTTTAGAGAAAAGGGAGCCGTCGCAAGCCTCAATCACCCGCACAGTAACCGCGCCTTTTCCCGGAGCTTTAATCTTAAAACAATTATCAGGCAACAGATCTATATTCATGGAATCTGAAAAAAAGGCTGGATAGATCGGCGCTTCGATCTCCTTGATGTAGCACCCCTCGCTAACAAGCACTTCTCCGTTTACAAGCGCAAGGCCAATCTTCAATTCTTCCAGGTCATCCACAGTCAAAATATCCGCCCATTTGCCAGGTGTCAGGCTACCGATTTCATGTTCCATTCGCAACATCCGTGCGGCGTTCAATGTGCCAGCACGAATCGCTAAGAGGGGATCCGCTCCCGCCTGAATGGCCATGCGCAACTTTATGTCCATATGACCTTCTGTCATAAGGTCAGGCGCGATTTCATCTGTGGAAAAGGCGAAATCGCCAATAGTATTTAGATGATTAGGCTTTGCGGCGATAACGTCCGTGATATTGGAACCCACCGATCCTTCTCGAAGCTGTATAGTCATGCCCAGCCGGGCCTTTTCATTTGCGTCCTCCCATGTGACACATTCGTGGTCACCCGTGCTGCTTAGGAAGTTTAGCGCAGCCTGTAGTTCTTTGCCAGAGAGGGCTGCTGCGTGTCCGATTGTGAGTTTTTGTTGCCGCTCTGCCTCCAACACAAGCGTTTCCACACCTCTATCACGCTGATACAGCTTGGATAGGTTAACCTCATTAAGCCCGTAACAATCAGGCCAGGAGAGCACTTCCAATGCATCCTCAAGCGTAAAAGTGCCGAGGTTTTCAAATGCTTCGTTCTGATGATAGGCGGGCATGGGCACGACAAATACTGGCCTGATCCCCGTCTGTTTGAGTTCATTCAAGCAAAATCGGAGTCCTTGCTTGCCCGTAATGATACCAACTTCATAGATATCTGTGACAATGGAAAGTGTCCCATGCATTAGTGCCAGCTTTCCAAACTCCGTCATACTTAGCTGGCTGCCGCCTGCATGCATATGCGTTTCAATCAAGCCGGGCAACAGATACTTATCGCTAACATCAATCACGTCAGTGTTTGGGCCAATCGTATGGAAAGCGTCTCCAACATATGCGATGCGTTTGCCTTTTATGGCGATGTCAGCCCTGTATACTTCCATCGTATATACATTGACGATTTTTCCCCCTACCAGTGCCCTGTCAGCATGAGCCTTTCCCAATGCCACGTCCATCAGGGCATACTTCTGCTTCCTCAGCATGTCTGCATTCATGACCGAACCACCCTTTCCATCTTTTTTGAGTTGAGCTAATTGCGAAATGAAAGAAATTTACAAAAGCTACTCTATCTTAATGCAATAGCGCGTGTAGGAGAGCCCTCTGCTCCAACGATATTTAGGGGCAACGAAATATAAAAGAATTCTGTTCCAACCACCTTGCTTAGATTTGTTAAATGTTCACAGTGAAGCACACCATTGTCAAGCACTGCGTGATGGACATCAAAGTTTTCAGGGTTGTTTGTATAGCCTTTTGCGCCAGCTTCTTGGAAAAAATCATATCCTGTAAATTTCACACCTTGATCAGCAATCCACTTTCCAGCTTCCGGGCTCAACGTTGGCGAATTGTCCCAGTATTCCAGGGATGGAAACATTTTTTCATTCCAGCCAGTGTACAAAAGTAAAACACTCCCTGGTTTGATTCTATCTGCATAAGGCATCAGCATTTCTGCTGTGATTGCCTCATTGGGCTGTACATGAGATACATCTGCACAGTAGCCCATACCCATGAAAGCGTCCATAGTATAGTCGTCTAATAGTTTTCCGCCTAGTGTGACATGACCTGGTGTGTCAAGATGTGTTCCACAGTGTATTGGCTGCTTGAAAATTCCCACTTGAATCTTATCAACTTCAAGCGTACGAAATAACGAGAACTCAACCTCGTGCCCTGATTTCTTTAGTGCAGTTGGAAGAGCGTCTATTCCCGGTCGAATTGGGAGGGTTAAATCAATGACCTCACTAAAAGTTATGTTCATTCCAAAATAATCTCCAATCTATCGACTATATGAGTTACACACGTTTGATGTTTTTCTGAGCGTCCACTAAAACGGCAAACAAGATGATAAGGCCCTTGAATAAAAATTGCAAGTAAGGGTTTACACCCAAAAAGGTCAACCCGAAGGTAATTAGCTGGAATACCAACACACCTACAACTATGCCAGTAATCTTCCCTTTTCCGCCGCGCATTGACACCCCGCCTACTACACAAGCCGCAATCGCGTCAAGCTCAAAACCGAAACCAAGTCCGCTGTGGGCACTACCAATGCGTCCAGCTTCCAGCACGCCAGCTATCCCGTACAAAATGCCAGCGATAAGAAACACTATGCTGATAGTCTTTGCAACGTTGACACCACAAATATGCGCTGCTTCCGAATTGCCTCCAACAGCGTACATATTCTTACCTAATGCAGTTTTGTTCCAGATAAACCAAATGGTGGCGATCGACGCAGATGCAAAGATAACTAAGTGAGAAATCCTGACCCCAGCTATATGGAATCCTCCCTGGGTAAGGTTTCTAAATGCGTCATCCAGCCCGCCGATGGGGGCTGAATTGTTTGTCACATCAAAGTAGAGAGAGTTCAATCCGAATACAATGAGCGAAAAAGAAAGTGTCGCAATAAAGGCTGGTATGCGCATCTTGGCTATGATCACACCAATGACGAACATTGTCAGGCCGCATAAAATCATAACGCCGATAATGGGGACTATAATCGGCAGTTGCCAATCAAAAATTCGGTGTGGATTGTCCAGCGACTGTACCAAAGAAGCGACTACAACGCCTGCCAAACCAATAATCCGTCCCTGTGCTACATCAATATTGCCTGTCAAAATAATCCCAGCCATACCCAATGCCAAAATGATACGGGTCGATGCTTGGTTTATAATGATTTCTATATTCCTTAGCTGGAGCATACCCGGGTTAACTGCCGCCATCCCAAGAAATATAACTATGATAACGATATATATTGAGTGATCAAGCAAAATTTGTTTTACACGCTCGCCGTCCCACTTGAATTTTCCCTGAAGCACATCCTTACTCATTGTTCTCTCCCCAACCTTTAATTATATTTGACAGCCAAATGCATCAACTCTTGTTGATTTGTCTCACTGGTATTTACAATCCCCGCAACCTTACCGTTGCTCAACACCATAATCCTGTCCGAAACGCCCAGCAATTCCGGCAGTTCCGAAGATATGAACAAGACTCCCTTGCCCTTTTTGGCTTCGTCTATAATAAGTTGATAGATTTCATATTTAGCTCCTACGTCTACACCCCTCGTGGGCTCGTCAAGCAGAAGCACTTTTGAATCCGCTAATAGCCATCTGCCAAGTATCACCTTCTGCTGGTTTCCTCCTGAAAGGTCCCCAATATGCGCCTTCGCAGAAGGAGCTTTCACCCGTAGCGAGTCTATCACCCATTGGGTATTTTTTGCAATCGATTTGTCGCTAAGTATGCCAAATTTATTAAAGTTCTTTTTGAGGCTTGAGATGGTTGAATTAAACAGAAGAGACAAATCTTTAAAAATTCCGGTGCTACGCCTTTCCTCTGTCAATAAAGCAAAGCCATTGGCAATTGCTTGGCGAGGATTCTTATTCACTATTTGGTTCCCGTCACCCATATATATAGCACCACTTGCCAGATGGCGAAGCCCAAAGATGGTTTCTACCAACTCTGTTCTTCTTGAACCCATAAGCCCTCCCACGCCGAGAATCTCACCTTTATGTAGTGTAAAGGAGGCATCTTTGATCGCAGGAGAATAGGTGCCATTCAACTTTTCCACCCGAAGCAGAACTTCTTTTGATGGTGCATTGTCCTTTTCTGGAAATCGGCTAGTGAGGCTGCGCCCCACCATCTTAGAGATGAGTATGTCGATCGAGCAGTTTTTGCTCTCATCGGTCATAATCCATTTGCCATCACGCATAACTGTGACATCATCGGAGATTTCCATAATCTCTGCCAGTTTATGCGAAATGTAAACTATGCCACAACCCCTTGCCTTGAGTGTTTCGATTATTTCAAATAGCTTTTCCACTTCCTGATCTGCAAGGGATGAGGTCGCCTCATCTAACACAATCACCTTCGCATTAAGGGATATAGCGCGCGCGACCTCCACAAGCTGTCGCTGAGAGACAGATAGAGTTGATAACTTTTGCTGGGGATCAATGTCAACGGAAAGGCTTTCGAAAACTTCCTTGGTGTGCTTATTCATCTCATTTATATCAACAACAATGCCTTTTTTCAAAAAACGACCAAGCCAAATGTTCTCTGTTACGCTACGATCCAGCACCTGGTTGAGCTCCTGCTGTACCATAGCAATACCACTTTCTAATGCCTGCTTTGTATTTTGAAACTCAACCTGTTCGCCTTGATATAGAATCGTCCCTGAGTCTCTTTTGTATATGCCAAAAAGACATTTCATCAAAGTAGATTTACCAGCACCATTTTCACCAATCAGGGCATGAACAGTTCCAGGCCGTAACTTAAACTGTGCGCCGTCAAGCGCCTGTACACCCGGAAAGCTTTTGGACATGTCTTTGATTTCCAATAGATACTTATTATCCATAAGTCAATCTCCACAGAACATATATGAAAAGCAAAGGGGGAAAGCTTGTTATGCAATACTTTCCCTCTGTCAAAAATATGGCAATATGAAGCCGAATATCGAACGGTTGCCTTAATTGCCTGCAGCAATTGCGGATATTTCTTCCGCCATGTATAGATTTTCAGCTGTTAGTCTTAGGAAAGGCGCACGATAATCTCTCATATCGCGAAGTGGAATTGGTAGACCCTCATCAGCAGGTCTGCCATGGATTAGGTTTAGAGCTATCGTGATTGCTCCTCTGCCTTCGTCTACTGGGTTTTGCATATATGTACCATACACTATGCCACTTGCAATATGCGTTTGCATTTCCGGGAGACCATCATGTGCGATTAAAAGCGGTCTATGGCTGTTTTCATCATTATCATCAAACCATCCAGCGCCTAAAAAGGCTTCTACTGCACCCAACAACATGCCATCGTTGTTGGAAAATACCACTTCGATGTCTGTACCAAACCTTGCGACCCACGCATCGGCCCTGTCTCTGCCGAGTTGAGCCGTCCAGTTAGCAGCTTGCACATCAAGTACTTCGAAATCAAATTCAGATCGTTCCATCGCATTTACAAGAGCTTCTGTGCACTGCTCTGCATCAGGGTGGCCAGGCATACCTTTCAGAATCACTGCTTGAATCCTGCCATCTCCATTTAAATCAAAGGATGAGAAATCTCCCGCTAAGAGTTCTTCCACAAATTCAACTTTCATAACTCCGCCTTCATACGGATCGCTTCCAGAATAATAGGCGTTGTCGTAGAGGAAGATGTGCTCTGCCGTCGGTGCTTGGTTAAAGAAAACGACAGGAAGTTCTCTCCCCGTTCTTTCATTGAAATCTTTTACCATCTGAAGAATTGTAGGTGCTGCTTCTGTTGACACCATTGAAACCAACAGGGCGTCTAAATCCCTTTCCAGAAGAGCTTCAATCTGATCATTTTGTCTAGCTTGATCTCCAGCGGAATCTGCAAATTCTAGTGTCGCATAGCCTTCAGCGAAGTGAGCAATACCATTACGTATCATTGCAACAAACGAGTTGCCAAAGTCCCACACTACAACACCAATTAAAGGCAGATCATCTTCATCCTCTGCAGGTACGTCGGGTGTTTCAGGGGTCTCGGGTGTATCAGCAGGGTCTTCAGGGGTCTCAGCAGGTGCTTCGACTGTTTCAGTAGGAGCCTCGGGGGCTTCGGCAGGGGGATCAGCAGCGCACGCCCCTACAACCAGGACTATCAGTAATAGCGAGATTACTGTTAAAACGATATTTCTCTTTTTCATTATTAAACCCATTCCCTTCTCTGTGCTAAAGTCACAGAAATCAATCTTGTCACGAACACACATCGCTCATATCAAGTAAACACTCTCATCAGTAAAACCACCTCGCTATCAACTTCCCTATGGCCATAATCAAAATATCGAGATTATAGCAATGACAAGGTTTTTTGAAACATTCAGCACACTTGGCATAATATTACAACAACAAAAACGCCAAAAGTGGCCGTTGCCATTCTCCAAAAGTCTATACCGAATCAGGGTTAAGCTTTTACAATGGTAAGATCGTTTACAAAGGCAATTAACTAAACGAATTAATCTCCTTGTTCAGCAATTGCATCATAGTATGCATCCTTTATATGCATCAAATGAGTTTTCATTGCTCTTTCAGCTCTTGCAGCATCTCGCGCTTTTAGAGCCTCAAATATTTCTTTGTGGTCTTTAATGGTGTTTTGTCGTACTGACAATATGTCATTTGTTTTGTTGCGCAGGGCTAAATTCAACTTGTTGATTGTTTCTACAAACACTGAAATTATGCGATTGCCTGAGGCTCCGGATACCAAGCGATGGAGCTCATAATCAAGCTCAAGAAAGGCGAGTGGGTTATCCACTGCGGCCTCAGCACGATCTAAATTGCTTTCGATTTCTTCAATTAACTCGTCTGTGATGTTTTCCGCTGCCATTCTCGCAGATGCGCATTCGAAAATAAGTCGCGTATCATAGATTTCCTTGTATAAAGTATTGTCCAATGTTAAGACGATATTAAGATGTTCAACAACACTTTCAGGCTCAAGACGTTTAACGTATGTCCCTGCTCCGTGCCTTATATCGACAATGTTCATCATCTGCATTGCTTTTAATGCTTCCCTTAGAGACGGACGGCTAACTCCAAGCATTTCGGATAGCTCTCTTTCGGGGGGCAGCCTATCACCAGGCTTTATGCTGGAATCCTGGATTAGCCCAATCAACTTCTGTACAATAATCTCAGACGCAGTATTCTTTTTTATTGACTCAATTCCATTGTTTTTCATGTTCACCCCAGAAAGGTAAAGTCATCTTACCATTTTTCTATATCATCATTATACTCGACACTTCTACCTGTGTCAAGCTTTTTTTGGCAGCTTTTTTGCCAGTTTTGTGATCATTCTAAAGGCAGGAAGCCAAATTGCGTGAAAATATAGGAAAAGGTCTTGGTATTCATTGTTCAAGATATACATTCGCTGCAAAAGAGAACAAAAAAACCGCAAATCAAGCCAGTGGCTAATATTGATGCCATTGGCTTTTTCCGTATAAGTATAAATTTCAAGCATCCATGACGATTTATTTGTTAAGATACAAAGCTTATTCATTCATCATGGCGACGGAGGATTATGTTCTATTTTAATCGCGATCCTCTTAAATGTATTAAATGCGGGGCTTTGATGGAACTTATTGAACTCTTTTGTGATCCAAGAAGGATTAAGTACTTTCAACCTGTGTTTAATTATCCTTAGCTTTTCC
>Ga0123355_10014673_pt1 | contig 12266 bp, 8 predicted proteins | sample TergutEmb28metaG_3_FD_89872 | JGI IMG/M metagenome (GOLD analysis project Ga0123355, IMG submission 89872) | Embiratermes neotenicus P1 segment gut microbial communities from Petit-Saut dam, French Guiana - Emb289 P1 | ecosystem: Host-associated > Arthropoda: Insects > Digestive system > Gut ...
CATAGCAGCTTTAAATTGAAATATAAGTCAAAATTAGGAACAAGTTTCAATCGCAAAAAAAAATATATAAACATCTGGGTATGCTAGATGATGTCAGGAGGATCTGATCTATGGGAGGATGCGTGCATGATGTTTCGTCACGGAAATAACGTTCTCGCGGATTGCTGTTGCGCTGGCAGCCATCTTGGAATCACGATTATGCTGTCGATCCATGTCTGAGTATGTTTGTGTGTAAGAATTCATGCCATTTAACTGTTAACTTTGGTCAGTCGAACACAGCTGCGTTGAAATTCACAAGCCTTCAATACCGGTTAAGGGGAATGATGGGACAATATGCTTCTCGAAGACTAGCTTGCATGTTGATGTTGCATGTGTGATTGTGTGACTTACGGAACATATTTTGTAGTGCCGTCAAATTACCATTTAGTACGGTCATTGCCATTTGGACAATATTCGTATGTCACCATAAGAGGTGTGCAGTAATGCGAGTAGTGGCTGGTGGCGGAAACTTTTATGATCCTGGAATCCTGAAAAGTGGTGTGGGTGATATCCTACTTTGCAGGATTGATAATTTCTTTATAATACCCCAATTTATGAACTAATATCGGTTTTTAGGCCATACATGGTGCCAAATAGGTGGCAGTAGAAGATGTTCCAGCCTGCCGTTGAAGATGGACAGAAGCTTGTGGCATTTTACAGTGGCGTTACTTGTGTTTACTTCCCTATCATTATGTGTGTACTCTACTCTGCAAACTATTTATATAGTATAGGAAAATATTCATTCTTTCCTGTGATTGTAATTATTTTAGTTACAGAATGCGGTAAATATTTAATCGGAACATATCAAATTGTAAGACGAAACATTCCAGGTACTGGAAGATATGATGAAAGGTATATAATAATGCCTATTAAGAAGAACAGCACAAAGAACAGAATTAAGGAGGGCATGAAGAGTTTTCTGTTAATTATTACCATGACAGTGATTTATTATACAATAGCAGTATTATTTGGAGCACAAATATTTAGCAAATATGAGGAAACTGTCATGTTGAGCATTCTCCTTTGCGTTCTAACAGTATTTCCAGCGTGTCTACATATGGGGGCCAATTCTGCTCTCAGTCTCCTGTTTGGACAGAAACCTTCAAATGATGTTTTAAGCACGTTAATTTTGAAAACTACGCAACTGACACTGTTTGGTACTTGGTTGGGAGCATTCGTGATTCCACTAGACTGGGATCGTGTGTGGCAGGAATGGCCAATTCCTTGTGCTTCTGGAGCACTGCTTGGATTTACAGCAGCAAATCTTCTCATGGTGATTACTGTGGTACCAAAATTGATGAAAAGGAAGAGTGCAAAAGGCAGCAGAAAGCAACAGTAGTACATCCTTCTGAAATGCAATGTAATCAGCATACTTATGGATATAGTTTCATATAAATAAATTATGCCTAAACAGTAAGTGTGTAAACATGAGATAGTAACATACCTTATCATTACAAATGTCATGCAGTTCATCTTGCAGTGTTCCCTGAAGTGTACAGAATGGGTTGTACTATTTGCTAAGTGACTGTACCAGACACTTATTATTGTATTCTGTACTGCCAATAATAGTTGTTTTATCTCGTTACCTACTTCACCACCCATCCATTTTTTAATCTTGAATTTTGTTTTTACACATTCCACTGATAATGTGCTTGAGTAAGGGGACTACATTACTATTTGGGAGTTCATCAGTAAATGTATAGCAGGGAATGCTTAAGATTTCTAAAGCCCAAACTAAATACTTTCAGGGAATTATATTTTTGTAACACTAAAATAACATTAGAAATACTGAAAAATCAACAAACTTGTGATATTCTGACCACATGGCTATTCATTATCTCAGTATCATACGAGAAAAATTGAAGGTTATGAATTTCAATTTGTTTGGCACAACCTGTGGTTTAAAATTTTCCCGTTCTGTATATTCTTTTACAGAGCATTGTTCATATGGAATATTTTTACAGAAGGTACAGTAGTACACTTTCCATGATGCATACATTGTAGAAGTAATGTAAATGTAATATCCTCTTTTGCTCAGCAGAAAATATCACATACCATAATTGACTTCTACAAAACGTGAAGTAAAGTTGAGTAAGATTTGTGTTAGAGTGTAGAAGAAAAATTTCCTTGCATTATGGAGCTCATATTTCCCCATGCATTGTGAGATGATAAGCACTGTTGTTAAAGATGCACAACAGCCAACATGCCACTTTTTTCTGCCCCTTGTGTTGAAGTTTCCACTTACCAGTAGTGGACTATGATGATATCAAAATACCACTATAAAAAAGCCCATTATAGGCACTGTGAACCTTTGATTTAAGACTGAGAATTACCTTTCATTTCTGAGCAGTAGATCTGTGAATTAATTTCTGACAGGACCTTCTCCATTCACAATTAGAAATTTCTAGGTGGTAAAGGATTTGGCATTTTGTTGTTGTAGTCTGTACCTTAGTTGGTATACAGCTGTCATAATTCTGCATCAACACAGTATTATTTCGATACATGAAAAAGAATTCCTGCTGTAATGTTTATACTAGTTCTACGTTCCAAAAACAGAATATAATCACAAAGACATGTTAAAAGTTGGCAGGTACTGAATTTATATAGGTCAAAACATATCATACATAAAAAAACTGCTGCTGGTCATGTTTTGGAATTGCTGAATTTGATAAACAGGCAATTTATTCAAATACAAAGAAGTGCAAGGGATACTTCTTTACTTTGCACTTCAAACTGATTCTGTTTTCTCTTTCCTGTAAAATGACTGGCCCAATTCTGTCTTATTTGGCCTGCTGTTTTCAATTTTTGGTCAAGACTTCTGTAGACAATTTATGACTGCTCTTAGAATGTGTTCTGGATAAAACATGATCCATTTTTTCTATGATACTTGCCAGTCTTGCTTTGCTAGTCTTGCAGTCATATGATATAACTGGTGAAGCAACATTCATTGTGTTCGGTGATAAACTGGACTCATTTGTGTCTGTAGCAAGAACAGATGAACCCTGGAAAACCTCCATTTCACTGTCACTCACAGACAAATTTTTCTTCTTTACCTTTATTGATGAAATCCCAGAAGGCAGTGGAGTTGAACTTTTCCCATGAGATTCAGCATTGCCTCCAACTGCTGCCTGCAATGTTGCATCTTGTGTGACCAACATCTGGAGCCCTGTATCTTTACCAGAGCTTAGTTTATCATAATCACAAACCACAATATAAGCATCACGACTATATGAAGCAAATGCTACCATATGTTCAAATGGATGGTAATCCACACCACTTGCTCCCTGGTAGAACTGCAGTCCTGAGTATATAGCAAGTTGTTCCCCGGTATCGGCATTCCACACGTGTACTGTATTGTCTTCACTGGCTGCAAGCACCAGACCTCCACACGGTGTAAGGCAAGCCGAAGTCTGAAACCTGTATTGCACAAAGTACATCTATAGAGAGAAATGCCTTCCTGCATGTCTCATTTCCAAGCATAGTGATGTAGTGAGTACACATATATAAGGTCAGTCTCAATTTTGTGTCCAGGGATTGAGATGAAACCTTTCTAGAGGGACAAGTGAAGTAAATTCTCCCCTATCCCCACATGCATATCCTCACAACTTCATGACTTATTTTTCTAATATTCATTTTAATACTGCCCTCCACATTTACAACTCTTCCTGTGCAATTTTTCAATCAAACGTGTGTGAATTTTGTTGCTTCTTCCATATATGATATGTATCCTTTATGTGATCACTCTAATAATATTAATGTGCAGAACTGAAGATCCCAATATTTTCTTTTCTCCATTAATTGGGGTATGCCACACCTTCTTTCATGTCCATGAAATACCACACTGCAAAACTTTATCCCATACCTGTGATTAAGGGCACCATTAAACCACTGTATCACACTTGCAGTGGCGATGTCCAGCATCCGCAGTTGACTGTCCCTTGCGTGAACTAGCACTCGCTGACCACCAGGATGGACCTGAAGTCTGTTCACAACTGTGTCCCTCAGTTCACGAATGTCCATGTTCCTTGAATGTAAAGATACCATTACAGCTGGCTCTAGGACACAGAATAACATTGTCATATGTATTCTGTTACTTTGCATGTGGTCATTAGAAAGATTGTGGAGATGACAAAGTAAGTTAGAGTGGAATTATGAAGGGAGGTTTTGACGACAGAAGATGGTTGAAGTGTTTCAGGAACATATGCTATGGCAGGCTTTGTTGTCAAAAGTGTTGAATCTTCGGATTCTACTACCAGAGAATAATTTACTGAGTTGCTTGTTTGGTTGGTTGGTTGGCTTGTGGACAGTGGAGTTCTTTCCAACAAATAGCATTGTGACATGTGCTCTCAGGTCACAAACTTTAAACTTCCTTATTCTGAATCCAGCCAGGTGCTACGTTACAGGTGAAGCTCTAACTGAGGACAGAAGTTGTGATGAGGTTGAAGCTGGTTGGAATTATCAATCACCCTTGGGGGGGTGGAATGACTACTATGCAATGATGATGGAGTATTGGGTGGAAGGGGGCAGGAGATGAGGAGAGAGAAACCCACCCCAGTGCCATGTTATTCACCACCAATCCTAAACAGGATGCCCTAGGTTTGAACCTAAGCCTCCACAGTAAAAAGCCAGTATCTTCACAATCTTACCTATAGCATGGTCAATCTAATCAGTACATACTGGATTCAATTCCATTCATCCCCATCCTCACAAGCTATTTCTCCCACATTCTTTCGAAGATCACGTCCCATTTGAGCCTTTGGAAAGAAGTTTCCCCAGTAAAACTATGCACATTTCATCCGGTAGTCATCCATATTATGTGCACAGCTCATTGTAAAAACTTCCTTAATTCCACTTGTTAAGTACAACAGCAATTATCCTGAAGTAACAGCTACAGAAGATGAAGGATGATCCAAATTTCAAATGGTGTATGCTGAAGATGCATTCAAATTTCAAAATACTTAACTCTAATTACAAGGCATGTTAAATCACCTGTTCAGTTTCCATCTGCAACACTGCTTCTTTGTTTTCACTTTTGATACTGTCCATTCAATGATCCTACCTACACTATCACCTGAATACAGCATGCCACTGCAACTCAAGGACATGGCAGTGACAAAACCTGTATGGCCTTCCAGTTCCTGGACAAGCTGCAAATAAAAACATGACATTCATTGGCATAATACTTTAATTTAAAGTCAACCTGTTGGTGACTGTGTTAGATGCTGATATTCTGTGCTAAACAACTCATTTTTCCAAATTTTCAAAATCTTGTGTGAGGTACCATGACTCCACAGTTGACATCCAACATTATACTGCAAATTCCTGCTTTCAGTAACCAGCTTCATCTTCACTATCATCCTAATGTTTAGCGAAAAATAAAAGTCCTGCCCCAGAGGATGTCCAATACAAAATGTACAGTCCTACCTTCATCAGAGCCATGACAGTGTAGTTGGTATAGTGACTAGGCTATGGGCTGGATGACCAAGGAATCATGGTTTAGATTACTAGCAGAGGCATGACATTTCCTCTATTCCAAAACATCCAGACCAGCTCTGTTGTCCACCCAACCTACTATTCAGTGAGTACCTGGTGCTTCTTCCACGGGGGTAAAGTGGCCAGGGCTTGAAGCTCACCACTCAGATTAAGAATGATCACAGGCAGACCTCCAATCTCCCATATATCTTTATGGTATGCACAGGGACAACTTTACATGCCTTCACCAGTGGTAGGTAATGAAAATGGCATCATGGCAACTTCACAGCCAGTGTGTATTGAGGCATGAGTGTAGTGAAAATGAAAGTCATCAACATATTGTTTCACATCTCTGCAAAATCAAATTATTTCAAACTCCTGAATTTTCCATACTTGTACTGGTATAATTCCTGTAGTATAAGCAGAAGTGGTAGACACCAAAGACACAGTGTGTATTCCTGCATGTCTCACCTCAAACCGTGATGATCTGTGTCCACGATTCCACACACGCACCACATGATCGTAGCAACCAGTGACCAAAGCAGAGCCATTGCTGGGGTGGAACTGGCCACAATATACAAATGATGGGTGAGGTAGCATCTGGAATACATCAGGCAAAAATTGTACAAATTGTATTCCAGAATAACAGTGCTAAGTCATATTATGGCTGTATTCCATTTCAAATAACATACTGATGGAGATTTTACACATCTGAAAGCTTGCCTGAGTCTAATTATACATACAAACATGTGAATCTTACACTAGCTTTCACAGCACCAAAACTGAAGATGCAGAATAAATGACCATTGGGTAGTCCAAGGAGAAGGTTGAAGGAATAAGTGAGAAAATATATAAAACAGAATACAGAAGAAATGAATATAAATATAACAGAAGTGCTTTAGTAAAGGTAGAAAACAATGATATAGGCTCTGTCATTGGTCAGTGCTCCCTACCAGAAAAGTCAGTGGATGGCAATCTTACATCTCACTTGACTTGCAAGACAAGCCAAGTAATTAGTTAGCAGCAGAATACAATGGATACGTCATCATAAAATATGTCACCTGCGATTTAAAACTCCTGGGATATACCATGTAAACTGGTAACATTACTGTTCTTTTGGAAGAATTGCAACTAATTGCTAACTGATATTAGTAGTTCCAGTAGTCTCAGAAGGAGTCACCTTTTTGGACTACCTGTACCTTGATGATGGAGCAGGCAAGTTGTTCCTAAACTTCAACAGCCTTTACCAATTGACATGGCATATATGCCAAAAGACTTTAACCTTCATTGACACTGCCACAAGGACCTCAAATCTTCATTACGTAACTTGTTACCAAGTTCACATACAAGAGAGACTGTTAGGTTTCACTAATTACTAAATAACGTTGTAGATACTGCTGTTGGTGATTTAAACACAACACAGGAGGAAAGGGACGTAAGTACTGAGTTTAGTCAGGGTGTACAGAAAGAAGGAAATTCCAAGATTAGAATGAAACGTGAGAGCATCTTAAATCAGTTTTCTTGACAGCATCTTACATCATATTTCTCCAACTTTTAAAAAAAGGGTTGAGATACAGCATCTGCCTACATGTCAGAACTGCTCGTTAAAGCAGCCTGATTAATTCTGAAGACCTGCAATCCTGTCTCTAGGGGTGTTTTGCTACTGTGTTATAGTATCTGGATGCATGTAGGAAAACACCCCTAGAAATTCAGCAACAACATTTATGATAAATTTTGCCCATCTCATACCGAATTATGAAGAAGTTTGCACGGTGACAATGCAAGCAACGATGTACAGGAAATGCTCTAATCATACTAACAATGTCATTTTATGAAATGGCAGATTCATCACACCAAAATGCATGGGTTTTTGTTAAATACCTGTAAGGATTAACCTTTCAGGTATGTGATCATATTTTTACTGTTAAAATTGGAGCTTCAACACAATCTCACCTGCACAAGGTGAGACTTCTGACCCTCAGTATCCCAGAGGCAAGCAGTGCAGTCTGCAGAAGCAGACATCAACAGTGTATCCTTGGGCGACCAATGTAAGTCATACACAAGCCCCTGGTGACCTTCAAACTGGGCAAACTCCTTCCCATCTGGAACCTATTTAACATCAATAATAAACTTCTGTTCATTTTCAAGTTAATGTCTGTAGCACAGTACTTATTTACTTACTCCATGGAGCAGAGTCCTTCTTGAGAAGCTAACTGGTTCTCAGCAAGTTATGAAATTACCTGCATTTTATGGAACCTGAAGGTTCATTACCACAATTAGAAGTGCCTGCCACCTGTCTCTATTTCTGAAGCACAATACACTCACAAAAAGCTGTTTATATGTTCATGTCTTAACATATGGAAAAATTCATACCATAATGTAGCAACTGCTGCCAAGTTCTTTGAAGTTATGTACAACTGGCACCAATAGCAAGACACAAATTGTATTTAACACGTATTGAAGAATAAAATAAGCTCAGAAAACACTTGCTACTATTTACTTCAGAATATTCTTTCCTTTCTACTTCTATAGGAATTGAAAAAGTGTCCTTAAATTTTTGAGTAGACATATTTACGAAAGTGCACTTTATAAATTTATGTACCTCATTTGTCTTCACACTCATTACAATCTATAACACAAATTTTACATTGCACAGACATAAGTTACATAATTTTGACACAGAGACACATACAGAATATACAATGATGATGTATTTCTCATCAGCTGACATGCTGCAAGCAAGATGAAGACCAGAGTTGCTGAACTTCACAGTGAAGCATCTTCTTGTGGCTGTTGGCAGGGTCAGTTTACAACGGTTTGGTATTTTGCAGGATTGTGATGGTAAGCGAGACCATGTAGAAAGTGATGTGCATGCAGACTGCAGCAGCTGCAACACAGTTTAATGCAAACCCCTACAGAGAAGCAGATAAAAAGCTTGCACTGAAAATCAGTCCTCACATAGACCATTCATCACCAGCCTCCAAAACCCCATCTCTGCAAAAAACTGCAATTGTTATTAATATTCAAATAAAAGTTAGCAGTGATGACTCACAAAAAACAGATGTATGGATTCAATTATATGCAACTGAAAGAGCATAGCACAGACTATTATCCAACTCTTACTGCACTGATATACAACCTATGAAATGTGGACTGTGTGTGATCTACAATAGTATTCTCTGAAGCTTATAACCAGGCCCAAGAAAAAGGTAATTGAATTCTTTTGTATTAGGCATTATACAACTAAACAAAAACTGAAAAAGAGACATGGTACTGGAATATTGTGTAGATTTTATTCATCCTTCCTGACATAATTTATATAGGACACACCCCAGTACAATCTCTACATATACACAGTTCGTATGAGTCAGCGTACTTTTCACTAACATCGTATATAACAAGGACACAACACATTAACAGTTCCATTGATTTACTAATTTAGTAACTGTCTCAAAAATACCACATTATTCAATTAATTTGGATAGAGTATAAGTGATTTCTGTATGACACCTTAATTATACATCCACCCCATACCGCTTTCAATTTTATTTCTATTAATAAGTCCTGATTTCATATACAATTACATTTCCCATGTTTAAGCTTCATAAGACAAGTAGTTCACATTATAGACTTGAGACTACAGAGGAAATACTACAAATGTGGATATGTTCTCTAAAACTTTCATAATAAAATTCTTCCCTCCTTTCTGCATGGCTATGAAAGTGTTAAAACTGTTTTCATGCTTAATATAATAAGATTTAAACAAGATTAGAGCTTGGAAAGCATAGTCATTCTACTGCCAATGCTAACCAAGGAATAATGTTTCAATTTCTGGTAAGGGCAAGAGATTTTTCTCTTCTCCAATGCATCCAGACTGGTTCTGGGGTGCAAGCAGCCTCCTGTTACATGGGTAAAGGAAGGGGGCAGGGATAAAGAGGTCAGGGCATGAAACTCATCACTCACCCAATTTAGTTCCAATGTTAAGAATTAGTGGAACTCTACCTTCACTCAATCCTATGACAACATGGCATGCACAGGGAGTTTATTTTTCAGTAACATGTGGGAGTTGGAAGTTGGTTGAACAGGGAGCACTGATGATTCCACAATACCTGTGATGATACCACACTGTTCTCTTGATCAGATCTGGCATCACCCTCCCTGTGGTTCTGGTCCAGCTCTAACAAGGGAGAAGATTGACTGAGTTCACCTTGCAGAGCATTGCGAGAACGCAGGACTGGAGGCAGATTTTCTGGGGGCATTATCCCCTTCACAGTCACATACAGAGTTGCAGGGTAGTGCTCCCACACACCAGCACTCCACCACTCATATACCTGCAGAGAGAAAGAGAAGATTATGGAAGCAACTAAGTTGTTAATGAAGAACTGATGATTTCTCATTGCTGTATTTAACCCTTTGACGCCTAAAGACGACTATAGTGGTCGTACCGCACCGTTAACCTCTAAACGTTGCATTTTATATATTATTTCAACAAATATAGGTACTGAATATTTTAAACATGGTATATACTGTCCGTTTTTTTCTCTTCAAAATGCAGTTTGTTTCATAATTCTAACGTATTTGGTTCCTGTTTTATTCACATTTTATTTACAGGGTGTGCTAAAATTAAAAAAAATAATTCCGGCGCCAAAAGGTTAATGTGGCTTTGGTAAATGGATTACATTATAAGAAACATTACATGATACACATTTTTTCCATAGATATTATAGTGGCACAGTAATACAAGGATATGCAAACACCTTCCACACAGTTTAGCCCAATTAACCCATTATGGGTATTACAATATACAACAATAAATATATCCACTTTTTAGAGGTCTGCTCAGTAACTAAATTAGGAGTGTGCATGACAGCCTGTAGCTGGAACCATGATTTGAATAGTTCCAAAAAAAACGTTAACATACATCACAACTGTTACAACTCAGTCTCCTAATTCGCTTTGGCTTATACAACTGCAGTCGCACTTCCTTTTCTGTGTTGAGGACACCGTTTGCTCCAACAGGCTTCAAGAATGCCCAGGCTATATGATACCATCCCCCTTCAGAACCTGAAATAAAACATGGTAAATATAAAGTTGTCCCTATGTCTAAGCACCACATGTTTCAGTCTCATGCATTAGGTGGAGGTCAGTAGGCACCTTCATATTATGAGTGCATAACAGCATGATAGGGAGCCCCCAAGTATGCACTTGATAGGAGAAGGATTGGACAAGAGTATAATCCGTCTCCTCTCCTGCCTGGAATCAAATCCCAGTCATCCCACACAGCAAGTGACGTTACTGAGTTATCTCACCTCCCAAAATGATAATAAAATTCAGTCATGGAAAATTAACACTTCTTCCCAACACAAAACAAACTAAAGAGGACACAACTGCAATAGAGAATACTTTTCCCACATCATTAATAAGATATACAATAGTCCACAAAATAAATATGATGAGTCAAATGAAATCCTTAATAATGTAAAAAGAATGATGACCCTAATGCGTGCAGCTGTACACATAGTAAGTCCGCATATCAAGTTAGAATTATGTACTGCGTATGGTAGACCTGGCAATATGTGGAAAAATGACAAAACTGTATCGAACCTAACTGTAATAGATCAGGTGATAAACTTTATTTAAGGTTTTCAATTAACTCACCTATATATAAGTACAGAGTTTTTCATAATATGCCATGAGTAAATTAAAGTTCACAACATTACACCCAAGGAAAGTACTTACCTAATTTCTGATACCGAGAACTTGCAACTGTGAAATTCACCATATCCAGGACTTCAAACAGAATTAACACTGGGGGATTACCATGCATAATATATTCAAAATCCTCATTGAACACAAGCAACTCTTCCCAGACTGGCACAATAGATCTATGGGGGGAGGACAAACCATCACATTATGAAACAAGTAAACACTCTCAATTTTAAAACATGACAGACAATAAATTTCCCAAAGGTTTCTACTTTATTTAACTCCTATACTCTGTTGTAATACATGCTGATGTGTTAAAATTCTGTAATTAATCGGACAATTTTTAAACTTCTAAATCTACATCTCAGTGAAGGGTGTTCACTGAAGAGAAAATGGACAAAATCAGAGCTAGACTAAGTTTCTCTGAAAACCTTACATGCACTTTGCACAGTTTCTCTGAAAACCTTACAGACACTTTGTACAGTTTCTCTGAAAACCTTACAGACACTTTGCACAGAAGACAACTGGGATTTTAAGATTCAAATTTCCAAAAAAAAACTCTACAAACAATTGAAAACTTTTTATGGGCAGGCCAGGAATATTTGCAAAACAACAGACAGCACTTCCAGCATTTACTGTAACCTGAGTTGTATTTATAATTTGTTTGGTTATGCTTGTTGACTCCAATAGCAGGCCATAATTCTGAAGGTAGAACAGGCATCAGAAACTTCCACCTGAACTGCTCAATGACTTGTGGGAAGCCCTAGGATGAGCACAGGTTAGCATCATGCCTTGGCCAATTTAACCCTGAGGAAAGAGCCCCCAGTATCCAATGAATAGGAGGGTGGGCGGGCCCCAGAGAAGATCGGGTTGTTTACAAGAGATAAATCTCCTTCCCCTGACAAAATTCAAATCCTGGATTATCTAGCCCGTAGTCTAGTCACCATACTGACTACAATATGATGTATTGCAAGAGGTGCTGAAACTGACTTCTTACACCCTCCTCCCCCCCCCCCCCCCCCCCCCCCCCCCAACACCAACACACACCC
>Ga0123355_10014674_pt1 | contig 12266 bp, 13 predicted proteins | sample TergutEmb28metaG_3_FD_89872 | JGI IMG/M metagenome (GOLD analysis project Ga0123355, IMG submission 89872) | Embiratermes neotenicus P1 segment gut microbial communities from Petit-Saut dam, French Guiana - Emb289 P1 | ecosystem: Host-associated > Arthropoda: Insects > Digestive system > Gut ...
AATAGCAAGGATAAATTCATGTCAACAAGTCTTGTTGATGGAAGAATGCTGTTAAAGGGTGCGTATGAAGTCCTGGCACCGCGAATTAGACGTGTGTTTAGCAAGCAAGGACAGGCAAGTCCATATACAAACAAAGTAGCGGTCGAGAAAAAAATAGCAGAGTTATCAAGCAAGGCGTTTCGGATCCTGGCGGTTGTGATTGATGATGTGCTTGTTGGCCTTGTTGCCGTGCGTGATCAGGTCAGGGTCGAGAGCATAACCGCGGTCGAGCAACTTACGGCCGCGGGAATCCAAACGGTAATGATAACTGGGGACGCAAAAGAGACGGCCATTGCGATTGCCCGTGAAGTTGGAATATATTCTGGGGACGAGGTTGTTCTTACAAGTGACGAGATGATAAAGCTTAGTGACGAGGAACTAAGTAAAATCCTGCCAAGGCTCAGGGTTGTTGCAAGGGCATTGCCAAGTGACAAGTCAAGACTTGTCCGAATCGCACAAGGGTTGAACCTTGTGGCGGGGATGACTGGGGATGGTGTGAATGACGCCCCTGCGTTAAAAAAAGCCGATATAGGGTTTGCAATGGGCTCGGGCACCGAGGTCGCAAAGGAAGCGGGCGACATCGTAATCATGGACGATAATATAAACAGCATAAGTAAGGGTGTAAGTTACGGCAGGACGATATTTAAATCTATTCGCAAGTTTTTGATATTCAAGTTGACGATTAACGTGTGTGCGGTTACCGTTTCCGTTATTGCACCGCTTTTGAATGTTGACACCCCGATAACGGTTATCCAGATGCTTTGGATTAACCTCGTGATGGATACGTTGGCAGGTTTGGCTTTTGGTGGCGAGAGGCCACGCCCTGAATACATGAAAGAGCGTCCAAAATGCCGAACAGAAAGCATAATAAATCGTTATATGTGGTGGCAGATTTTGCTTACGGGAATATTCACCGCGGTTTTAAGTCTTTGGTTTTTAACGAGTCCGTTTATGGGACACTTGCGTGACGTCCGTGGCCCGGCGTATGCGTTGACGGTTTTCTTTGCATTCTTTATGTTAATTAATATAATAAACAGTTTCAATGCCAGGACGCATTCAATGAATCCATTTAGCAAGATTTCCCTTAATAAACCATTTGTTTTTATTATGAGCATCGTAACGGTTGTTCAAATTACAATAATCTACATTGGTGGCTCGATTTTCCGCACTGTGCCGCTTGATTTTATTCATCTTTCATTGGTTGCTTTCCTTGCATTTTTGGTTGTTCCTTTTGATTTGCTTCGCAAGGCAATTATCGGCAAAAATAATGGGACTTGACAAGTGTTTTGTAAATGAATAAAATGATTTGTGGAGGTAATAAATATGGGTGTGCCGGTAAAAGAGAAAAAAAGCAATATCATTGACTTTCCAAGACAAGTCAGGGTAAAGGCAAAGCCAAAAGAAGAGGGAACTTTGGAGAGGTTTCTTTATAACCCAAGCCCCGAGGATGACGAGATAACTTATGATGTGGTCTCGTCAAGTAACAAGACTCATAATGACAAGTATATGGATGACGAATTAAGAGCTATACTTGAGGCAGGTCGGGGATGAGGATTTTTTGTTTTGCTGGACCAAATGGTAGCGGTAAGTCGACAATTGTTAAATTAAAATATGAGCACCATTTATACATGCCTTTTATTAATGCCGACAATATCGCAGCGTCAGAACAGTTATCCCATATTGACGACAATTATGAAAGGAACATAAAAGCAGCCAATATGGCGAAAGATATGAGAGAAAATCGTTTAAAACGAAAGAAAGACTTTATGTTTGAAACGGTTATGTCGGACGTGACTTCAAGTAATAATAAACTAGATTTCCTTAAGAGGGCGAAGTCAGAGGGTGCGGAAATAAATATATTATACGTTCTGACAAGGGATAAAGAGATAAATGTTCAAAGAGTCGCAAAAAGGGTAAGTGAGGGTGGACATAATGTTCCGCTTGAAAAGATACGGACTAGGTATGACAAGTGTTTAAAGGTACTTCCAGAAGTATTAGAGACAAGCGATAATGCCATAGTGTATGACATTCTGGTAAACATCATAATATCATCTTGCATAAAAAGGGGATGAACATCGAAATATTTTCTGATAATGCCGCAAGGGATGTCTTTTTACAAAGATATTTAATCAGGCCATTAGAACGAAATCCAGACCATACATTCGAATACAAAAAACCGTTAGGCTTTGAACAAGCAGAAGTTGTCACACAGGAAATGGGAAGTGATCTATAGTTGTGCCGAGAATTCAACTTGGCGACGGGGTAGGTTAACGGCAGAGACAATAACGTCCAAGGCGTCCCCAGTTTTATACGTGCGACGCTTGCCAACCAGGACCTGGTGCTTTGCATCAAATCGATATGTATCCGATGGCATGTTTTCTATGCGGACGAGACCCTCGACCGTGTTCGGCAAGTAAACAAACACGCCAAAGTCCTTGATGCCGCTTATCGTGCCACTGAAGCTCTCGCCGATTTTATCAGACATGAACTCGGCACGTTTAAGGTTTTCAACCTCGCGTTCGGCCTCGGTCGCCATTATTTCCATTTTTGTGGAATGTTCGGCAGCGGTCTTACAGAACTCGTGCAGGTGTTCAAGTTTAGGTTCGCTTAGTTCCCTGTTTAACATCATCTTAATTATTCTGTGAATAACAAGGTCAGGGTAACGTCGTATCGGGGAAGTAAAGTGACAATAATGTGATGAACCAAGGCCAAAATGCCCGATGTTTCGTTCCATGTATTTTGCTTTTTGCATGGAACGAAGTGCCAGGCCTCCTATTATAGGTTTGAGTTCCGGTGCAAGCTTTGAAAGCATGTGTTGATAGTCAAATCCAGAGGCCCCCCCAGGTGTCAATCGGTGTTCAACTTTGAATGGGGTCAGGGTGTGGACGAGTTGTTCGATTTTTAACGGATCGGGTTTTTCGTGCGTTCGATAAATAAACGGCAATTCAAGGTCGTGAATTTTCTTTGCCACCGTTTCATTCGCCAAAATCATAAAGGACTCTATTATCCGATGAGATATCAGGTGGGGATAAGCAATGACATCTTTTATCTTGCCCGTTTCTTCGCACAGAATAATCTTTGGCTCTGGCACTTCAAAGATAACCTCGCCACGTGATTGTCTTGCTTTTTCCAATTCGGAGGTTAACTTTATTGCCTCGTCAAGCCAGGGTTTAAGTTTTTTATCCTGCGTTACATTGTCATACGAGAACCGTTGGTTAACGTTAATAATTGTTTCATGCAGTTGTGATTTAAGCACATTTCCTTTTGGATCTATGGTCATTATGATACTCAGGGCCAATCGGTCAACATTAGGGTTTAACGAGCAAACGTCATTAGACAACTTTCTAGGCAGCATAGGGATAACACGGTCTGGGAAATAAACAGACGTCGCACGGGCCAGGGCATGGGTATCCAGGATCGAACCTTCGCGAACATAATGCGAAACGTCGGCAATATGAACACCAAGCTCCCAAAAACCATCGGCACAGCGTTCAAGCGATATCGCATCGTCAAGGTCGCGTGCATCGACAGGGTCTATCGTAATTGTGAATTTTTTCCTTAGGTCAAGGCGTTTGGCGATTTCTTTTTCGCTTGGTATAACTGCTACGCGTGCTGCCTCGTCCTCGACTTCTTTTGGAAAATCTTCATAGAGGTTATAACTTCGGATAATACCAGTGATATCCGTTCCAACACCATCGCCTAGGATTTCGATAATTTTTGCGGTGTGGTCGCCAACCAATCGGGCGACGACTTTTTGATGGACAAGGCTTGATGTTATCTCGCCAACCACGTTAAACCCGGTTCCAAGGCGTTCGTCGTCTGGGATTACAAACGCACCGTGTTTGCTTTTCATTATCGTCCCAACGATGTTTTGAATTGTTCGTTTTATAACGCGAATAATTTCACCGCGATCGCCTTTTTGGATTTCGACCTCGACAATATCGGTGTGGATCGCCCCACCCATTTTTTCTTTTGGGATAAATATGTCATCTTCATCGTCATCAACCTTTACAAAGCCATAACCGTGTGTGGTTACACTTAGCTCTCCAATTATTTTTTTTGCCTTTGCCATAATGATCCATTCTATCATAACAAAAGGCACATGTCTATTGACGTTGAGGTATTAAAAAAATAAAAAATGGATTGAACGTGTTTGATTTTCATGTATAATGGGAATATGAGGGCATCAAATAATTGGGTAGATTATTCCATAATCGCAAGTGGCGGTGGGGAAAAATTGGAAAAATGGGGTGCTGTATATTTACTTCGACCCGACCCCCAGGCAATATGGAAACCAAAGTTTGACTTGTCGGGCTTTCGAATGATGCATGGAAAATATACCCGAAGTCAAAGTGGCGGTGGGGCATGGGAGTTTTATAAAAGTCTGCCAAAAGAGTGGGTAATTAACTATGGCAAATTAAAGTTTTTAATCAGTCCAACAAACTTCAAGCACACGGGGTTATTTCCCGAACAAGCCGTGAATTGGGACAAGATGGCCGAGCTTATAAACGGGCAAAACATACGAGTATTGAATCTGTTTGGATATACGGGCGGGGCAACGGTTGCGTGTGCGTCTGCCTCGGCGAATGTGACACATGTAGACAGCTCCCGTGGAATGATGGACGTTTGCAAGCGGAACGTAGAATTAAACGGAATTCCCGAAGACAGGGTTCGTTATATCGTTGATGATTGTATGAAGTTTGTTTTACGAGAGATAAGGCGGGGCAAAACTTATGATGCGATAATTATGGACCCGCCGTCGTTTGGGCGTGGCGCGAATGGCGAGGTCTGGAAGATAGAAGAACATCTTGACCCCCTTGTTCACGAGTGCGTCAAGTTGCTGTCCGACGAACCTTTGTTTTTTCTTGTAAACAGTTACACTACGGGATTACAACCCACGGTAATTAAAAATATTCTTGCTACGAATCTGGGGGACGAGTATACTTTTGGCATAGATGCATTTGAAGTCGGACTGCCGACGCACGAGGGGATTGTTTTGCCGGCAGGGTGCAGTGCCATGGCGGTATTTGGAAGAAAAGGAGGTAGGAGATGAGTTGTTTATTTTGTTCGGATAATCTTTTAGGTGCCGCCGTTTTGGAAAACCCGTTTGCTTATGCGGTGTATGACAAATTCCCAAAAGAAAAGGGACACATGCTGATTATTCCAAAAGACCATTCCGAGAACTTCTTTGATACAAACCTGCAAGAGCGATTTGGTATAACAAGTCTGCTTGACCAGGCAAAAGAATACCTTGACGAAAAATACAAGCCAGACGGATATAACGTTGTGTTAAACTGTGGCAAAGCGGCGGGGCAGGAAATATTTCATACGCACGTGCACCTGATTCCAAGGTATGCATAGCTATTACCGGTGCTTGTGTGATTTGCGTTGAAAATCGAAATTTAACCAAGGGGCGTCCTCGGGCGGATTAACAACGAATTTAAGTTTATCACCCGTTGTTGGGTGTGTGAAACTGAGTTCATGTGCCCAAAGTGCCAATTGCCCTCCGGATTGGCCGTATTTCCTGTCGCCAAGTATCGGGCAATTAATCGTCGACAGTTGAACGCGAATCTGATGTGAACGACCCGTAAGTAAATCTATTTCAAGTAGGAATAATTTGTTTTGTGTTTGAAGGACCTTGTATGTTAACTCGGCCCGCTTTGCACCGGCAACGGCCGCACCGACCGTTTCAACCCGGTTAAGGCGGTCATTTTTTAAAAGGTGGTGGACAAGGGTCTCGGAAGTTTTCCTTGGCATGCCCGAAACAACGGCAAGATATTTTTTTGTTAATTCAAGATTACGCACTTGTTCAGAAAGCCGTGATGCAGCTTTGGATGTTTTTGCAAAGACCATAACTCCACCAGTAACGCGGTCAAGTCGTTGGACTAGGCCAACAAACGCCTCGCCGGCCTTTTGTTCGTTTTCTTGGCGGTATTGTTTTAGTGCGGATAACATATCCGGGTCGCCGCTCTCGTCCGGTTGCGTTGGGATGCCTTGTGGTTTTATTATCACAAGGAGGTGATTGTCTTCGAAAATGATTGCAGGTGTCATGATTCAAGTATATCATGGATATCAACAGAGTCAACAAAACATGAGTATAGTTTATGAGTCATTGCGACCCACGTCAAGTCATTTTGACTCATTCAGGCGATAATATTTGGATGAACAGGTTTAAGGAAAGATTGCGTGAACTACGTGAGGAGTTGGGCTTGATGCAAGGGCAGCTGGCAGAGGCTTTGAACATTCCGCGAGCAACATATTCAAATTGGGAGCAAGGCCGCAGGGAGCCAGATATTGATGGGTTGGTGATGTTAGTGAATTACTTCAAAGTATCTGCGGGGTATTTGATTGGCACGGAAGATTGATTAAGGAAGAAAAACGCATTTGATGACAACCGACGTTTTCTGTGATATAGTATTTAATGGTAATTTGCGCGATCAGTGACTTGCACTTAAGTTTTGGGGTGGAGAAACCCATGGACGTTTTTGGTGGAAATTGGGCAGGTTACGAGGAAAAAATAAAAGCAAGTTGGAACGAAACGGTTGGCGAAGGGATTGGGGTTATCGCGGGTGATTTAAGCTGGGGCATGAATTTTCGCGAATCGGAAAAAGATATCGATTTTATAAAGGCCCTCAGTGGAACAAAAATTATTGTTCGCGGCAACCATGACTATTGGTGGAGTTCAATTTCCAAGGTTCGCGAGGCCTTCGGTGAAAATGTTTATGCGTTGCAAAACGATGCAACGAGATTTGAGGGCGTTGTTTTTTGTGGGACAAGAGGCTGGAAAGTCCCTGAACGCAGATGGGTTCAAAAATCCGAGGATAAAAAAATATTGAAAAGAGAAGTTCTGAGGCTTGAACTCTCGCTACAGGATGCACATAAAAAGCGAGTAGATGGTGACAAGTTGGTTGTTGTCATGCACTATCCACCATTTAATGCAACAAGGGACGACAGTGACTTTACAAAACTAATGGAGAAATATAATGTTGATGCTTGTATATATGGACACCTTCATGGAAAAGGTGGGCGTAATGATTTGCTTGTCGAAAAAAGTGGGATTAAATATTATTTAACTAGCTGCGATTTACTTGACCATCAGGTGGCAAAGATTGTATTATAACTTTATGGAAAAGAAAACAAGTTACGATGCAGTGGTGGCAGTTGTCGCAAAACAACTTAACAAAAAACCGGCGGACATTAAACCGACGGATCGAATTGCCGAAGACCTCGGTGCCGACAGTCTGGATGTTATTGACATGCTGATGAACCTCGAGGAGAGTCACGGAGTTATCATCCCCGATGAAGCCGCACAGAATCTTAAAACTGTGGCTGATGTTGTTGCACATCTTGATGGCGTGTCTGGCTAGCCACTTCGGCAAGTATCCTAGTATATAATTCAAATCCAACCTGGTTTATATGACCGGACTGGTTTTCGCCGAGGATATCGCCCGAGCCACGAAGTTGCAAGTCTCGCATGGCTATGTTCAGGCCAGACCCATGTTTTGAATGTTGACGAATGGCCTCGAGCCTTTCGCGAGCGATTGATGAGAGTTCGCGTGCTTTGGGGTAGGTAAAATATGCAAAAGCCTGTTTATCCGATCGACCAACGCGACCCCTGATTTGATGCATTTGTGCAACACCAAGTTTATCCGCGTCAATAACAACAAGGGTATTCGCCGTGGCAATGTCCACACCGTTTTCAATTATGGTCGAGCATACAAGAACATCGATCTCGTGATTATAAAGTTTTTTTATTACGGCCTCTAGATCCGCTTCTCGCATCTGGCCATGGGCAACTGCAACACGGCCCTTAAGTTTCCTTGCAAAATTATCTATGGTTTCAACCCGGTTATAAAGGACAAGGGTTTGCCCGCCGCGATGCAGTTCGCGAGAGATGGCCTCGTTAACAAGTTCGTCCGAAAATTCGGTAATATATGTTAGGATGCTTTTTCGGTTCTGTGGTGGTGTGTTGATTGTCGAGATGTCGCGGATGCCAAGAAGGGCCATGTTAAGTGTTCTTGGTATAGGTGTGGCAGACAATGTCAAAACGTCTATGTTTGTCTTAAGGTGCTTTATCTTTTCTTTGTGTGTAACACCAAAGCGCTGTTCTTCATCCAGGATAAGGAGTGACAGATTTTTAAAACGAACGTCAGAGGAAAGAATCCTGTGCGTCCCTATAAGGATGTCTACTTCGCCGTGCTCGACCGCGGACAGGATTTTTTGCGCCTCTTTATCCGATTTGAACCTGTTTAATACCTCGACCCTCGCACCAAATGAGCCAAGACGCTTGTAAATGGTTGCGTAATGTTGTTCTGATAATATTGTGGTGGGGCATAACAAAGCGACTTGGTATCCGCACATAACCGCACGAAAAGCGGCGACCAGGGCGACCTCGGTCTTGCCAACACCAACGTCTCCGCATATCAGGCGATCCATGATTTTTTCTGAGGACATGTCCGACATTATGTCCTCGAGTGCAGATTTTTGATCTGATGTATATCCATGGGGAAAAGCGGCGACGAATTCGTCAACGAGTCTTTTTTCGATCGGATAGGTATTTGCAGCTGCCAAAGAACGCTTGGCATATAGTTTAACAAGTTTTTTACTAAGCTCTGCTAGGCGACGCCGAAGACGTTGCTTTACGTTCGTAAAGTCTTGTCCCCCTATTCGGTTTAGGCGTGTTGGCTCGCCAATATAATTTGACAGTATATGTACTTGGGTCTTGGGAACGTAAACAATTGCCCCGCCGTCGTATTGCAGTGTTATAAACTCGCGGAGTTCTTTATCGAATTCAAGTTCTTGCATGCCAACAAATCGACCAAGTCCATGGAATTCGTGAACAACTATGTCGCCGATGTCGGGAAGGACAAAAGTCGATTCGCTTTTTTTAAGTGCAACAGAATCTTGATAAATCGGTGGTTGTGTTATCGAATAAATAACAAGCTTTTCTTTGGGCAATTCAAGTGATAGGTTTAAATCTTTTTTTAAAAGCGTCAACTTTCCATCATTAAATGGAATATTACGTTCAAGTAAATAGTTTCCAAGGGCGGGCGTTGTTCCGGCGAAAACGATGACGGACTTGTCGGCCATCAAGTTTCTTTGGATGTCGGGGACAAGGGCACTAAAGGAATTATAAAAGTTGGGAACAGGAAGGGTAAGAAGTAACGAGCTCGAGCCTGTCGAGAACTCGTAGAGCTTCTTTGGAGTTTTAATCTCGGCGTTGTGGACATGTTCGGGAAGAAGGAGGCCGCCGTCAATTAGCGAGGAAATTTTTGTGGAGAAGGATTTTTGGAACTCTGTAAGAGATTCATTGATTTGATGGGGGAGTTCATAAACTGTGGTTTGATCAGCAATCATATCGGCAACAGTCTGCGTAGGGAATACAAGTGGGGCAAGCCATCTTGTTCCGATAACCAAGGATTCTTTTTCAATTGTTGCTTGGATTTGGTGGACTATTTTGGTGGTGTTTTCGTGGGTTGGCTTTATTTTTTCAAGGGCGATGCGTGCTTGCGATGGTGTAATCGTCAGGTTAGCTGCGGGTGTTATGTCAAGGGTTAAAACGGCTTTTCCTCCGATCTTTATCGCCTCGATTTGATTCCCATAAAACATTATACGTGTGGGGATGTTACCAACGTTGTATGTTATAACGTCACCTTGGACAAAGATGTTAAGGCCAGAGTTCTCAAGAAAACTTTTTACCTGTCTGATCGAGATTTTATCGCCAACATTAATAGACAACGGTGCTGATTGAAAAACGGGAAGGGTGTGAAACAGGACAGGTGCGTAAAGGACAAGGACATCGACCTCGTTTGACAAGAACTTTTGCAATGCACTGCTTATCGGGCAGGGGACATCTTTTGTCGTGAACAAAGGTGGCTCTGGTAGACTGTTGACACCAAGTGCTCTAAGGCCGCAATGGCCCAATGTCTGGACGGCCGATGTAACCGCATCTTTACTTTGGGTTACATAAACGAACTTCGTTGGGATAGACGCCGCCAAATATGGTGCAAGTGCGATATCGGACAAAGAAATGTTTTTCAAAGCTCCAGAAGCTATTTTTTCTTTTAATTTATTTAATTCTACACTGGGTATCATTTTTCGTTCCTTTCGTTAAATTTGTTTTGGACGTCTTCTAGGGCTTCGCCGTTAATAATCATTATTGCCGCGTCGATTGCTTTTTTAATTGATATGTCTATCGTTGCACGCTCAGGCTCGGGGATGCGGGCCAGGACATAGTTCGCTTGTTCGGCCATTTGTTTTTGCGGTTTGATTCCTATCTTAATACGGATATATTCTTCCGAGCCAAGGTGTTGTTTGATGTTTGTTATTCCGTTATGGCCACTTGTTCCACCGCGAATGATACGAATTTTTCCTTTATCAATATAGAGGTCATCAACAAAGATGATGACGTTGCAACCGCGAATACCATGACGATTTGCCAGGGGTTTAACCGCCTCGCCGCTTCTGTTCATGTATGTTAGGGGTTTTTGAATCCAAATGTTGTCTTTTTCGCCAACAAGCATATTGCCCTTTTTTTTGAACTCGATACCCAAGGCGTCGCCAAGTGCTTCGGCGGCGGTAAACCCAAGGTTATGCCACGTGCCGAAAAACTTGCCCTCTGGGTTACCAAGTCCAACAATAAGCCATTTTTTCATAACTTCATAATATCATATTTCAACCAGACCAAGCAAGTAATCGGTCGGAACACCATAAAGTTTTGCAAGAGTTACCAAAACTTCTGGCTTTGGATATGTCGAGCCTTGCTCGTAATGCCAATAAGTTTTGTGGTCGATACCTAGAATGTTTCCTAACTTTCGCAAAGTATAGTTACGTTCTTCACGTAGTTCCTTAAGTCGTTGTGCAAGTATCTCCATAACTCCAAGTATGACGCTTTTGTAGTATAAAATTCCCCATGGGGCAAGTGGTTCCCCAGGGTAGACAAATTTTATGTTTTATGTCAACATGATTGATGGGGGATTTTGAGGACAGGATAGAATCCGTTCTTGATGATTACAAATGTCCAAGTTGTCATGGGCATATCTTTTTAAAAGCAGCAATTATCGAGGCAAACAAGGCCGACACTCCTATGTTTTTAAGTATAGGTGAATTGCTTGGCGACGTTGCAAAGGTTCACGGCACGACTTATGACAGGGTGGAGCGGTCTTTAAGAAATCTTATCACAAAATGGTATCCATTATTAAAAGGTTTTTTATTTGATATACGACCAACAAACAGGCAGCTCGTCGCAAAATTTTACATGCTTGTCATAGAGGATCAGGAACTTGAAGACGAGACAGAAGAAGACGACATGTTATTTTCCATATATCCAAAATTATATGGTTGACGAGTAAGGGCATTATGGTCTATAATTGTTGGTATGTCACGTAGAATTTTAACGATTGTTGCCATTGTTGTAATTGTATTTGCGGGTGGCCTTAGTGCTGTTTTAATTAACTCGTCGGCGGGTGCATTCCGTGCGGTTTCAACAACGCCTCATGATACGCATTCGGTAAGTGGAAACGGCGGCACGGCGGTTGCAGTTGGAAACTATCTTTACTTTATCGGTAATTTTGTTCCGACGAGTTCGATAACCTATAGGCAAAACGAACACAATCGTGTTGTCGTTAACGAGAGGCGGCATTACGGCGGAATATTCAGGGTTCCATTGGCGGGTGGGCCGGGCCTTTCTGGACAACGATGGGATGAATGGGCGACCGAGTTCGGTGTTCAACAATCTGCTCGACCAATTTATGATAATACTCATTTAAACAAGCCATACGAGGACCCAATCGAAAACGCACGCCACTTTGGTGACGAGTGGAATACACGAATTGTCGGAAAAGAATTAATTGTTCCAAAAATTGCTGGATTTGAACACAGTGCAATGTGGGTTTTTGGAGACCATATTATCTACACATCGCCGCACAACCGTTTGGACAGGCGTGGTAATTTGCAAACGGGAAGAATAGACTTTTTCCGTGTTGATTTAAATGGACGAAATCACAGAAGAATTTACACAACCGCAACCACGGGTTTAACACGTGATAACTGGGCCGTTGCATGGGGTGGCGGTCAAAGTCATCTTCTTGTCATGGATGGCAGTCGCCTTGTCCATGTTGGGGTTTCGCAAAACCCAGGACGCGTTACCCAAATTTCTGAAGAGGCAACAAGTTTTGCCTTGCCAATAGTCACAAGCTATTTCTCGGAAAGTGATTTGCGTGACAAAG